>Ga0228711_1002543_pt1 | contig 28124 bp, 21 predicted proteins | sample MedpolnodulmetaG_2_FD_177996 | JGI IMG/M metagenome (GOLD analysis project Ga0228711, IMG submission 177996) | Root nodule microbial communities from Medicago polymorpha collected in Santa Monica, California, United States - brown nodules | ecosystem: Host-associated > Plants > Roots > Nodule... | reverse complement strand
AGCAATATTATACCTTAACGGTTACTCTTTTGAAATCGTTTTACCTTAATTGTCACTTTTTTTAAATCATTAATTCTTATCACTCAAAGGATAATGATAACTTAGGTTTGTTTTTTTTTTTAAAATTCCTTGCTTAATGAATTGTTTAGGCTACTAATAATATTAATAATAATCAAATTGTCAAATGAATTAGAAATCGCCGATAATTTCTTCCTACCTAATAGAAACAAGTGTCCAATTGAAATTGATGATGCCGTATTAGAGAAAGATGTTGATAATAGTAAACGATTGATGATTTCTTCTTAACTAATTGAAACGAAGTCAAATTGAAAAGTCATCATCCTTAAAAATAATAATGTCCAAGTGTATTGTTGCAAATTTAATCATGATTATTTTGTCTCTTATGCTTATCACTATAAATATGTTGTACTAATTATGATTAACTTTGTCTTTTACATTTTAGAAATTTATAATAAACAATGATATTTTTTGTTTTGAAATAATAATAATAATAAGAAATGATGTTGATATTGTATTTGACTAATGTTTTTATTTCATAAATTCAGATAATATTTTTTTATTTACTCAATCACACGATATAGTTCGGTTTATGATTTTTATTTTTACCTGAAAACCGTAAAAGTTACATTTTGTTTGGATGTATTCAGATAATTATTTTACTCAATCACACGATATAGTATGGTTTATGATTTTTATTTTACCTAACGAAATAAACGGACCTAATCAAACCGCAACATAAGATAAAAGACTTACTAAACTTATGTCACCTAGATTATTACGTATAAAAACTTAGTGATAGTCATTTTCTGAGTGACAAGATTATTTCTTCAACATTTTCTAATATGTTCCCATAACATTTTCTGACTAACTAAACTTATGTCACACTGATGAGTATAAAGCAAGTAAGTTAAGTTTGCACTTGAAGGTGTGAAATGGTTAATTCTCATAATGCACTAAAGAATTTTGAAAATGTGCATTATTCAGTGTATTGGAGGATTGGCAGCCATCCTAATCTTCCTATACATCCACTATTGGAGACGTAATAGAGATGAATTTGTACCGATTAATTGGCCAATAATTGGTATGCTACCGGCCCTTTTGCGTCACCTGTCCGATTTCCATGATCATAGAACCTTAATTTTGAAACATCATGGACGAACGTTTGGATTTGAAGGAGCTTGGTTCACGAACACAAGCTTTATTGGTACCAGTAATCCAATGAATGTCGACCACATCGCGAGCAAGAATTTTGGCAACTACGGAAGGGGGTCCAACTTCAAAGAAATTTTTGAATTTTTTGGAGATGGTATTTTAAATTCTAATTCCCACGTATGGAAACAACAAAGGACAATGTTTCATTCATTTCTCAAAAGGAAAACCTTCAAGAACTTCTTCCAACAAACCATGAAGACAAAACTGGAGAAGTGCCTAGTACCATTTCTTAATGATGTATGTGAAGTAGGTGCTCAGGTGGACCTGGAGGATGCCTTGAGTAGGTTCACTTTTGACAGCATCTGCACTATTGCATTTGGATTTGATCTCTAATACCCCGCATGTAAAAATTTAGTATCAGTTATTTTATCATTGAAAAATTTAAGAGAAGGACAAAATGGTAATTGTGCATAATACTTTTCAGGACCGAGTCATACTATTCCAACGGACTATTGAGAATGGAATTTGCCTCTTAAAAGTTTTACGACATTTAATCGGATATTTTAGTTTGAAGAATAGTGTGGAGAGGGCAAATTGGTCATTTGCACAAAAAGGTACAAATAGGACAAAACTAAAATTTTCCACATTTTTCTACACTCTTCTCTCACAAAAATCAGCACCTCCCTCTTCTCTCTTCCTCCTCCCCCACGTGTTCCTTTCTTTCACTCCCACCATTACCTATTTCACTTTTGTAGCAAAACCAAGCTAGAAATGGCATTTCATGTTGTAGAAAAGTGATTTTTGTGTTGTGTTTTGAACATTAGAGGCAAGCTTGAGCAAGAAACAAGAATATTGAAGCTAGGGTTTGGCTTGGCAAGAAGTTTGAGGAAGGAGCTGAATGTAAGTATAAGTGATTAATAGCTTAAATTGAGGTAAAAGTGATTATTTTGAGAAGAAATTCAAGTTATGTTGATTGATTAGAAGTATAAGTTGTTACTGCCTTTGGGATTATGTGATGGCTCTGTTTTTGGGCTGTTAGTAGTATAAATTTTGTTGTTGTTGCTGTTTGGAATGAAAAGCTAGAAGTTAAAAGCCATAAGTTGTTCCAAAAGCTTCCATAATTGATTATTGAGTTAAATATTTTAGAATTTCTTTATGACTGGTGTAGGAGCTGTGTATACATATTTTCTTTGATTCTGGAAAATTTGAGTTGAAATTGAATTGTCTAGAGGTCATAAGCTGTCAGTAAGCTGTTTTGGGAATTTTGCCTTAAATGACTAAGTTGTGGATTAACCTGCTGTATAAGTGGTTCATGGGGTTGAGTATATATGTTGGAACATCTTTGTTAAAGGTTGGGTCGAAATTAATTTGATAGAAGCCATAAGCTTCTAATTAAGCTGTTTGGAAGTGCTTAAATAGTCAAACGACGTACTTCTGGTGCAAGGACTGAAATTGAAATTTTTGTGTATGCTGGTTGATGAAGTAAGAGTACGTCACAAATGAGTTGAGTTGTTTTGGAAAGAGCAAGACCTATAAGCCAAGACATAAGCTATTTTGGAAAATGGATTATGGAGTTTAGGAGCTAGCAAAAGCTGCAAATTGTGGATAAGCTGCTTGCAATTTCGGGACTAATGCCAAGGTGAGTATCTTTAGCTTAGAACCCACCTTTGGAGATCAATTATGATTATGCTAGATTATTAAGATAACATGAATAATTAGACCACTTTATGATTACTTGCCTTTTGTGCAAACATGTCTATTATGTCATATGAATGGTACATTTGAAGTAGAATAAATATAAGATAGTTAGAATGATTATTTCTTGATTAGGCACCCTTACTTGTTTATTCTAAAATCTCTTTTATGTTAATAAGTATGTTGATGTTAGTATAAAGGCTTAATTACACTTTTGGCCCCCTATGTTTCAAGAAGTTGCTATTTTGGCCCCTAACTAATTAAAATACAAAACAACCCCCTATGTATTGGATCTTTGGCAGTTTTGGCCTCCTAGACCAATTTTGACTCGGTCAATGCTGACGTGGCACTTCAAAGCAATGCACACGTGGCGGATTTGAAGTGCCACGTCAGCGTTGACCGAGTCAAAATTGGTCTAGGGGGCCAAAACTGCCAAAGATCCAATACATAGGGGGCTGTTTTGTATTTTAATTAATTAGGGGGTCAAAATCGCAACTTCTTGAAACATAGGGGGCCAAAAGTGCAATTAAGCCTAGTATAAATGTTGGAGGGAAATTAGCAACGCAATTGATGTATATATACTTATAGAAATGATTTGAAAGAAAATTTGAAATGCAGCCTAAGTAATATGCTCACAGTGAATTATAGATCGTAGAAAAATGGAAATGAGTAGAAAAATTGAAATGGGTAACATGCTCATAGAAAAAGAAAAAAAAAAAGTTGAGAAAAACTCCGTTTGCTACAATGAAGAGATAATGTAGCCTATGAGGTACGGCTCATAGTAACAAATTGAGAAAAACTCCGTTTGCTACAACGAAAAGATAATGTAGCCTATGAGGTACGGCTCATAGTAACAAATGCGAAAACTCCGTTTGCTACAACGAAGAGATAATGTAGCCCATGAGGTACGACTCATAGTAACGAATTGAGAAAAACTCCGTTTGCTACAACGAAGAGATAATGTACTCTATGAGGTATGGCTCATAGTAACAAAATGAAATAGTTACCGTTCGCCACAAAGAAGAGATAATGTGGTCCAAATGCACAGTAAAATGTATAGATAATGATATGAAACTTTAAGTCAAGAATTATTCGGTTAGTAGTTGTAAAAACTTATATTTTTTTTTTTTTCAATTATGGAACCTAGGAAAAATTTTTAAGGACCCTCCAACACGAATACTAACATAGCATACGCATGTTAACATGAAAGTTATGTATCGAATGAATTAGCTACAAAGCAATATTTCATGGGCATTTTACCAATCGTTGGAAATGAGGAATTTTAGTTATGGAACTCCGGCTTAGTTAGCCAAAACTAGTTGTTATCAAAAAAGAATCAGAGACATATTCAGATAAGTATGTCAAAGTATAAGCTATACCAGAATACGATATATTGATATATGTTTATGATTATTATTATGATTATGGGGATTATGTTTATGATTAAAGTTATGAGTATGACCATATTTATTATATAATCAAAGTAGTATTTGAGACAGCGATTCTAGTTATCCCTTGATCGCTCAGTTATGCGTAATGAAATCGTATAAACCCAAAATGGGTTGAGTTTAGAAACAGATGGCGATCTTAGGTTCCCCGAGGTTGCCTACAACCTAGGATAGGTGGAACTCACTGAGACATCTTGTCTCACCCCATTCCCTTTTATTTATTTCAGATATACAAGTTATTATACGATAGGATGGCTCGTTATGAAGAAGCAGAAGTAGCTGGACCATATAAAGTACATGTCAGTGGAACTATTTCTAAGGTAACAGGCGAGAAATTCTATGATTTGTTCAGAGAATATTTATTTATTGTAATTTTAATGTATCCGACGCCAAGTTTAACACATGCTAGAATCCTAGGTAATTTCTAGCAAGGGTGTTTCATGATCCTAATTGCCTTCCCAACAAGTTTAATGAGCTAACAGAAACTGCTTATCAAAAATCTCTTCCTATGATAGATGAGGTGATATTGTACCGGCATTTCATTCCAAGTTATCTATGGAAGCTGAAAAAATGGCTCCATGTTGGTCAAGAAAAAAAGTTAAGGGAAGCCGAAGAAAATCTTAACCGTTGCTTGTATGTAAGTATAACATTTTCCAAACAAGAGCAAAGCAAGTGCAGCAGCAGTGAAGAAAATGATAACTTTGTAAAAGCACTGATGAAGGAAGAATATCGAAAGGGGGAAATGGATGAGAAGTATCTTAGAGACAATGCACTCTCTCTCTTTTTAGCAGGAAATGGCACAGTTAGTTCTGGCCTCAGTTGGTTTTTCTGGCTTGTTTCACCTCATCCTATTGTGGAAGCCAAAATTATTCAAGAAATCAAAGATAACTGGCCCACACAAGAGGAGAATCAGACTTCTTTGAGAGATGTGGATCTTGATAAGCAAGTGTACCTCCATGGAGCTATATGTGAAGCCTTGAGGGTCTATCCTCATGTACCTTTTGAGCATATATGTGCAATCAAATCCGATATACTACCTAGTGCAGAGCATGTTAGTCCAAATACAAGGTTATTGTACTCTTTGTACGCTATGGGAAGGATGGAACAAATATGGGGAGAAGACTGCATGGAATTTAAGCCCGAGAGATGGGTATCGGAAAGAGGACACATTATACATGTACCATCTTACAAGTTCATAGCTTTCAATACAGGACCTAGAAGTTGTATGGGTAAGGATATTAGCTTCATTCAAATGAAGATGGTCGCAGCTTCTCTGTTACCAAAGTTTCACATACAGGTGGTGGAAGGTCACCCTGTAACCCGAAGCTTTCTTTTGTTCTTCACATGAAACATGGCTTGAAGGTTAAAGTCACTAAAAGATGCATTTAACTGAAGTCTCTCCGAGCGATCAGTGATATATGTTTTCTCCTATAACCTATTAGTCATTGTTGCTCTTTTTCAAACATTGTTATGGTCTAGTTATGTTATTCTCTATTTTAGAAATAACGTGTCAATGTATTAAACTGCTTTAAGTTGGACTGTTTTTATATTTTGAAGTTATTGTAGATGACCTCTCAAAGGAACAATAATACATCATATATTTTAAAAATTTGTTTCTGCAAATGATTAATGTTTCAGTTATGCTATATTTCACGAAAGCCTTGCATGTGAATTTCACGAACTTTCTTTTTATTACTCGAAAACATTTTAAATAATAGAACAACTATTAGTATATATATATTTCTCGACAAAAGATCTTGTTGTTATAGCTTCACAAATTTAAGATCCCATAATCTGCCTCTCACGCGAGCATAGGTGTGAAGGCGATGCGCCTATACTAATTGAAAGCGATTAGGTTCAATATCAGTGAACATTGCTATGTCATGTGAGTGATAGGAAGATTAAGAAGATAGTGTTCACCCTTTTTTGAGGAACTTTTTTTAAGCACAAGTTGTAACTATGTATAGTACATGTGGGTTTTTTTGAAAACGAACAAATTTTATTTAATTTTTTAGTTTGTTCTATTTTCACCCAGCAGTATTTGTGCTATGGTAGCCACCCATGAACCATAATTACTAGACCACCATTTGCATCATAAAAGGAAAATTCATCTACCCTTCAACCATATATACTAAATTAAGCATAATAATTTACTGTTACTTTCAACCACACTGGGAGGAGAAAGCAAGTCAATTAAGATTGCATTTAAAAGTTTTAAATGGTTAATTCTCTTCATACACTAAAGACTATATAAGTGTGTAAAACATGTTGACATTTTTAATATACTATCTTCTACTTTCTGTGCATGCATCATAGACACAAACAATTTGAAACATATTAGGAGCAAATGCAATGGTGCAGGTTTTGTCAAAGGAGAACCTATTCAAGGCATCTTCCAAGCCCACTTGAGATCCTATTTCAGATGCATGATTAATAACATATTAGTCCTTTATGTGATAATTTTACTATTTTACTATTTTTTCTCTTAAAATCAATATATTATATTATACTTTGTAATTTATCTTGTAAATTATAATTGGAATTATGAATTATTATGAAGACAAAATTGTCAATTTGTATGTTTAACCCCACAAAATCCCCTAATTTGGGAGAACTTTAAAATTCGACAAATGAAGCCCTTCAAAACCCCCCAAAACCTTTCCTTGTTTTTTTAAAACTCTCAAATAAGGGTTTACCTCTCCATAAGTCTTTCCTTCCTCTCCCCTCCAAAATCCAACTCGCAAACAAAGCCTAAAGCTATAAAAGTTTAAATCATGTTCACATTTTATAGGCATGCATAAAAGATACATGCAATTCAGTGCATAGGAGGATTTCTAACCATCCTATTTTTCGTGCAAACTTAAAAAGATACAGTGATTCTTTCAAAACTTATGGATTTTCTATAAATCTGCCTTTTTTTTTAAATGATGATAATGAAGAACACTCTAGAAACTAACGTTTTTCCTACGGATTTTCCGCCGGAAAATCATCCGCAGGAATTTCAAAGGATTTTGCTGCCATCTTCCTTACTGTAGGAACTATATATATGTAGAATAATTAAGAAAATAAAAGGGAATACATGAACAACACCAGCAATATATTATTCAACTTAATACAACTTGATAAAAGCTTGCATTGGAAAAGTACAATATTCATCACAACAAGACCAAATCTTGCATAATCTAGTACTTTGATAGTAAAGTCGAAATTTAAACAACAGACTTAATAATTCCATCTTTATAAGAATAATTCTCAACAAACAAAAAACTAGAAGCTTGTTGGGCATTCAAAATCAATCGTCCTCCTATCTCACCGATGTGATAATACCCAATATCCGAACAATTAGTAGTAGATCCATTAACACAAAATACAAACTTATAAATATATCGAATTCCACCTCCATTTCTCCTAATAAGAAATGTGCCATTCAATATTTGCATACCAGGATAGTTTTCTGGACCACCAATACCAACACAAGATTTTTGAATAACATTATCAACAAATATCAACCATTTTGAAGATTCAACACAATCAGGCTTCCTAATGAACTCAATATCAAGTGGTTCACCTGTCAATATGTCACCATAATAAGGGTCTCCAGGTACGCTGATTTTCACTGGTATACCTCTTTCACTACTAAAATCTTGTTCTAAGACAGTAACCGGACACGTTGAATCCCCAGTTTTTCCTATATATACTCTTCCAATAGTGATGCCCATAAATGATGGTATCATGGTGTAACGACCCTCTTGAAAGAGGGGACACATATGTGAGTCAAATATGTATTTACCATCATCATATGAGAAAGCTAGTGGAAGATTGGTGATGAAAGCAAAAAGGAGGAAGGAAATGATAAGTGAACAAATAAACTTCATTGTTTGCTTAATGAGTATATTGTTTGTGTGTTTTGGAGGATTAATTACCTCTTGCCCGTAGAAGCTCCTTTATTTATAGTAGTATAAAAAGTGAAGACCCCTTTCAACTTTCTCTTTGATTTAATTATAGAGATATTCTTGCATGAACTCTCACCCAACACATTATTCTTACACCCAACCAATAAAAATATGACACATGTTATTAACTTTAAAAAAAGTGTGATTTTAATTAAGGAAATGGAAACATAAATGATGGTGGGTGGTTCTTGTCGGTTAAAGAAAGTGGAAAAAGGAGAGAGAAATATTAAAAATAATGAGAAAAAATTCTGATATTAATTATTTTTATTATCTTAATGAGGTGTTTGATTTTAATTGGTTGGGTGTAAGAATGATATGTTGGGTAAGAGTTCACAGAAGAATTTCTCTTAATTATATACTTGTTTTTGGAACTTCGCATTGCATGTGATACATTTTTGAAAAAGGCACACACGTGAATTTAGCACGTGCCTTTTTGTCTTATGTTTATAATTAAGGAAACTAAAAAAAGGAAGTTTTAAAATAAAAGTAACACTTTTTATGCTTTTTAAGAGTTGACAACACAAGTTCTAATGTAATATTTACCAAGCACCGGTTAACATTACCCTTATATTTTTGATAAGAATTTAGCACGTGCTTTTTGTCTTATGTTTATATTTTTTTTTATAAGGAAAACCCTTTTATTGAAAGCCAGTTTCAACTTTGGTTCATTGATTTAATTATACTTGTTTTTGGAACTTAGCATTGCATGTGATACATTTTTGAAAAAGGCACACATATGAATTTAGCATGTGCTTTAGTCTTATGTTTATATTTTTCTATAATAATAAGTTAATAATGTTAGATAAGAAAGTTATTGGACTCGTGTATGTTATTGGATTTTTTTATGTATGTAGTCTAGTCCATTAGCTATTATTAAATATTTTATATGAAATCCTATGCTACTTCTTTATCTTCGTTCTTCTCTTTAATTCTCATGATCTTCTTGTTGATTCTTCTATTTGATTGATCATGTTTTTGTTGAGTCTTAGGTTTGATTACTTCTCTATGTTAGTTCGTCTATTTGGTTGCTTCTTTCAATTAATTTTGTTATTCTCTACAATGGTTTATCTTTTTGGTTGCTCTTCTCCATGCATTGGTTATGCTATATACTGGTTTGGTTATTTTCAGGGTTAAATTCTAACAACGTTAAAACTTAATAGGCTTTCACTTGAGTGGTAGTATTAGAATAATGTGTTTTTAGTTTATGTTAAGTATGCTTTTATTTCTCGGTGTGTTTGACGATCTCGATGTTTTGTGCTGATGCATTGTAAATTTGAAAGGAAGAGGTGTTATTACTAGATAATAATAAATTTATTGTGGCTTATGTTATTGGACATTTTATGTTAGTAGTCTAGTTCGTTAGGTATTATTACATATTCTCTTATAGTCTTTTAACAAGATGTGCCATTGACGAAACCCTAGCCACCATTGTTGTGTTATTCTCTCTGAAACTTTATATTGTTAACAAATAACTGCACTATAATTAGGGTATTAGAGGTCTCAACCTAATAATTAATTATTTTAGGATTTTAATTTAGGCTCCACCACTTGTAAACGTATATTTGTCTAAGATAAGATGATATATCGAATATTATTTGAGATTGATGAAAAATAATATATCTAATAAAGATGTAATTGAGTCATGTAACACTACTCGAGTGACAAAAGCAAAACATTACTCATTCATTTAAATTGATAGAATACATTTGATACAATAACATGATCAATATCGCTAAAAACATAATGGGTGAATCTGCAAACAATCTCACAACACCCAAGTTAATAGCATACAAGGGCAAAATGCTTACAAATAATATGATAAAATCTAAAACACTAGAATACTCATGTTTTCAGATCTGCAACGTTGACGTCTAAATCATTGATTGAATTTGTGATTGATGGAAGATATTTCAATAAAACCAAATGAACTACAAAGATGCGAAATCAAACAACGCTGCACAAGACAACGAACAACATAACTCCGCACTCAGACGACGAAATCACCAAAAAACATAAAGAAAATACTTGATATGTGTGGAAATCACTTACTTAAATTGAAAGAAATGAGAAAAAAGATGCAGATGGAAGATTCGAGGTCAAAAATTGACCTAAAATCACCCCTCCTCGATGAGTGAAAGAGAAAGAAAAAGAGAATAGAGAGAAGGTGGAGTTTCACTCAAAAAAAAACTAAGGCCGACTATCTATCATTGCTAAATTGACGGTTTTAAAACCATCGTTTTAGAAAATAAACTAAAATCAATTTAAAAATTATATTTTTAAGAAATTTCATAAGGAAAACTAAGAATGAAATAAAATAATACTTTTTTTTTTACCAAAGCAAACTTAACTGATATCATTAAATAAAATAGAGTCAATACATGGAGGACAAATCTCAAAAACATGGCGACTAGGCTAAGAACATGCCGCCCTAGAATGGTTTGAGCAACCATGTTAGCTTAACGCCTTACAAAGTTCACCTCAAAGTTGGAAAATAAAGCTAACATAGACTTAATGGTAGATACTATAACATTAAACTCTGAAGCACCACTACTCCGGGATGAAATTCGATCGACAAAAGTACGAGAATCCGTCTCAATTACGACCTTATCCCAACCTTTTGCAATAGCGACTTGAATTGCTTCCTGTAGTGTCATAGCTTCCCCTTCAAGGACTGATATATGAGCATTTATCTTTGTCGAATGACCAGCAACAAACACGCATCTGCATTCCTAAAGCAACAACATGTCATCGAAATTCCTACGGAGCTATGGAACGCAACATCAACATTGCACTTAAGCTAGCCATTAGCAGTATTTTCCCATCGAATCTACGTGGGGAAGGGGCGATCTACATTCTGACCCGAACTGCTCACATCTTGGGCAAGTTTCCATTGCTGCCAATTTCTCAAAGCCATCCTCCCAATTCCCAAAGGCGTGTCACGAATAGAGTTCCAAACAACATCATTCCTTGCTGCCCATTACTACCATAGCAGCACTGCAACACAGTCACCCGTTTCATCACTCTCTTTGCAACAAATATCGAAAATAAGTTCTGGCAGGGACTGAAAGAGGCTAACCCTTGGTAGCAACACAACAGAAAGACCGACAGAAAACCGACTTTCTCTAGCCACTTCACAACCAACGAAAGCATGAAAATCCGTTTCCTCCTCACAATGACACCCCAGACAGCTATTGGTGCACAACACGTGACACTAGATCAGTTTAGTGCGAGTTGGGATACAACCCCTGCATATCCGCCACAATATGTTTCACGCTTTGTGAGGAGCACGAACTTTCCAAAGGGCATTCCAATCTCCCTGAACATGGTAATGGGTCGACGACACAACTTCCCGAGAAGCAATATGATACCCCGATCTTACTGGATACAACCCATTACTCTCCTATTGCCACACTACTCTGTCCTCTTGCACTGATGGAAACAACGATGTCTGAATAACAACACGTGCCCGTTCATAAGAAAACAATTCAATAACCTTATCAACATCCCATTCCTTCACTCCATCAATCAGTAAATCGGACAAGAATAAATCATATACACCTTGGTTTTGAGGAGCTGGGATTAAATTACGAACCTTACTATGCAACCAAGGATATCCCGTAGCTCGGATGTGTGATCCATCACCTATGCACCACCTACATCCATGTAAAAGAACTTGTCGCGACATCGATATACTCCGCCAAGCATAACTTGGATTAAAACAAAGCTTAGCATCAAGAAAAGATGTTCTAGGAAAATGCCTAGCTTTGAATATTTGAGAGACCAATGATGTCGGGTTCATTAGGAAATTCCATCCTTGCTTTGCTACCATAGCCAAATTAAAATCATGAAAATTGCGAAAACCTATACCACCAAGAGCTTTAGGACACGCTAACCTCTCCCATGTTATCCATTTGATATCACCAGTACCTCTGCCACCACCCCACCACAAAGAAATCAACATCCTCTCAATGTCATTTATAGCCGTTCCTGGAAGCACGTAAATACTCATAATGTATGAGGGAATGGATTGTAACACATACTTAATAATTACTTCCTTACCCGTTTTCGACAATGTGCACCCTCTCCAGGAGTTGATTTTCTGCCAAATCCGATCCTTACTATAGGTATAGGTAGCAGTTTTACTCATAGCAATCATCGACGACAACCCCAAATATTTTCCAGTTCCTATCACTAACCGTACCCCCAAGATGCGTGCCAGATCCTCTTTGGCTGCATGGCTCATATTGCGGCTAAAAATACACCTCTGATTTAGCTAAATTAATTTTATGGATCTGTCTCATCCGCGTACGTATGCAGAATTTGAATCAACTTATTAACCTCAGTGACATTTTCCCTACAGAACAAGAAGCTGTCATCTGGAAAGAGTAGATGGGAAACCACCGGAGCCCCCCCAATAAACACGGATACCATGGAGGTCTCCTCTCCCAACCGCTGATGGATAAGAGTAGATAAACTTTCCGCTACTAGAATAAATAAATTCGGTGATAAAGGATCTCCTTGCCAAAGACCCCGACCAGGATTAATAGGACTAACCCTGTCAAAATTCATCAACACTGAATAGGTCACTGAGCTCACACACATCATCATCCAACGAATCCATTTATCATCAAATCCCATCCGTATTAGAAAACCCATAAGGAAGCCCCAATCAACACAATCATAGGCTTTACTGATATCAATCTTAAGAGTGATCTCACCCCTCCAACCCTTCGTCTTCCTTTTCATAGCATGAATAGTTTCCGTAGCAATAAGCGCGTTATCCACTATCGACCGTCCTTCAATAAAAGAGGATTGTTCCAAAGAGACACATTTATCTAAACACCCCTTCAATCTATTTGCAAGAAACTTTGACGCCATCTTATAGAGCACATTACAAAGGTATGGGCCTAAATCTTTCATACTATCTGGATTCTCACATTTCGGGATGAGGTAAATATTTGTTTCATTCAACGAAGAGGGAAAATATCCACGCTCTAACCACAACTTTGCTGCCTCGAAAATATCATCGCCACATAAATGCCAAAACTTTTGGAAGAATGCCGGATTAAATCTATTTGACCTTGGGGATTTATCCGGAGGCATTTGAAACAATGCTTGTTTAAGCTCCTCCTTAGTAATGGGCTCGGTGAGACTCAAATTATCCTCCATAGTAATACAAGGTTGAATGATATTAAGCACCGGTGTGTGCCTGGTTACCAATATTAGGAGCAAAGACAACATCAAAATAATCCTTGGCAATTTTGCAAAGTTCCTTCTGGCTAGTAACAATTATACCCTGCTCATTGTATAGCGTCGTCACCTTCTTCACCTTTCTTCTTGCGGTTGCCGACATGTGGAAGAACTTTGTGTTCATATCTCTTTCTTTCAACCAATGCATTTTAGCCCTTTGCTTTCAAAAAGCTTCCTCCTGTACAAGCAACCGGGCATGGCGCTCATTCTCTTCGCGGAACCTAGCTGTATTCATGCCATTAGGTGAGCTCCTAATTGATTCAAGAATGCGAGTGCACTGTTGTATCTCCTCCTGAAAGTGAACTCTCTTCCTCTTGCCCCATAGTTGTAACGTAAAAGAGCAATGCAGAACCCAATCAGACACTTCCACAACACCACCCCCATTCCACCCTTCAACAACAACTATTTCTAATTCAGTTCTTTTTAGTAATGATAATTGTAAAGACAAATTGATCGAAAAAAATTTAAAAACAAAACTATATAAGAAATATTATATAGTTTATTTTGCTTATATGAGTAGAATGTATTGCTTTAAATTATAATTTGTCGTATTTTTAATTTTTTTGGTCAAGTAGCCTAACGTTTTTTGGTTAAGTAGGCTAACGGTTAGAAATTCACTTTTTAAGGTGAATAAGTGGTGTGTTTGGGATCAAACTTCTCTCCCTACATACATTATGCATTGTCCCTATCAATTGAATTTAAAAATATATAATACATATATTAGAAAAATATATTCTATTTTATTTCATTATATTTGGCCACTTAAAAAATTGTATAGCTTTGCCACCACAATATCAGTGGCTCTTTGTTTAATTTTCAATGATCATTTATTTAAGTGTGACAACTTTTTGACAACCTTTTCTCTCATATTTATATTAGGTTCTTATTCTCTCTCTTTCTTTTTCTCTCTATTGTTTTTTACCAATAAAAAGAGAAAAAAGGAAAGTTGTCATCAAAGTTTTCTCAAATGGTTGTTCAAAGATTATTACTCTTTCATTTTCTCTCTTTCTCAAGGTGTATACACATAAATGATTGTTATCTGAGCAACCAAATAGTTGTCCAACAACAAATTTATATATTTATTAATTTTTTTTTATTTATATATGGTATAAATACGATTTTCTTTTTTCTCTCCTTTAGTCAAATCAATAGTTGTAAATGATGTGTTTTTAAACGGTGTCAATTACGCTGTCAATTTTTAGTTGTTTAAATAACATTTTTTTTAGAGCGGCATTGCTATTCATAGCAAAGTTAAAAAAACCACGAAGCTCTAGCAAAAAGAATGCCACCGTTAGATCTAAATTGGTGGAAATCATGGATGGGTGGATAAAAAGGAAAGAGTTTTGTTGTAGTTACAATAAAAAAACTAGCAACAAGGTCGTCATCTTTTCGCTAGAAAATTTGTCGCGAGATGTAAAATTACCCTTTTAAAAGAAATGATATTTATACAATCATTTTGATACAATCTTTGAACAAGTCTGTCTTTACAGTTCTCTCGATTTTTCTGTCTATTATTTTTTACCAATAAAAAGAACAAAAAAGAAAATTGTCTTAAAAATTGTCATAAAATGGTTCTACAAATATCATTACTCATAATCGTTCTACAAATATCATTACTCATAATCAAAAGCTTGTGATTAACAGTTTTTTCTTAATGGCAAATATATATTATATATAAAAAAAAAAAATAAAAGCAAAAATTAAAACAACACCATAAAATCAACTACTCTTCTATCAGGAATACCTAACCACAACCAAACAAAAAAGACTATAACAAAACCCCTCAATCAACCAACCTCTAAACAAATCTGACACTATCGTGTCAACACATAATGAGTTCATAATCCATGTATTTAATAGCTGGTGGTCTGATTGCATGCATGCTCATATATTTTAATTACAATTGATCACACAGAGCTTGAAATATTGAGCCGTACGTATTTCAACCACTCTTATTATTTAAATGTTAGAGTGTGATTGATGCATGTCCATATATTTAATTATAATTGATCGGACATGCATGGTCTGAATTATTGTGGGTCATGGCCGAAAGTGTGCTTGATTTTTTTTGTGGAAATTGTGCTTGATGTTGATGCACGTCCATATTGAATTACAAAGACATATCCTTGAAATTTGAGATTTTTGTTCTGTGAATGGTTAAGTCTAAAACATGTGGCGTCTCATCCTCTTCTGCACCTAAAACATTGGCTTGTTGTTGCTTCCGGAGTTCCTTCAGACTCCCCATCAATTACTTATACCATCCTCTTCTTCATGATATCATTCACAGAGACAAAGCTTGAATCACATGCACATTAGTACTCTTAAGTACTATGACCTTGTTTCAGTATATTACATTATTTGTTGCAATTCTCTTCATCATATCATACAGTGTATGGAGGCGCAACAAAAATGTACTTGTCCCAAATTGGCCAATAATTGGCATGCTGCCATCCGTTTTGCATAATCAATCCAATATTCATGATTTTGTAACCTTACTTTTGAAACATCATGGAGGCACTTTTCATTTTAAAGGACCTTGGTTTACAAACATTGCCAACTTTACTATCACTAGTGATCCCATGAATGTGCACCATATCACAAGCAAGAATTTCAGCAACTATGGGAAAGGATCTGATTTCCATGAAATTTTTGAAATTCTTGGTGTTGGTATTTTCAATTTAGATTCTAATGAATGGAAACAAGAGAGAGCACTGTTTCATTCATTGCTCAAAAGAAAAAGCTTTGAGATACTCCTTCATCAATGCATTAAAAATAAGTTAGAGATTTTCCTATTACCATTTCTTGATCATGCATCCAAAGGTGTACAAATACTTGATTTACAAGATATTCTTGAGAGGTTCACCTTTGACATTATTTGCACTTCTGTATTTGGATTTGATCCTAATTGCCTTCCTAACAAGTTCAATGAGTTCTCAGATATTTCTTATGTAGAAGCTATATCTGTGACTGAGGATGTGATATTGTCGAGGCACTATATTCCAAAATGTATTTGGAAGCTACAAAAATGGCTACAAATTGGTCAAGAGAAGAAGTACAAGGTAGCAAAAGAAAATCTTCACCAATTCATATACAAATGTTTGAACTACTACAGAAGTGGTGAAGAGAAAAGAAGCGATGATAGTCATTTTTGCTTGCTTAAAGATCTAATGGAGGAAGGATTGGAAAAGGGCGAAATGGTTGAGAGGTATATTAGAGACACTACAATTAATCTCTTGGTTGCAGGAAATGGAACAATTAGTACAGGTCTCACTTGGTTCTTTTGGCTTGTTTCAACGCATCCTACGGTAGATGGTAAAATTATTCAAGAAATCAAAGATAATTGTTTAAAGCAAGATGAGAATTTTATCGCTAATTTAGGTGTGGAAGAGCTTGATAAGCTAGTTTACCTTCATGCAGCCATATGTGAAGCCTTAAGGCTATACCCTTCTGTAGCATTTCAGCACAAGTGTGCTATCAAATCTGATAAACTTCCTAGTGGAGACCATGTTAGTCCAAATACAAAGTTAATATATTCTTTGTATGCAATGGGAAGGATGGAGCAAATATGGGGAGAGGATTGCTTGGAATTTAAGCCTGAGAGATGGATATCAGATAGAGGACAAATTATACAAGTGCCGTCTTATAAGTTCATAGCGTTTAATGCAGGTCCAAGAAGCTGTCTTGGGAAAGATATTAGTTTTCTTCAAATGAAAATGGTTGCAGCTGCAGTTTTATTTAAGTTTCACATTCAGGTGGTGGAAGGTCACTCAATAATTCCAAGGGTTTCTATTCTCCTTCGCATGGAACACGGCTTTAAGGTCAAAATTCGTAAAAGATGCACTTGATATAAGCATTACAAGTTTTACATAGTTCAGAATGATTAGAGTTATGCATGTTGTGTGTTTTTAAATCTGTTTATGTCTCATTGTTAAATAATGTTATTGTAGAGCATTACTATTTTCTAGTCGTGTGTTTTAACACATGAATGCATATCCTCAATGTTTGGTCTGATAAAATTTGCTTAGCTAGTATCTGAAGGGAAATCGCAAAATACAAGAGAAACAGATCGAAATTAAAATTCAACCCTTCGATTGTTCGTTGTGAATATTCATGAATCAAGGATTAGGTGAATTACCAGTTGTAGCTCGGACCCTATACCGACTAGAACTGGAGACGAATCTCCAACGTTGTTCAACCAACAATATCTCCACGTAGTCCCATGAAGGCTGAAGCACCTAACTAAATCATAATCTCCAAATATATTCAAGTTTTCGACTGCACGTAGTTAGAAAGTTAATCTCCAAAATAAAACATTAGCCAAATTCAAAGTTTACTTACCATTTCAAAATTTGTTTATGATCTTTAAGTAATGATCTGAAGCCTTGTGTAGATTTGGACAAGGAAAACCACCTACAGAAAAAATTGCAGAATCAATTGTCAATATGTATCATATAACTTGAGCATAATATAACTTCAAAAGAACACAAAGTCGGTACAATATTAATATGTTAAAAAAAACTATTAAATTTGAAAGAATCTATATTTAAAAATTCAAAAGCTTTTTAATAAGGATTTTAGTTACTTACCTGATTTACATTAAATTAGTCCCTTGTGTTAACAGAAATCCGTATAACTGTGAAAGAAATTAATAAATGCATATAAATCTACACTATATTTTGAAGGTACGAAAAACACAAAGAGAGGGGTTTGAATTGTGTTGGTCTCTTTTTGTGATTGGATAAAAATAATGTTGAAAATAAAGAGATAAGGGAGGAGAGATGACACAGTTTATTTATCTTGGTTCACCCCATAAACCGAGATTAATTTCAGTCCCCTTGCACTTTCAAAGGATTTTTCCACAATAATAAAATCCGGATTACAACAACAATACTAAGACATCTAGCTATAAATTTCCTTGTCTCAACCTAGAGAACTTTCTAAAGGGGGAACTTTCGCGCAACCGGTAAAGTTGTTATCATGTGACTGAAAGGTCATAAGTCCTAGAAACAACCTAATGTAAAAAAATAAAATAAGCTAAGACTGTGTACAATACACCAAATGGTGGAACTTTTTCCGAACTTTACACATGCGGAAGTTTTAGTGTACTAAACTACCTTTTTTTAATCTATCCTCATTTTAATCCAGAGATTTAAAAAAAAAAAATTACAAAATATGTGTTTACACAAACTATAATAGTAAACAAACAAATTTAAACACAATACATTATAATTTATAAGTGTATCTCTGTTGGTTTTCTATGACTTTTTCTAATATATAATATACAATATAAACAGAGTGCAATATATTGTATGTGTTTACAGGTTCGTAACCTACTTCAGTCAGAACTTGTCCTATATATAGATAAAGCGATCATGTCCGTTAGTGAAGAATTTATTGTTTTGAATGACTAATTAAATGCACAGATTATCTTCCTTAAAAAAAAAAATGCACAGATTATCTTGATTACTTGCACTCTGCGAATCAGCCATTCATTTTTATCAATGATGCTATTAATGAATTTTCTTAGCAAAGAATCGCAGCATGCATTAGTGATGTGTACTTGATTCAGACACTTGGTAAAGGAAATCTCAATCCAGAGGTTTGTATCACAGAGTGTTAACTTCCACATAGTTCGACCTTGATCTTAATACAGAGTTATGCCCTTATATATGACATAGAACTTCCCTTCAAGGTTTAGAGCGTTAGAGAGTTGACTTGATCCAAAGACTGAACTTCATTTCCTTAAAATTTTCTACAACTTAAAAGCACAGTCGTGTATCCTTATTTTTCTCATATGCCATGTACAATTATTTTTCTCTCTCATGATATCAAAAACTGTAGGGGTGAATATATAAAAGTAACACATCGAAAATAAACAAACAAATAAATAATAAAATAAAAAAGTAACACATTTTTTTATAGTTTATTATTAGAACAAATTTTTATGATATTCTTAAATTTTTTTAGACAGTTTTATAATAGTGGATGTGAAGGGAGTATCTTTCTATCATTTGGGTGAAAATTATTCTTGGATGGTCACAACCACAAATTTAAATTGCTTAATTACGTCAATTCATATTACCAAAAAAATATACACATTATTTAAATATTTTGATAAAAATAAAAAAAATTCGTTTTCTACATTTTTTTAAGGATCCTTTTTTTATTTATGCCAGTGTATCTAAATAGTTTAGATTTGAGCTTGTAATAATACAAACTTTACTGTTCGAGGTTGACGTTTTAACAGTCAGCTATACCCGACAATGAAACTTAATGAAATGCAAATATGAATTATTTGTCGCAAATTATAAGAAAAATTGGTAATTTTGTATTATGTATTTGATCAAAAATCTGAATCAAATACTACATCCGTCCTTAATTATAAGATATTTTTGAGAAAAAAAATCCCGAAAACTAAGAAAATTGATATTTGTATGAAAATTGTTTGTAATCACAATTGTTTTTACAATTTTATCCTTTTAGAGCGAGTTAGTTTATGTTTTCAACATGCTATTTATTGTTGAAAAAAATGCTATTAATTGTTGATTGAAGAAAAAAGTATATAATAAATAAAGGTATGTAGGTAAAAAAATAATTAATGTAATTGAAAAAACAAAGGGGTCCTATAAAAATGGACATAAAAAAATTTCAAAAAGATATTATAATTTATTACATGATAAAGAGAAAGAAGCTAATTCTACCAAGAACACACATTTACTTGCAGCCTAAGCTACCTTAGCCTTAGTTTACTTAGCTACTACATAGCACTTGTTAGGTTATAGTACATCTACAATCTTGTATATCCTTCAAAAACAAAATAATCTTGTATATATATACATTTTAGCTGTAACACTTCATTCATCAATAAGAATTCACTTTCTATTCATTTTCTTGTTTCCTAATATGGTATCACACACTTTTACCTAAGGAGGGAAAGGTTGTTATGATTCACTAATCGTTTTCTGTTGCGTCTTCTTCATTGTTCATCTTCTTGGATCGTTTTCTCCTTGTTTTCTTGTTTATGTTATCAGAATTCTGTATTTCTTCCTTTTTGTTCGTGATTCTTGTTGCTTCTTTTCACCTTTTCTTGTGATTTTCAAATTGTTTTTGTGTGCATTTATGCATTTCTGTGAATCTATGTTTTTCTTGTTCATCAATCTTCATTTTTCATCATGCCTCCAAGAATTGTTCTTGCACATCTTCAACAAGATTCTTATTCTGTGTTTTTTGTTCATCCTAGTGAAGGTCCGAATTCTCTAACTGTTTCTCCTAAGCTCAATGGTTCTAACTACCTTGCTTGGAATCAGTCTATGCAACGTGCCTTGGGAACAAAGAATAAGCTAGGTTTCATCAATGGTATGATTCTTGTTCCTGGTCTTTAAGATCAAAATCGTAATGCTTGGAAGCGTTGTAATCACTTAGTTCAATCTTGGATCATCAATTTTGTAGCTGATTCTATAGCTCAAACTATCGTATTCTATGATTCTGCATTTTAGGCTTGGCAAGATCTTTATTAACGCTTCAGCAAGATTGATCGTATTCACATTGCTACCTTACATTCTTCCATTAACAACTTGAAACAAGGTACACAATATGTGCTTCATTACTTCATTGAGTTGAAAACACTTTGGGAAGAATTTTCATCTCATCGTCCTATTCCCAATTGTGTTTATGTTCATCCATGTCGTTGTGAAGCTGCTCGTGATGCTAAGGTTCATAGAAATGAAGATCAAATCATGCAATTTTTAACCAGATTGAATGATTAGTTTTCAGTGTTAAGACACATATTTTACTTCTTGATCCTCTTCCTACTTTGAACAAAGTTCACTCCTTTGTGATTCAAGAAGAGAGTAACACTTCTTCCCCAATTCATATGAGTGTTACTGATGGAACTTCTATTCAAGTGAATGCTTCAGATGCAAGAAAGCCTCAAACTCGTGGTAACAATTATTTTCAAGCTTGTGGTTCTTCTAAACCTAGTAGATTTTGAACCTATTGCAATCGCAAAGTTGATTTCTGTTATCAAAATAATAGTTACCCTAACATTAATAAACAACAACCTCGTTCTAATGATATTTCTCAGGGTTATTCTGATGCAAGCCTCTTACCACCTCCAAGCTTGAATGCTTCTGCAAGTTCCAACACTAGTTTATCTCAAGAGCAATACTCTCAACTTGTATCCTTGTTGCAACAAGAAAACCTGGTTACTTCAGTATATCTTCCTCAAACAACCCTACTACCAACCATATCACTGCTACTCCACTGATTTCTTCTAGCATTTCTGCTACTGACACTACTCATGCAAGTATACCTTTTTTTCTCACAAAAATACTCAGTGGTTAATCGATTCAGGTGCTAATAAACACATATGTTGCAAAATTTCCAGTTTTAGCTCATTTTACCAAATAAAACCGGTAAGTGGCTTTACAAAATGGTCACTTTATCATTGTTTCTCATGTTGGCAATGTTTCCTTTACCTCACAATTTTATCTCACCAATGTTTTGTATTCACCAACATTTCATTTGATCCTTATTTCTGTTGCCAAGCTTTGTAGTTCCTTAATTTTCAGTTTACATTTCTCTTTTGATCAATGTCTCGTGCAGGAAAATCAGTCTTTGAAGATGATTGGTTTAGCTAAGCAAGTTGGTGGCTTATACAAATATTCTCTTCCTACATTTGTTTCCAATTTAGTTTCTAGTAATTCCATCAATAAGTCTTGGTCAATTATACTCATTGTAAATCTAGTATTTTCATTCCTTCTGATGCATTATGGAACTTTAGACTTGGCCATTTATCTCATTCTACATTACGTAAAATGTCTAATTTGTATCCTTCCATTACTATTAATCATAAAGTTGTGTGTGATTTTTGTCATTTTTCCAGACACAAACATTTACTTTTTTCTTCAAGTCTTTCTAATGCTTCTGCAAATTTTGCGTTAATCCACTTTGATATTGGGGTCCAAGTTCTATTTCATCTATTCATGGTCACAAATATTTCCTTACTATTTTAGATGATCATAGCAGATTCCTTTGGATAATATTACTTAAAACCAATTTCACATTACTTCTAAATACATAAGAAGTGATAATGGCCCTGAATTTATGCTTCATGACTTATATGCTTCTCATGGCATCATCCATCAAAAATCCCGTGTTGAAATTCCCCGACAAAATGGGAGAGTTGAAAGAAAACACCAACATATTATCAATGTACGTAGAGATTTGCTATTTCAATCAAAACTACCTCCATCCTTCTAGTCTTATGCAATACTTCATGTTGTGTTTATCATTGAGTCCCAACTCCATTACTTAAAAACCAGTCACCTTATTTTTTCCTTCATCATCAGTTACCTAATCTTAACTATTTAGAGGTTTTTGGTTGCTTATGTTATGCTTCCACTTTAAAACCATATAACGAAACTGCAACCTAGAGCTATAAAATCCACTTTCTTGGGTTACAAGTCAGGTTATAAAGGCTATGCTCTTTTTTATCTTAATTCCAAAGAGATTTTCATTTCTAGACATGTTACCTTCCATGAAAACATACTTCCCTATTACACCACTTCTTCCTCTACTCCTCCTGATTAGGACTATTTCTCGACATCTTCAGATTCCACAGATAACACCTTACCTCTTTTTGTTGAGCCTTCACACTCGTCTCATGTTATTGATGACATCCCTATACTTCAAACTTTCATCCCTATTCCTCCATCTTAAACCATAACTTCACCTAGACATTCTAGTAGACTTAAAACTTCCCCTTCTCATTTACAAGATTTATTTTGTAATCATGTTCAGTCTTGTACATATCCTATTTCACAATATCTTTGCTATAATCATTTATCTTCTAACCGCTCTTCTTTTGTCTTCTCTTTACAATCTCATACTGAACCAACCACATATGTTGATGCAAGTAAGCATTGTTGTTGGCAACAAGCGATGCAAGTTGAGTTATTGGCCTTTGAGAAGACTGGTACTTGGAAGATTGTAGATTTACCACCTCATGCTAAACCTATTGGTTGCACATGGATATATAAGGTCAAACATAATGTTGATGGCTCCGTAGAGAGGTATTAAGAAAGGTTGGTTGCCAAAGGATACACTCATATTGAAAGGCTTGACTATTTTGACACTTTCTCTCATGTTGCTAAGTTAACCACAATCAAACTTGTTATTGCTCTAGCTTCAATCAGCAACTGGTTTTTACATCAGCTTGATGTAAACAATGCATTTCTGCATGGAGAACTGCATGAATATGTCTACATGTTTGTTCCTCTAGGTATTAAAACTGGTAAACCTAGTCGAGTTTGTAAACTGAACAAGTCACTTTATGGATTGAAGCAAGCAAGTAGAAAGTGGCATGAAAAGTTAACATATGTGCTTCTTCAGATCATTCTCTCTTCTCTAAGAAAACATATGAGTCTTTGACTGTGATTTTGGTGTATGTTGATGACATAATTTTAGTTGGCAATTCATTACCTGAATTTCAACACATGAAAACCATTTTAGATACTTCATTCAAAATCAAAGACTTGGGCCTGTTAAAGTACTTTATTGGCATTGAGGTAGCTCATTCCGAACTTGGCATTTCTTTTTTCCAGAGAAAGTATTTCCTTAACTTGCTATATAACTCAGGCTATATTGGCAACAAACCTTTCTCTACACCATCTGATCCATCTATCAAGCTTCATCATGATCATGGGAAACCTTATGATGACTTTCAACATACATAAGATTGGTAGGCAGATTATTGTACCTTAACACTACCAGACCTGATACAACTTTCATCACCCAGCAAATGAACCAGTTTCTTTCTAATATCACCATTACTCATCACAATGCAGCCTTAAGAACTCTCAAATACCTGAAAGGTTGTCCTAGCAAGGGTTTATTCTTTCCCATAATTTCATCCATCACTCTCCAAGGTTTCTCAAATACAGATTGGGCTGGATGTCTTGATAGAAGGAGATCTATATCTGGTCAATGTTTCTTCTTAGGACACTCCCTCATTTCTTGGAGAACCAAGGAACAAATCATTGTTTCCAGATCTTCATCTGAAGCAGAATATAGGGCTTTAGCACCAGCTATTTGTGAACTCCAATGGCTCTTTTACCTTCTATAAGATCTTCAGATTACTTGTTCCAAGCTTCCTGTCTTATACTGTGATAATCAAAGTGCACTTCATATAGCTGCTAACCCTGTATTTCATGAGAGGACCAAACACTTAGAGATTGACTGTCACATAGTCTAGAAAAATTGCAAGCTGGCATCTTGAAGCTCCTCCCAATTTCTTCTCAAGACCAAATTGTAGATTTTTTCTCCAAATCACTCCTTCCTAAGTCTTTTTCTCTTCTTTTATCCATGTTGGGATTGATAGATGTAAGACCCCGGATTTTCGTCCAAGACATTGATTAAAAATATTTACTCTTTTTGAAAAATGAGGCTTTTAAAAAAATAATATATATTTGTTTACTCTAATTCTTTATGGAATAAATATCAACTTTATTGTAAATTTCAAAAATATTTAAATTACAATTACAACTAAATAAAAACCAGTCTTCTTTTCCATTGAAAAACTCAATTTGCCCCGTAAGTGTTTAATCACACATAAAGTTTCATATTTCATCTTTGGTACCTACAACATATTATTAATGTAAAGGTCAATTTCCTTATCCAAATTGGTTCATACTCAAAGCACAAGAACAATGCCACAAAGTAGATAGCATCAAAACTTCTCGATCAAAAAGAAAAATAAAAATACAACCAAGTCATATATTTTAAGAAAAGTCTATACAAATTTATTTTGCAAAAGAGTTTAATCAATTATTAATTCACAAATGTATAACAGACTTAAATGAAATTATGCATAAAATGCATGCTCTTAATTACTACACGATCTGGATATAAATAGGCTATACAAATGTCATGATAATAAAACAAGCCACACAGGCTATGCATATGCCATGCCATGATAATGAATTTCAAATATATATATTCTAGCCACTTAGGTAAATGCAAAATAAACCCAGCCACTAAGGCAACCACACAATTAAATCTTAAACAAATTACATCTTTTTATTCTCAAACATCACAAAGCATATAAAACATAATAAAAATCAATTACACATTCTCATATACAAACTTCATAAAAAAAATCCAAATTTAACTAATATATATTTACTTTAATTATTATGATTTTCTTTCAAACGACAAGAATTTCTACCACTATTTCATAACATGATCCTAACACTAAGTATGGACATATGAGAAAAAAGCTCTTACCTTAGGCACCTTCCTTCCTAGTCAAAACTCTCTAACCCGTGAAGAAAACGCAGAAGAGAAGGACAAAAGAGAAAGATGATAATTCTACACCTTAGGCACCATTTGCTAGAAAGGTTATCCTCAGTAGAATTACCTTTATTTGTTCAATTATCCTTTCAAAAGATAATGGTGTAGTTTTGACAAATTGAGAAAAAAAATCCCGAAAACTAAGAAAATTGATATTTGTACGAAAATTGTCTGTAATCACAATTGTTTTTACAATTTTATCCTTTTAGAGAGAGTTAGTTTATGTTTTCGACATGCTATTTATTGTTGAAAAAAATGCTATTTATTGTTGATTGAAGAAAAAGGTATATAATAAATAAAGGTATATAGGTGAAAAAATAATTAATGTAATTGAAAAAACAAAGGGGTCCTATATAAAAGTGGACATAAAATGTTTTCAAAAAAATATTTTAATGTATTATATGATAAAGAGAAAGAAGATAATTCTACTAAGAACACACTTATACTTGCAGCCTAAGCTACCTTAGCCTTAGTTTACTTAGCTACTACATAGCACTTGTTAGGTTATAGTACACCTACACTCTTGTATATATATCAATTGTAACACTTCATTCATCAATACAAATTTACTTTCTATTTATTTCCTTGCTTTCTAATATAATTAGAGACGGATGTAGCATATCAATTTTGTTTGACTCGTTTTAAGTTATAATTTGGGATTTTTTTTAAGGATGTTTAGGGTCAAAAGTCGGCTGCATTAAAGGAAGGGAAATATATTACTAATAAAAAGGTAATTTATTCAAATTGGCCCCTAATATACACAAACTTTGATAAAATGACCCTGTTCTAAAAAAGCATAGATTCTACTCTTTAAATTTGAGATCCTTCCTATTCTTGACCTCATATTCGTAGTTAAAGACATAAAGTTAAAAAAACCGACATAGATGTTGAATTTTGTCATGATTTTATAGAGACATGTTTATGTCGTTGAAATATGACTTTCAATATAAAATTAAAATTTTTGGACAAGCGACGAATTAATTCTAAATATTTAAAAGCCCAAAATTCAAAAAACAAAATGACGGAAGTTTTTGATCTGAAAATCGAATTTTGAGTTGGTTTTTGGAAGTCACTTCTGTAAAAATACATTTATAGGTTATGTAAAGTTTCTTAGCATTGAAACCACACCTCAATTTATTTTAATTTTTCAACCAAAAAATTAAAAATTACAATTTTACTCCGAATAAATATATATTCAGGGGTCAAATACTGTTTACTAACTTAGGATGGAGTATATTTTTACGTGAATGTGTTTAATGATGTGTCTGAATAGGACCACACAAATACTGTATTTTCCATTCATGAACATGTAAACAGTGGACTTCTAAAAATTTGTGTTTTGTTGGTTAGAGTAAATTTCAGAGGAGAACGATCAATGCTCATAAATACTTATGCTAGTTTAGTTGTATAGTAAATGATGAGAAGAACTATTCGATAGTTATAATAGGTAAGCATTGTTAGCTCTGAAATGAATGATTATGTTATTTCAGTGTCTTTTTTCTTTAGCCATGCAATCGATCTCGGCCATCGATGTAAAATCAAACAGTTTAGAGTCTACATGCACTAAAACAATCTCAGTCATTCATTGATATCATGCTGTTGAGGTTTTAACTGTGTCAACCACTTATAATAAATTTCATTGAATCACCAAAATTAGTCTTTAAAGGATTTTGCTAATGAGTTTCCTTTAAGAATATTCAATTAAAATACTATTCATTATAAAATATTAATATTTCAATCTCTGATGCATAAAATACACAAGTTTTCATAAAAACTTATTATCTAATATCCGTTCCTTTAAGACACTCATTAACATTTACCTTCTTTAAAAGATCTACAATATTAATATTATCTTGATTTTGACAGATCTATTGGTCGTAATACTAAACATGTTTCATGAGTTGACTCTCACAAAAATAGAAAAAAGCAAACATTGCAAATAGGTTAGATTAAAAAAAAAGAGTAGAAAAAAGCAAACATTGCAAATAGGTTAGATTAAAAAAAAGAGTAGTTGTCATATTTTACGTTCAAGTTTTATTAAAACTAGACCATTGACCCATGCTGACGCCCGGGTCATATAAGAGAGTAATTTCTTAAGAGTAATTTGCTTAGCACATTTGCTGTTTGCTGTTTTGCTTTTATTGCACTGCTATTTTTTTTTTCAAAATGTCAAAACTGCTATTTAGAAAGTTGTTGTAGCATTGGTTGTTTTAAGCATGATTTTTGTGTACTCTGCAACTTAGTGTCGTTCAAG
>Ga0228711_1002542_pt1 | contig 28128 bp, 9 predicted proteins | sample MedpolnodulmetaG_2_FD_177996 | JGI IMG/M metagenome (GOLD analysis project Ga0228711, IMG submission 177996) | Root nodule microbial communities from Medicago polymorpha collected in Santa Monica, California, United States - brown nodules | ecosystem: Host-associated > Plants > Roots > Nodule... | reverse complement strand
GAGAGAGAGAGAGAGGAATGTTCAACAATAAAAAATGGGTTTTGTGGAAGACTAAAGATGAGAATGAACCCACTTATAAGACTCCAAAGTTTGCATTATTTTCCTCGGTAATTTTCTCATTTTTGATTCCAAGATGGTAAAATTAGTTCTCTTTTGGTCGCAATTTATATATTAAATTCTCAATGTCATCTTACTCTATTTTGGGCTCTATGTTGTGAGCAAAAGTTTAAGTGACCATTGAGTGTTTTAAGATGTTTAGTGAAGTATTTCATATTATCATATTTAATACTAACTTTTTTGTTTGTAAAGGCCGATGTAATACTGTTGTTAGCGTCGTAAAAAAAGGAAAATGCAAAACTTTTCGAGAGAAACCGTCCCAATAACATCACGAACCTACATGATTGGCTATTCAACAATAAACATCATGTTTTCCGCTAGAGTCAACTATTGAAGCGTTTTGTTTTAACACATAGTAATGCATTCATGATGTTTTCGCGAACAATTAATTCGATGTATATAGCAATTTTCTAAAAAAAAACTTTCAGACGAGCACAATAGTGTATTTTCCTTGAACATATACTCTACACTAATCTTATATATTAAACATGTATTTTCATTTTTTAGTTTATCAACTTCATATTTTGTATAATCCATTTTTTAGTTTTGTCAAAATTATATTATGTAAAAAACGTAGTAAAGTATATAAATACATTAGCGCAGTAGAAAGAGCGGACAGACGGGCACAATAGTGCCCGTCTGAACGCTAGTAAATATAATGAACAAACAATGACAATTAAAAATAAGAGAAAAGACCCCTCAAAAAGATAATCTAACAATATAATATTTGTACAATTAATTTATTGTGTTATTACTCTCTCTTTTCATTTTTCTCTATGTATTGCATTTGTCTAAAAAGAAGATGAAAGAAAAATAAAAATGTTTTAATAAAAAGTTGTCACAACATAATTATATAAACTATTGTCAAGACGAGCATCAGCCGTCTTTTTGCACTTTTGCACTGCTATTGTGTTTAACAATATGTTTATTTTAGCATATTTTACTATAATTTTTTTTTTGAAATATAATTGTTTGTCTGTGATTTTGGCAAACGGGGGCTAGTTCTGATTATTACAAGCGAGATCGAACTAGCAATCTCAAGACCGTTGTGCAAAGGTTTTTATCGGAAAAAAGAGTTTGAAAAAAGGCCACGAAATGCACTCAAGTTGCTTAGAGAGCAAGACAGGTTTGATAGTAAAAGGCGCTGTCTCTCGACAGGTTTGAGATTGCAATTAAAAGCTTAAAACAAAGCAAATAAAAGAAAGATAAAAGTAAGTTTACGCACGTAAACTCAAGGAAAAGGTAAAATGCATTGCATTAAAATAAAAGGGGTGGTCTACAAATTAGTTTACATACATTCTGTATAACTCGTTTCCTAGATGCCGGTAGTTTGAGTGTTGTAGAATTCTGTATATGATTTGCGACCCATTTTCCGGCTTGGAAACTTTTATTTATACTAAAACCTAGATTGCGAACCACTAACTCCATGATCAGCACTTCTTCCATCTTGGACAACTGCTTGTCTCATGTCTCCACTACATGGAAATTGTTTCATTGCTTGAAACCGCGCTTTCCTGCCTTTTTGCTTGACTTCGACGCAAGATTTCTCTTTCAACCTTGCTTCGTCGAAATTCTGACTATGCGCCTTAGGCTTGATGTTTTGTCGAGATTCTCCAATTGAAATGAGAAAGCTCTTCGATTCCTGCAAATTAAAAAGGTCAAACAAATGTTGACCATATTAAATGAGCCTGTTAAATTTACAAGCTAACAAATGCCCTCCAAAAAATGTCATTTTCGACGACATGACTCTCAAAAGGAGACAGTTGGCAAATTTACAGTTAAAATTGCAACATGAAGTAAACTTAGGGGGCTTGAAAAGAGTTATTTTTTTTAGGGGGTCAAAATCACAACTTTGAGAAACTTAGAGGGCCAAAAGTTAATTAAGCCTTGTTTAATTCACATGCAATTTTTTTCCTGAGGTAAAAAAAAAAACTTCGCTTTTGGAAAAGCGAATTTTGAAAAAGCTGAGTTGGTTCAGTGCATTTTAGATAACATGATTTCGACAAGTGCGTTTTCTGGAAGCCGAACCTAAATATCAAAACAGCAGTTATAGAAGATTTGGGCTTGGGCCTCATTAGTGTTTGTAGGGCTTCATTGTCATTTCCTATTTTTACTTGTTTACCCCTCCCCCACGCCCATATTTCCCTAAGTTACAAGATTATGCATTTTCATTGTATTCGAAGTGATTTTTCCATTTTGAGTTTGAGGGGGACTAATATGGTATAGTTAGTTAGAGTGATCGATAAAGTTTGTTAGAGAGTTAGCTAAGATGTTAGTTACTCCAACTAGCTCTCTAAATACGAGACATCATTGTATCATTTTACTATCTTTTATTCAATCATATCATTGTGATTACTCCTCATGAGAATTACACAGCCTATATTTTTATTGCGTTAGATCTAGAATTATGGAGTCCTCTTATTACTAAAAGTTGGATCCTCGGAAGTATATGTTACATAGTTTTAGAGTAAATATATGATTTAAAAGAATATATATGTATTTATTTATTTTGAGAGACAAACATATTATAGTATAAATTAGTCATAAGAATCATCTCCAAATAATAATCTCATATTAATAAAAGCATCAATTAAAATTTTAACAAGAATAAATGAGAGAGATAAAGTAAACTTATCGATACTCAAAATTGCGGTAACTTGAAGTCGGAAAAATCGAAGTCAACAAACACGAAACCATAAAAGGTGATAACCTGCAAAACAGTAAACCATTACATCAACCTGAGGCATGATAAAATCACTGTCCTTAAAGATTTATCCGCCTCATTAGCGCATATTCCAAGTATACAAGAGGTTCTTCTCTGATATGATTCATCAGGGCCGGCCCAACATGTCAAGAGGCCTAAAGCAAATTTTTTATAATGAGACATTTTGGAATTAAAAAATAACACAATGCTTATTAAAAGCATAATAAATCAAATTTTGTTGAATCTAAGATTTGAACTTTGGTCCAAAAGAATTTGAGGCCTTAAAATTGAACAACTAAGTTAGATAAATATTGATCATTAGTATGTCATATTATATATTTATAACTAAATTGACTCATTTTGAAGCCTTTTTTTAACCCAAAATTTTGAGACCTAAAGCCCTCGGTTTGGTGGCTTGTCCCTTAGGCCAACCCTGTGAATCATATCAGAGGTGACAGAACAACTTGAATTTGATAAACACAGGAAATACAACCCAGAAACTCAATTTTGAAACATGAGAAAACTATTTTTGAAGGTGAGTGGTTCTATTATTCTACCGTCAAAATTTTCTGTATAGTGCTACTGGTCACTTTTATACATAGATGTAAAAGCCATGATGTAATTATATTTTATTAAAAAAAAAAAAACCAGGATGTGGTCAAATAAACATTAAGGAATATAATATTCCTTTAATAATGATGAGTTGTGGACACATTAAAGGAAAATTAGTTAACATATAGAACCGGTCAACAAATGGATATGGAGCAAAATTTCCCTTTTAAATTGTTTGGTACTAATAAAAAAAACTTTTGAAATATTTAATAACTAAAAAAATACAACACATATTTCTAAAATCTAAAATTGATGATACTAAATAATACATATTTTTACATTTCCTTAAAAAAATACATATTTTTACATTAAACCTGTATCAATGGAGAGGATGTTATTGACAATATTAATTTGGGATCTTTTTAAAACAGAATCCTTTCATCACATGCCTCATAACTACATCCTCACAGGGGGCATACTTGATTGTCTTGAGGCGCATATGCATTTGATTTCCTCCTCACCTCAGATTTTGGCTTCCAAAAGTTGATCAACCTTTGAAACATGGTCACATGCTTCATTTCTTCTCTATCTTTTGCTTTGTTTATCTTCTTTCTCTTCTTAAGCTTGATCTGTCCCATGCACGATATTTTTGGTGAAGTGGGTTCAAAATCAGTATTTGTACATTTATTGCCATTATAAATGGGCTTTCTAGTTTTACTCGGAAGAGAGGAGTTTTCCATAGCTCCAACACGATTTCGGATGTTTGCATCCGCGGAAAGCATAAATTTTGTGTCATTGGAAGATGCATTTTTGGATAAAATATACCGTCCAGAACTACGGCTATGAAAATATGCTTGGTTTCTTAGAAATGTAGAAGGCGGGGAAAGCTCGTCCGCGTTTGCAATCATGGATACCATTGGGCTGCTTGGGCAAGAAATTGACCCCTTCCAAGCATGATGCCTAAGCCACTTGGTTGAATTATCTGATCTGGATTTGTGATCCATCATTGGACTGAATGGATAGTTTTGAAATTTCGTAATGGAGGGTGGGAAAAGTTCGTCCCTATTTCGATTCATAGATATTGTTGGGCTGGTTGGGCAAGAAAATGCCTTCCAACCATGAGACCTAACCCATTTTGTTGCATTTCCTTGGCTGGATTTGTGGTTCATTGTCGAGATAAATTGAAAGTTTTGAAATTTCGAAGCGAGATATGGAGCTGTTTCTGGTAATATCTTCACCTTAAGTTGTTTCTCCATGACATGAGTTCAAAACTTGAACCTGGCTAGTGAAACTTTAGGGTTGGAATTTGAGATTTTGTTTTGATAATTAGATCGACTTTATTTATATATTGATTGATTTGTTGATAATGCTTTGAGGGTGTGAAAACAATTAGTTCTTAACAAATGCTAATGGCATTAAAGTTAGTATATATAATATTTGAATCATGCTTTGCGGGTGTGAAACCAATGATTCTTAACAAAGGGTAATGATACGGAAATTATCTATAACATGTAATGGAAAAATCTGAATTAGAATATCCAGTTTTTTCAATAAAGGTGTCCACGTTGAAAAGCTTGGAAATTGATAACGTGACTAAATATATGTACTACAGAAATGTTATTGAATATTCTTAGTTTTTTTTCTTTCTAGAAACTAGAAATATTAAAAAAAAATAATAAATTATCCGTTACAAAAAGCAGATAATCCAGATTATGACTTATCTGGCTCATATCAGAAATTGACATGGACGTATTTGATCTATATAAACAAATGATCGTGACTTATTTGACCCATATCCCTTATTTGAACTTTATTTTTTATTGAGGATGTTTTGTACGTTTTTGTTATTGTTATTAGCTTCAACCATGACACGGATACTACTTTATTGTGTTTTCATTTACTGTATCGAGTAAATTAGATTGTTCAAGTTTCACGATCGTATAATATAGTTGGTGCCTTAAATTATTTGTTGGTTATATTTTGGTCTCATAAGTTATTAACGTTACAATTTGATCTCTTAAGTTGGCATCTGTTAGCTAAATAAATCATCACCGTTAGTCTTTTGCCAAAACGTTAAATAGACACATGTGAACGATGAGACTAACGGTTTTGCCGGTGGAGATTTATTTGGTTGACGGAAGATATCTTAAAGGGACCAAAATGTAACGTTAATAACTTATGAGACTAAAATGTAACCAACAAATAACTTAAGAGACCACGTCATTAATTAAGCCTATAATATAATACAACGCTTCTGTATACCCTGCACTGTGATCCCAACACATTGTTATTTGGTTGTTAGGGATACACTTAGGGATGTCAATGGGTATCCATGGGTGCGAATAGTATGATACTCATCTCCGCCTCATTGGCTAAATATGATACTCGTGCCCGCCGTGTACCCTCGTGGGTACCCACTATGCGGGTACCCGCAGGTATTGAGGTATCCATAGGTATTCATAGGTACCCATGGATTTTTGAATTTATTTATTTTTTGGTACAAATGATAACTTTTTTTAACTACCAAAAAACTTCAACTTTTAAACATTCATACATAATCCATAGAAAATTCATGATTCTTATATAATTCATATGATATGTTTTATGATGTGAATGAAGTGGGAACGGTGAACTTAATAAGACAAATTAAAAAAATTAAAAATAAAAATAGGTTATTAACGAGGAATCTTAGGTGGGCGATAAAATTCTCTTCAATAAGGTAACAACTTTAAGTAATAAGATAAGATATATAAAGATATTTTAGTCATTTACTTAATTTATTATCGGGTATGGGTACCCGTGAGTATGGATACAATTAAATCCGTATCTGTATCCATATATTAATGGGTAGTCAAATACCCGTTTATAATACTCATGGGTACCCGTGTAGTTACCCGTCCCGTGTCCGTGACAGATTTTACGTACGGATACCCTTGGACATAGATATTTTTGTTACCCCGATTTAAGTTATCAATGCAGAAGCAAGTTCTTTAATTATTTTGGTTTACAAATATTAGCAAGTTATCAAAGCCCAAAAATCAAATACAAAAATTTATTACTGTCATCAAATAATAAACACACTAGCAGCAGTTCAAGTCCAAGAACAACTAATGAACATAATAATATAATTCATAAAAACATTAAAAATACTATAAGCTGTTATTAATACAGAATTTAAATAACTAATAGTAACAAACCTATCTAGCTAGGGACATGTATTCCCTGCAGTCTGGGAATGACGTAGGCACACACTATATTAAATATAAAACTTAAACTATTACTCCCCATACGCCATATTAGATGGATGACCTTATTTGATAATGTGTACTATTTATCTAACATGCGTTCATCATATTTTTTTAATAATATACAATGATAAATAAAATTATATAAATGTTGGAATTGTCTCGATTAATGTTTTCAAAATATTAAATTTTCATAATTTTTTTTATTAGATAATTAAAGATAGTATAGATAAAAGGGTTTTGCTAGAAGTCACTCATGAAAGTGTTTTTTAGCAACTCACACCTCAAGGTGTGATTTTCACTTTTTAGTTATAATTTTGCTAAAAGACACCTTCATAAAAATTAATTAGTGTCTTTTAACAAATGCTCATAGAATAACTTGCTAAAAGACACTTTCATAAAAGGTGTCTTCTAGCAAAACCCTAGATAATAAAAAATATGAATTGACATGTGTGACAGAGTTAACTGTATCACTTAATATGAAACCGAAGGAGCATAATAGATATCTCTATGGTTATTATTTGATTGCAGGGAATCCAATTCCATCAACCTAGGTTGCGATACAAACATAATAGTAGACCCTTACGTACTTGAAAAGGGAAATAGTAATGACCCGAACAAGTGGAACCACAAGGACCAAGATACGAAAGTAATCATAGTCAAGTTTGATAAGAATGACACTGTAAAGTGCAGAGAGGAAGAAGAAGCAGCCGGAGACAAATCCAGCACCACATAATAGCATACCGAGGCGTAAGGCGAACCTGTTAATCTGGTTTTCTTCCAGGATGAAGAAGGTTGACATGAGGTACATAGCAAGGGTGGCGGTCAAATCGAAACAAACACATGACCAACCTGTGGACATGAAAATGTTTGATTCGGGAAGACAATTTGATTCTGATGATGAAAAACCTGAGATTGACATCAAGAAAAGACATGTTGCCAATCCAAAGAGGAAGTTTATCTTCATCATCTTATCTAAGGCGTTGATCTGATCAATGGGGAAATTATTGGCCATGGAGCTTGCTTGCGATAGAGAGAACATACGTAGTAATTTCACCTGGTTTATTTGCTGTTTATGAAAATGTTGTTTAAAGTGGTGATATATGTAGAGGAAGGAAGAAACTTTGGTCGACATGAAATGAGGTCTATTGAAATGCCCTTTCCATTTCCATCAACATGGTTGTGATACAAACATAATAGTAAACCATTATTTAAATAAAAGACTTAAATATGTTTTTGATCCAATTAAAATTGAGACTTTTTAAGTTTAGTATTTACTTAATATTAATAGTATTTTTAGTCCCTATCAAAAATATATGCATTCAGTTTTAGTCTCTACTAAGTTCAAATTTGTTTATATATGCTTAAACTCTAAAGTTTTTGACCAAATATTTTACATACGTTTTAAGAACATTACTAAAAGTTTTTCCGCAAAAAAATCATCTCAAAATTTGATTTTTACGTCCAAACTTTGTTGTTTATATCTTGAACTTTTGTTGTTTAAGAAAATTCATATTTAATTCATTTCATGTTAAAAAATTCTAAACTTTAGTAAATGAACCTTTTGCAATGTTCTAAACTTATCTTTGAAAAATTGTTCAAAAATTTAAAAGTTTAAAGATAATTAAACAAACTTTGTTATAATAGGGACTAAGATTACATGTAAATATTTTTTGTAGGGACTAAAAAAATTATTAAAATTAAGCAAGGACTAAAATTAAAAGTTTTCAATTTTATAGGGACCAAAAACATATTTAACCCTAAATAAAAAAAAGTGATAGATTATTGCTCTTCTTCCTTGCAAAATTACTCATTTCCTTAATTTAACGTGACTTAACTCATGTTTGATATTTTTCAGAGTAAGTTAACTTAAGTTGACATTTTTATGATCGGTTAAACCAACTTAAAAAGTGATTGAAATGATCTTAAAAATGTCAGCGTGAGTTAATTCACACTAAAAAATGCTGAATAAGAATTAACTCACGTTAAATTAAGAGAATAAGTAATTTTGAAATGGAGAATAGCAAAGGGAAAGAGAATTGTTTTTTTTAAAGGCAAATATGGATCTTCTGAAAATGGATATAGTAAAGAGAGATAAATGTTAATTAATAGATCACCCAATACTATATTTTATCTCTCTTAAGTTTAGATTTGTAAATACTTACCTAACAATATTATCTTTCTTAAGTTTACATATGTCAATACTTACCTAACAATATTAATTTCATTACTTGAAATGAAAGGCCCTTTTATTTTCTTGATGTGTGAAATGAAATGTTTAGTCAATAGTAAAACATAGTTAGCATATATGTGAATATATTGTACAGCAAAACATGTGCTATAAACAAAATGGACTCCAATGTGATAAAAAAAAATGAAATAAAATAAATGCAAACTTTAATTCTATTTCTTAAACGGCAAAACCTATAATATTTGAATATAAATGCGGATCGTCTTTGAGTTTGTAATGGTTGGTACTTGGTAGTGTTCTTGTGTCGTGAAGATTGAAATTAACGTTCTTGTCTTTTCATTTTTAAATTTTAATAGATAAGAATAGTAGTTATTATAAATTTAATCAACATTTTTAGTCTTTGTAAAATTTTGAATCAGCATTTTGGTGTCCAGAAATACTAAAGGAAAATGTACTAATGCTACTTGATGAAGGTACTTTGATTTGTGATAAGGTATTTATCATCAATTATGTGTCTTTGTTGTGATTATTGCAGGGGTGGGGGTGCTAAAATCAGGAAAGATTCCACACAGTTCAAATGATATAAAGTTAAATTAACGTAGAGAAACCCTCTATAATGAAATTCATTAAAGCACACATGATCTTGCTGAATTTTAAGCTTAAGCTTAAGCTTCCTTCTATTCCTCTGATGAAATTCATAATCAAATAGTTGTACTTGTAATTCCTCATGCACCAAGTGAAGCTAGTTTGGTTGAGTGTACAAGATCCGGTGGAAAGAGTCAATTTCATCAATAAAGTTTATAATCACTATACTTACTATATTTACTGTTTAGCTTCGTTAGTTCAGCAACTAGAGTGAAACATATTTAACGAGCAGCAATATTTCAGCCAAACAAAACCTGACTCATTTTCACATATTATAGACTCTAACCTCATGAATGTTATGAGTGGCTGATTCATATCAATTAGCAAAACCTACTTGGTTCCATATATATACTTTCATCTCCTCTGAATCATAAAATTTGGATTAATTAGACTCAACTCTACAAAACCGGTTTATAAGCACATTTTCCGAATCTCATCCAATGTAGACTTATCAACATATCTACTTAATTATACCTATGGTTGGACATTTAGAGTGTGACCTGAGTGACAGCGGGGGTTAGAATAGATCTTCGACATGATTTGCTTAATATATTGGAATTTGGCTTGAGTATAACTTAACCCTATAAAACATATATATAAATACGTTTTCAAGTCATATTTGATCGAATGTGAGACTTTCAACGCTGTATAGACTCATGTTTTAAAATGTGACTAAACAGAAATTGCAACTACAACCAAGGTTGTCAAAATCGGGATTTTGCTTCAGGTCGAAAGCGAAGAGCAAAATTACAATCGTAAAATTGCAACCAAAATCGAGTGATTTTACTCAACTACTTTTGTAGAATCAATATAAGAAATCGTAAAATCGCAATCAAAATCAATAGATTTTGCCTGTTTTGGGATTTCGCTATGAATATGAGCTGTAGGAAGTGAAGAAAGTCGCAAAATCCTAGATGTTAAGATTTAAGTCGGGATTTTGACAACAATGCAACATCAAAGTTTTAGAATTTAAGAAGAGTTCATAAACGCGGTAGTATCAAGCATCAGCCGCACTTGTCTTCAATATCAAGGGTCGTAAAATAATCACTAGTGCCACCGCAACTAGCTATATACATACTGTATATGTCATTTTCAGATCTCCATGAATTAGTACTTTAAATTCTTGAATTTGCATGTAAACCAAAATAAAATATTCAAGTCACTAAATTTAACTTGCAATATTTTTTGAATGGCTGTGCCTTTCCTGATAAAAAAACAATTAAGAATTATTTCTTATCTCACTTAAATAAAAAATTCCCATCCACTAGTACTCTATAAATGTGTTACAAATCACTTGTATATACCATGTAGAAATTTGGATCAAACTATGGTGAGGCATTGGTTCATTGCTCCTTAACAAGTTCCAGCCTTCAATACCATCTCCTTTTCATTTGGAAGACTTTCTTCATTACTCAAACTGACTCTTTGTTTTTGTATGTAGACCCATTTTTCTTGAAAAAGGTAAAAAAATACAATCAATGATATCTGAATAGTGAAAAGTATATTCCAAATTCTTATGCCTTTTGAAGTTTTTTCATGGTAGGCTGCTAAACCAATATATACATTTAGAACACCCAAGAATGTTACTGCAGTTCCAAGTATCCAGTGTGCAAAGAACCACATACTTCTTCTTTTGGATCCCCTGTGAACAAGTAAATAAAGATAAGTTTCGAATATCTTTTTTGTCGACTTTAAAACTTCTTCGTAAATTTAGGATTTTATTGTTCAATAATAGAATGTTTGGATTCAAAACTATATGTTAATGATATTTAGAATCAAAAGATGAGGGAAAAAAATGCATAAACAGTTTGACTATGTTCAAATGAAGTACAGTGTAATGAGTCAAAGAACTGTGTAATATATAGGTAATCTATGAAGCATTGACACAAACACAACACTGACACCGACATGTTGACAATGGTAGCAATTTGAAAAAATAACAGAATTGAATGTAATAACATGTGTCGGTATCATGTTGATGACATCAGACACGAACACGTGTCTGATGACATCAGACACGCCCTCGATCAGAAGTGTCGGTGCTACAGAACTAACGACCAAAATTATGTTTTTCTTTTGTTGTCTTAATCCTTCGGTTCTCATAGGAAGGGACTATGATATAGTCTGGAGTTCGGACGATAGGTAAATAAACACCGAAGAAAGATTGTTTCAACCACAAACACACGTAGGTGAGCATTTCTCAACAAAAGAGAATTCATATGTTTTACCTTTGTGGTCGAAAGATACCAACTAGGACCTGCAACCAGATAACACCATAAAGTGCAACCCCTAATCTTTGATGATTATTGTTGAAGAGGTTGTTGAAATTTTTTATTGACATGATTGCTCCTGCTGTTGCAAGAAGTACAGCAACCACCTGTTTTAACAGAAACTCAAAATTATACATCACATTAAAAAATATGAAAAGATCGTCAATTGAAAAAAAAAATGTTTTAAAAATGTTGGTTATTCTCTATGCAACACCGAAACTTTAGATTGAATGTCTCTCCAAATATCTGACACGATACTGACATATGTGGTTACATTCAATTATCAACAGTAACACAATCATCGGCATAATTTTCTTGCTGTCTTCACAGGCTGTACTTCAAAAAATGAGATGAAGAAAACTTTCATATTATCACAAAAAGATAACTATTATTTAATAAATTGTCTTTCTTGTCCTCAAAGTATCAATTATAGTCTTTATCAAAAAGGAGGCAATCACCATTACATGATCTTATTAGTAACTAACAAGCTTTAGGATAAAATTAACTAAAAATGTGGAATCTTACTACTCTAATGATCTTATCTTCCTTTCATGCCATAATTAAAGTTAACCAATGTGACAACTGATCTTAATAAAGTATTTAAAAAATATTGATAGATCCAACTGGGGCCAGAGCAACCATCTACCAAGACATTCACCACTGCTTTATTACATAAATAGGTCAATTAAAGGTTCAAAAATGACCACAGAATATCTAATCTAAGACACTTTATACTTTAGTTTATTCTGCACTAACTCTAGCTTTTTTTCTCTCAAAGTAATAGAATGAATCTGATTCTTTATTAATTGTATGACATTTTTAAAACTTATGCATTAAACTTTGAAATTTGTATTAATTAATTAAATTTTGACAATAATGTTTATAATTGTCTGGTCACTTTAGATAGACCTATTTTAAAAAATTACTAATTTAAAATTATTTTCAAAATAGAGCTTAAATAATTAAATATAATTGGATGTCAAGTAAAAACAAAAAGCAGCCAGCAGAATACAAAATAAATTCTTAAATCTGATAAAGAATTATAAAGTAATATATAGACTTTAATTTAAATATACTTGCCTGAAAAATTGTATGAACATAGAATAAAATTCTAAGCCACCTTGGATTTTCCTCTCTGTTTGATAATCTAATTGCAAGTATACCAACAGGCATCAAGAATCCCATTGAAGCCCAAAGGAGAAAGCCATGTAATGTAATTTCAAATTGAAGTCTTGGACTCATCTTCAAATATGAAACAATCAAAAAAATGTTAGCTTCATAGACAATACTTTTTAATGACGAAAAATTGAGGAAGGAAAATTTATAATTAATTAAAGTGAAACTAATAATTAATTTACAACATTTGTAAAAGAATTTCAACTTTGTCCCTTGATATTAAAAAGACAAACTCTTAGTCTGTCTCGTGAGGAGTCATTTAGTTGAGGAAAACTCTCTTCAACCTCGAAAAACTCGGTTCGAGACCCGACAACCAGAAAAAGACAAACTCTTAACTATTAGACTAATACCTCATGGACTCAGAGAATACTAATATTTATGAAAAACAATGACTCAACTAATAAGATTGAAGATTAAGGTAAGAAGAATATGAAAATCAAATTTGATACCTTAATGTGGTTGTCATTGTTTGTTGAATTAGTGCCTAACATTTCTTGGTGCTCTTGTGTTGAACTAACAAATGGAAATAAGAACAAAACAAGACATGCTTGAAAGAGGAAAGAAATGAACTTTGTTTGCTGGATTCCCATCATGTCTTTCATATGATCTTTGGTCAACTCAATCTCCAATTAATGCTAGTGGAGATTTAAGGCTGCAATACTAGAGCATTTCAAGTATTGAATGTGCCTCCCATAAAGTACTCTTCAAGGGGCTTATCATTTTGTCTCTCTCATTCTCTCTCTTGGTATATTAATGTGTGAGAAGGTTGTACTAAGAAGTGAGCACTCTTATCTTTTTGTCAGAGAGAGCAACTAAATAGTTGTCACAAGTTCAAGAAAGAATGAGATCAATATGAGGTAAGTATAAGCTCATGGTAGAGTTTATTTACCTTTCCTAGTCCTAAGGACAAATATTTCAGCTTAGAATTATGTTTCTTTCAAGAGTAAATAGCCATTTGAGTATTTGAATATGTCGGTCACTATCATCCAAAATTAGAAAAACATCTTACAATGTATGGTTTGTTAGTTAATGACACACTAATACAAACACACTAATATGACACTAACACTTCAATATCAAATATAGTTATATGAATCGGTGTCATATTGATGAGAGACATCGACATGTTGCGGACATCAAACAAATATAAAATTATATTGATCAGAACCCTTTTGAGTTGGTCTAGTGGTATTATCTTTATTTTGTTACATGAAAACAAAATCACTAACAAGAAAACACATTAAAATATATTTTTTATATTATAATACACACGGGACTATAATGACATTACCTAAGATGTTTAGAGAACAAAATTACTTTTTAATCTACTTTCAATGTAATAGTCTAGAATATGCAATAAAAAATAAAATATGCAATAAAAAAGTGTAATAGGCTAAAGTAAATGTTTTTTTCTTCGAAATTGATGGATTTTTTTTTGACCAACTGGAAATTGATGGAATTAAAACATATAGTCTAGAAGATTTTATAAATAAATGTAAGTGGGGGGGTATGGCATAAAATCAGATTTCAAACTTGTGGGGTTCACTTTAAAATCCTTTTTGTGTTTATGGAGGAGAATGTGGACTTGCAGAGCTAAAGTATGTCAGATATCAACGTGGAGGGTTAAAATTTATACATACACATAGTGAGTTGTGTGGTAGATTTACAGGGTCAACATTATCTTCTGCTTCCCACTAGTGAATACGCATTATTATATCGTGCTTGAATTATTCAATGGACGCATTCACCAACCAAATACTATAAGCTATATACATAAAAAAAAAAAATGATTATTAAAAGGGGTCAATGAAATAAGATCCTCGAAGATTTTCAACTTTTGAATAAAAACATAATAACCGTTTTCTTGTTTAGGCATAAGTCTATACTTCATAATCATGTATGTTTTTGGCAGGTACTTCATAAGCATAATACTTACATGCTACTTTGTGGTTAATTCATTTTCAAAAAATTGTGTTAAACAACTTGCAATTGGACAATGAAAGAGTTAATTAACCAAAAAAAAAAATAAGAGTTACAACTCAAATTTCAATAGGCAACAAAATTCTTAAGTTTGGACAGAAAAACATATAAGCATGAATCAATTAGTTCTACTATATTTAATGATACCATTTTTAAATTATCAATCGAATAATTATATTTTATATTTTTGATAACCACTATTGTTTCTATATAACAAATGTTTATGTGAAAGACATTATTATCATTATTTTAATTCCCCATCTTTCTCGTGAGTTGTCGCAAAAATCTTAGTTTTTCTCCTTCATCTATCAAAGAGGGGTGATTTAGGGTCACCCAAAATCACTCCTCTAACTCGTTTTTCTCTTTCCCTTTTGTTGAAATAAGTGATTTTCACATCTATTTCGTTTTTTTCTTTCATGATTTCATCGTCTTAGTACGACATTATTTTGTTTGTCGTCTTTGTTTAACATTGTTTGTCTTTTTTGTTTTGTTCGGGTATTTGTCGATTCAGGTTGTCAGATCAGCTTCAGTTAAGTGTAGATTCAATCAATGACTTTTGCGTCGTCAACGTTGCAGATCCAGAGATATGAGTATTCCGGAGACTTAATTATAGTCATATGTGTAGGGTTGTGTACTTTGCCGTTTTATGCTATTAACATGGATGATGTGAGTTTGTTCGCAGATTCATCCTTTTTGTTTGTAGCAAAATTGCATTGTATTGATGTATTCTATCAATTTGAATGAATGAATATCATTTATTTTATCAAAAAAATGTTTATGTGAAAGACGACATTTTAGATAATTCAATCTTTTTTTTTAGTACTCTAGTTGATTGAAATTCACATATTATAGATGAATAAGCGATATATCTAAGGTTTGAACTCCAGACTCCAATATATCATAATGTATTGTCCTACCGATTAAGTTAAAATTTCGGTGATAATTCAATCATTTTTAATAACCATTTATGTTAACATATCTGATAAATGACTATAACATGTTAACTTGGTCTGATGTCACTAATGGTAGTTGCTAGTCCCATAACCATATTTAGTAAGAAATGCAAATTCTAGTCTCAATCATTTTAAGGGATTAGTCTACTAAATCGTGCGTCCCGATATTGTATAGGGTATTTATCTGGATATAATTTTGTGTTTATTTTATTTGATGCGTAGATCTTCCATTGATTTATTTAATTCATGGCATTTAGTGGCGGCTTGAAATATGGAAGATGTATAGCTGACTGTCATATATACTACTCGTCTAACTATTTACCATGTGAGTTTCAATAATACATTGCTTCAATCACAAACACTCAAAATATTAAAATACATTGCCCACACCAAGTCCGTGACTCTGTGCATGAATTTGTTCATCAATCATGAATAAATTCGATATGTTGGAGACTATCGAAGGGGGAAAAGAAGATTGCTCTACAGAAAGTTGTCAACCACGTGAGTATATGTTTATAATTATGACTTTCTACCAAAATTTTAAAAATGTATTTTTTTAATAAATCAAACTAGTCAACTGAAATTGATATTGGAGATAATTAAACCTGAGACATTGAGATGAGCAAATTTCAAGATCTCAAACCAACATCACCAGACTGACTTCTATAAAAATGTTTATACTTATTATGTATACATAAAAGAAAATATGTATGTTCAATGATTAATTGATCTAATTTGTTCTATATTATAAATCAAATACATTAATTATTTCATGAATTTAAAAAATGAATATTTTGCTTATATATTTAATATCAGAGAGAGAACGTAAATATACCATTATTAATCTTTTGGTTTGAGATTTTGGATAGCGTGCTCCTCCCCATGGGTTTTATGTTCAATTTTCATAGATGTCGATTTAGGTAGGCAAATTTATCTTCTTAGAAAAAATTAAGTTTCAGTCTTTTTGTGATGGGTTGAAAGTCAAAACAATTTTGCAAACACGGTAAATCAAAGGCTTCATCAGGTATAATATCTTCCATTGAATCTTTATTGAATAAATTATTTTGGGAGGGGAGTGAGGGTCATAGGAAAATATCATGGTTACGTTGAAACTCGGTGTGGTTGCTTTGCTAGGTAAATGGTGTTGGAGGTTGTTAGTCGATAGAGGTAGTCTTTTGTATATGGTGTTTTTGGCACAGTATGGTGCGGTGCATGGTAGGTTGGAGGATTGGGGCCGGAGTTGTTCCATATGGTGGAGAGAGATAGTGAAGATTAGGGAGGGTTGTGGCGGTGGTGAGGGGGTTGGTTTGAGAAGATGGTTGAGGAAGGTGGGGGATGGGGCAGATACCTTGTGTTTGGCATGATTGATGTGTTGGTGGTGTTCCGTTTAGTGTGTGTTTCCGCCGTCTGTTTGATTTAGTTGTTGTTAAATCAACTACGGTTAGAAGTATATTTTTGCTTGGGTGGGGGAAGGAGGGGAAGCTTGGGTTTGGAGGAGGAGGTTGTGGGTGTGAGGGGAGGAGATGTTAGCGGAGTGTAGGTTATTATTATCTGATGTTTCTTTGCAGTGTACCTTCTCATATGGTTGGCAGTGGCTCCCTGATCATTATGGGGGTACTTAGTTCGTGGTGTCTATGATATGCTCACTACTCAGGAGCACCCGCCTGTGTGTTCAGACTTAGATTATATTTAGCACAAACAGGTTCTGTTGAAGGTCTCCTTTTTTGCGTGGCAGTTGATTCATGATTGTTTGCCGAGTAAGGCAAATTTGGCGAAGTGCGGTATTATTTCTACAGTAGATCGGTTTTGTGTGGCTGGGTGTGGTCACGATGAGGACGTTCATCACTTGTTCCTCTCATGTAGCACTTTTGGTACTATGTGGCAGCTAGTGTGGTCGTAGATCAGTTTTGATGGTGTGGATTCTCAGGTGATTATATATCATTTTCAGTAGTTCATTTATTACATATGTGGTCAGAAATCGCGGCGGTCCTTTCTTCAGTTGATTTGGTTACTGTGTGCTTGAATTGTGTGGAATGAGCGTAACAACAAGTTATTTAAGCAGAAAGAAAATACTATGTTTCAGTTATTAGAAAAAGTTAAGTCGTATTCTTTATGGTGGCTTAGAGTTAAGAAAGTCAGTTTTGCTTTTGGAACTCATATGTGGTGGTTGCGCCTGCTTGCTTGTTTGAGCATCGACTGATTTGTATCTGTTTTCAGGTGCTGACTTTGTAAATTTTTGTGGTCTCTTTGGTACACCTTGTGCTGAAGAGATTGTTTGTCGGTGTTAATACATATCATTTTTACTTGTTAAAAAAATTAAATCAAAACATTCAAATTGTCACATCAATTAATATTTTTAAAATAATTAAACTAAATTAAAATTAAAAAAAAAACAAAAAACTCATTTGGGGTTGGCCTAGTGGTTGGCTTGGGATCTTGGAGTTTGCTCCTCCAAAGGTCTTAGGTTCGATTCCCTCTGATGCCAATTTCGGTGGGTTAAGTTCATACAGAGCTTGCTCTGTCTTTAAACGGGCTCCCACAAATGGGCGGTGGGATTGATCCCCTCGGATTAATCGATCCTTGGATCAGATACCAAATTTTAAAAATAAAAAAAAATTAATAAAAAGAAATAAAGCAGGTGATGCACGTATGTAAACTACTTGTCACCATCTCGTTGCCGACCTCTATATGGATGAGTCAATCCTTCATACAAATTAACTTCTACCACGACAACATTAAGTATTATTGAGTTGAATTAAGTTTGACTCAGCTTAATTCATTTTCAGTAATAATCGTATAGTATATTGGTAATTTTTCATTGGTATGTGCATGTGCATTTCTAATGCGTGTTTTCTACATTCAACAATATTATCATATTTTATTCAATGTGAATAGCATTTTTTGACATTCATTATATTCTATTTCTATTTCCATTAACTTTATAAGGAATAACTTGGTTGAGATTTATCACAACATCTGAGTGTGACACTACCTTGTTCTAACTTCCTCCTTTTCTGTGTGCGCCAACGATAATAATAAGTTGATAATAATAGAATAAGTAAATAGGTACTATCCTACTATAATATTATAATTCAGATTTTAACCAAACTCAGATGATAACCACAAGGATATTGATAATTGATATACAATGGTTTGAATTGGAACTCTGGATTTCTTACTTCTTATACTTAAATTGTATGAGTCTAATTACTACACTATTGGACAAAAGTAAATAAATAATACCAACAATATATTGAACCTAAGTCGTAAGAAATTCAATCTCTATAAGTAAGTGATTTGGGTTCATTCTCTGATTCTTTTGTATAGAAAAAATTCGACTAAGAGAAAAGAATCAATGTTATGTGTCCAACATCGAAAGAGATTAGTTGTTGTTAAACGGTCGTTGATAACTTCATACTTAAATGTAACATGATAAAAAAATGTTACTCATGTTGGAATAAGTTAGTCTCTTCCACGACATGATATTGAGTTTAATAAAACAAAAAAATTAAAAAAAACATGTTTTAAAACTGATTTTTTAAATAAGTTAAGTTTCATCACCCATATTGTCAACTCAAATCTTTAAATTTAAGTGACGAAAGATACTAACTTATTCTAACGTGAGTGACGTTTTGGATCAACTTGAAACTTTTAAAACATGAAGGACCAACTTGAAAACTAAAATAAACATAAAGGATCAAACATGCAATTAAGCCTAATAAAAACAATAACTAGTGAAATTGTCTTAAAAGTAAATAGTGAAATATTTTCCAAATAAAAAATAAAAAATTCAAGAATGAACTAGGCGCAGGCATAACCATATATAAGGTACAGGGGACCAATAAAGAAAAACAAATACATGAATGCAACCCTACTTTATAAGTGAATCCAAGAATGCTTTGAGAAAAGCATGTTATATATTTAAGTGGTCCTCCTTTGCAAAATACCACAACATATTATAAATTAATTAATTGGATGCTGTTGTTACGTGATGAGAACATTGATTTGCTAAATTGTCCTTTTAGAGTGATAGAGAAGTTTCCAGCTACGTTTTGCATGTGATTCACTAATAAGCGCTAATCAATTATCGTAGTTTATTACCTTTTCTGGAACATATACTACCCTTTCCAATGATTTGGTTATTGTAGTTAAGAGATGATGCACCGTCATGTATTTTGCATCTTTTAGTTAATGAAATGTATTGATTTGCTTCCTTAAAATAAAATAAAAAAATAACTAGGAAATGAATTTATAAATTGTTCCGTTCCAACCTCATATACGCTACACCATCTTTTGAGGTATTATCCATTTTGGATGTTAACTCTTTAGTGTTTTATCTGTTATGAAAAAAAGGGCATCGTTAGGTTGAAAAGTGTTAGCTTTGTATATAAACCATTATTGGTCTCGTTTCCCATACAATACATAACTTTTAGGTGTATCGAAATAGTTTCCCCAAGTCGAAGCTAACAGAGAGTTTATAAGTTTGATACAAAGAGACAATGTCAATTACCCTTCATACTATAGGTTTGAGGGTTGTTGTAACTAAGGTTGGTGGACGTAGAACGAGAAGTCCTCTTGTTTCTCTCGAGGGTTGAACCTGCAAATACTCCGACAATTAAGTAAGAATGTGCCAAATATACGAGGCTTTTATTGTAGTCGAATGCATCTGCAAAGAGTTCTTACACCAATTATACATATCAATTAAACTTTGTCAAAATTTCTAATATTTGAGAAATGCGCAGTGTTTTATTGTAGTCGGATGCATCTGCAAAGCGTTCTTACACCAATTATACATATCAATTAAACTTTGTCAAAATTCCTAATATTTGAGAAATGTGCAGTGTAGAGAGTTGAAATAAAATTACAGTATCATCCGATTGTGCAATAAGCCAATAACTATAGTTTTTGGTTATGGCCTTAAGAACTAATTGATAGCTAATTAAACTGATCTTAATTAACAACTTGTCTCCATTCATGGAAATTATAGCAACAACTACCGTTGGATCGCAAAAAGATCTTAATGGGTCCATGACACCAAGGTCCAACACATGAGCTTATCATATATATTTTGGAATTTCATCTTGTTCGACCAAAAAAAGAAAAAAAAAACTTTAAGTATTAATTTGATCAGGTTGTTGAAATTGAAATGTGAATCAAAACGAAAAATAATAGAATTCATAAATGAGAAGAATAAATCAATCAATAAAGGGGTTGTTGAAATATCACATGTGCTTTAGTAACAACATTGTCCACTAATAATCATTCCCTTTGACAAAAATAACATCAATTTTTCTTATATGCATATGAGCTGATTACTTAAAATGTTTTGGTTTCATGCTAGAGAAAGTTAAAACTGATTTGAGACATAAGCTTGATTTTGAAATGTTCAACTTATGTCATTGGAATTGGTTCCATCTTTAAAAATGATTTTAACTTATGTACTGATTATTGGTTTCATCTCTAGATTCTTTTAACTGAAATAAACGCATCCAAGATTTGTTAGTTTTTTACTTCAAATATAATTTTTACACTTAAATTTATCGTCAACTCATGTTTATATTAATTTATTCAAACATTAATCATTAATCATTACATATTCAACTAATTTTTAGCTAAAATAAATTTATAGAATCAATTTATTCAAAACTAATATGCGTAATTTGACACTTAAAATCTAGTAGTGGATCAGCTGTAAAAAATGATGATGCCTTCTATTATTAAGCTCTAATTACGTTTGGTAATTTAGTTAAAGGGCCAATATACAAGATTAATAGCTTTTCAAAGAATTGTAAAGGAAAGTCTAGTTGATTAGGACCCTGCAACAATTGTCCCGTTTATTCTTTGCAACAATTGTCCTTTAAAAAGTTGATTATTAGAATTGCTTTATATCTTATCATTTATCGTCTATTTTGGTTAAGAGTTGAAAATAAGGTGATTAAGGATGTGAAAAAGGTTTTCTTTATGAAACTTACCTGCACTTGAAGTCATGGTACTAATGATTTGTGACAACGAATTGGGCACTATAGAAACTTCTTACTCTGCCCTTAGTAATGTTCAACTTAATATTTATTAAATGTTCCTTTGTTTAATAATCAGTTCGTCTCATTTTAATAATCATTTTAGAGTTGTGCATGACTTTTAAGAAAATGATTAGTTGAATTGATTTTAACGGTAAAATTAGTATTATAATTTAGGTTTAAATATGATAATCGTCCCTGTAATTTGGGTCAGTTTTGATTTTCGTCCCTGTAAAAAAAAAATTGAAATACATCCCTGCAAAAAAAAAATTGTTTGAAAAAGGTCCCTGGCCCCACCAAAACGCTGAAGTGGCATGGTTCTTGCCACGTGGCAGTTGCTGACTGTGCAACTTTTGCCACATGGCGCTGACGTGGCATGCCACATAATATTAAATTTTAAAAATATTTTTAAAATTCTGAAAATTGTTTTTAAAATTAAAAAATATGGAAATAAATTTTAAAAATATTAAAATAAATAATTTTCTGAATTTATTTTTTGTATAATTTTCAAAATAAAATTACTTTTTTTAATATTATATATATTCTTAAATTTCTGAAAATAACTTTCGGAAAAAAAATGAATTTTTTTTTAAAATTAAAATTTTCGTAAAAGAACAAGAAATTAGAATTTTTTAAAAAAATTATAATTTGTTTTCGAAAATTATAAATATTCAGATGATGCAATTTAAAAAATATATTAATTTTCAAAAATTTATAATCAGATTTTAAAAAATTATATAATTTTCCATTTTTTTTCATATTTAAAAAAATTAAATTTTTAAAAATTATATAATCGGAAAAAATTATAAATTTTTTTATGATTTTTTTATTTTTTAAAATTATTTTCAGATTTTTTAATTTCAAAAAATAATTTTCAGAATTTTAAAAATGTTTTTTAAAATTTAATATTATGTGGCATGCCCCGTGGCAAAAGTTGCACAGTCAGCAACTGCCACGTGGCAAGAACCATGCCACTTCAGCGTTTTGGTGGGGCCAGGGACCTTTTTCAAACAAAAAAAATTTTGCAGGGATGTTTTTCAAAAAAAAAAATTTACAGGGACGAAAATCATATTTAAGCCTATAATTTATTAAAGGAAAATACTAGTTAAGAAGTTAAATATTAAAAGTTGTGTAGTCAATGCATTAAAAGTTTAAAAAAAATATTTACTTAATTTTTTTTTCTTCTTTAACCAATGTTTCGGGTTAGTTACCGTGACCCTTTATTAAAACACCATTATTAATTATAGTTACTAAATTAGTTAGATGGAGTGGAATTCAATAAATAACGGTATATTAATAGAAGAAAAAAATTAATAAATGTTACATTGATATTCTAAAGTAAAGATTATATGAAGTATTTTGAATCATAGAAAAAATGTTAAAGTGATAATTAAAATGTTACTATGGAGTAGATGATTTTAGGTATACTTTAATTTATATATGCATTAATGGACAGTCATTTATAACTTCTCGAATTGACTTTTATCATATCTAATTTCTTTATTTTTTTTATACCAACAAAAAAAAAATTCTTTATTTTTTAGGTGATTTTATCATATCTAACTTAAAATCATATAAATGATGGTTTTTGATTATCAACGGAGTACACAATTTTACCAACAAAAAAATACTTCTTTCTTTTTTGTATCACCAATTATATGCAACTTGTATTTACCTAAAAGCACTCATGTGTGATTGCACACATCTCTTTTGAAATACTCTTGATATTTAATTAAATTCTAAAAATGTATAAATATTTTCTTTTTTAAGAAGGTAAAATGTAATATATTAAATTCTTGAGGGAGATCTTTGAGGTTCATTGTTCGAATGACTAGTTTTTGTAACTTTGAACAAATAGAAAATTTATTTAAAAAGAAAAAAGTCTTTGTATACTTATAGGAAATTAGGAATTGAAAACACTATGATTTCAATAAAAACTTAATTTATATTCCCTCTACATATATAATTGAAAATCAAGTAATTCAGCTTAAGTAGTTGATGAGCTCCACCAAGATTGAATTATTCAAAAAAAATTGAGTTTGATTCATTTGACTTACCATTCAACTGAACTCCGAAATATCATGATTCATTTTCCCTAAAAACAGAAGGACTAACACCAAAAAAAAAATATTATATAAATCAATATAGTATGTAATGGCCTAAATACAGTAACAACAATAGTAGTTATGTAAGCACAAAGAAATGACAAACAACATGTGTGGTGCTTTTAATCATATATCATATATACTAATAAAAACTCAAAATAGAATGAAGGTCAACCACCTTACCTGCCTTATCTCAAACAAACATTATAAAAGCATATTCTAAATAATCGAAGCATTAAAAAACATTAATTTATATTACTCTCTCCGTCTCATAATAATTGAGTCATTTACAAAAAAAAAATATTTTAAAATAATTGAGTCATTTCACTTTTCAATACAATATTAATTACTTTTTTCCTTTATAACTCTAATTAATACTATTTTCACCACTATCAATTCAATATATTCTACTTTACATTTATGATAAAGAAGAATACACCAATACTTGATAAAGACACTCAAAATTATTTTTCTCTCTCTTTCATTTATACCTTTTTATTAATATGTATGAAATGAGAAAATGGCTCAATTAATTGGGACGGAGGGTGTAGATTAGATGAAGCCAAAAACAGCTGCCAGGCCCTCTTCATCAAGCTATTCTCAATCTCAACCCAATATTTGCTAAAGGTTTTAAATAATTTTAAGATAAGGATCATAACTCTTGAACGTTTGTTGCACAATGATGATCTATGTTGAAAAAGAAAATCAATTATATTTGTTTAAACATAACAACTAAAGAAACATGAAGCTAACTTGAGTTTCTAGAGAATACTCCTCTCAGATTGCGGAATTGATTGATTGTAGTAAAGTTACTTGATCGTGGACCTCCCGATTGATTGTAATTTTTGTGGTGATTCTACTTTAAACCATAGTTTTTTTAAGGAACCTTAAACCATATATTTGTTAATTACTTACATGTATTTTGCCCCACAAGTTTAGGTCGTCGTTTATTTTTCCCACGGTTACATTTCTCTCATTAAACTTTGTTCTTAAGATTACAAAATCAAATTCTTACCTCATACCTCATACATCGTGATCTAATAACCTTGATTGTAAAATATCAGTTCATTTGAAATTTTAGTGTGTTGCTTTATATCTTTTTTATATTGACAAAGCCATAAAAGCATAGTTACAAAATTGAGAGAGGTTTTGCTGCCTTGGTGAGAAAAACGGAAGCTAGCACATGGTTTAGGACATGGTTTAAATTAATCACTTACCTTCCCTAATTAATTTTTCAATTGACAATTACCTCCCTCTTTTGTTTAACGCTGTTTGTTGTCTGTTAAAGTTCATTGGCCTGTTCCCACTCGCCTGAGGCTCTCTACATATTTCTTTCTTGAATTATTTGCTCAACTGACTAATTCCTCTTTTCTTCTATAATAGTTGTATCGGTTTCTCTAATATTTCCTGTTCTTTCTTGAATTTTGCAGCATTCCTAATTGGGTTTCCCTATTGTTTTCGTTTGGACATGTCCTTTGTTGAAATAGGTAACATCATAAGAACAAACGGATATTCATACAAAAAAAATAATTGGCACACTATTGTTAAGTTTGGTTTCTTATTGTTATTATATGAACAAATGGATATTCATATCCAGGTTTCGATTATTTCCTCGAATTAGTGGGTTGTTGATTGTTGCAAATGGATGCCATACCACAATTGTTGTCACATCAAACTATTAATAAGTTGCTTTTTCAATATAAAACAATTTGGTCAGTTAATTTGTGTCACAAATGAGCATATAGTAGAAAGCATAAAGAAAGACATAACAATAAAGAAGGAAAGTTGCAGCTCACAAATGGGCAGGATTGACAAAGCCATAAAAGCATAGTTACAAAATTGAGAGAGGTTTTGCTGCCTTGTAAAATATCAGTTCATTTGAAATTTTAGTGTTTTGCTTTATATCTTTTTTATTGTCTTACTTTTTTTTTAATAAAATTATTATATGTGAATTCGGTTTCAAGGGTTCTTCAAGGTTAGAACAGACCTCAAACTTCAAAAATCAACAATGGAAGCTAAACTCACGATTTTATAAGTGAGTCAATTCCGTCCCTTGTTTTACTACTCTCTTTCAAAGTTAGAAGAGGAAAGAAGAAAAAGTCGGGTATTTATAAAAAATATCGGGTTGAAATTAAACTTTAATTTATTCTTGTTTCACCAACAGCAAACACTCAGCTCTGAATCTTATTTGGCTATCTTGTGTGTGGGTGATCTGGCTTGAAAGGAACGCTCGAATATTTCACCAAAAAGAAACTTCTTTTAATCAACTATTAGATAAAGTTAAGCTTCAATCATACTGGTGGCTGAAAGCGAACCGCCCTAGCTTTGGTTTCTCCTACAATTCATGATGGTTGAACCCTTTACCTTATTTGAGAATATTTATGTAACAGGGTAGTTTTTTGTTCCTGTTTTGGCTGTTTCTGCATTCATGTAATTGACTCTCTCAGCTGAGGTTTTAACACTCCTTGTGCTGAAATCTCCAGGCTTTCAATATTTTAATCATTTTAGTTTCTTAAAAAATAAAATTATTCTTGTTTGAGTTCACCATCTAGCCTTATAAATTCCACTTGATTTTCATCAGCTGTCTGATAGTACTAAAGTTATAAATTGAGCTATTTTGAGGATACCTGAAGTCCATGAAGGGAAGAAAAAATTCAGACAGAGAAATTAGATGTTTAATTACCCTCCATCATTCAGCGATAAATTGCTTTATAGAAGCCTTAATTAATCCATAATTCTGAATTATTTGCCAAGTGTTCCTAGATCTTATAATATCGGTATTTCGAAGATGAAAATGATGCACTGAAATGTATTTACGACTAATATTTTAAAAATCAATCTGAACTATTCATCCAACTGAAACGGAAATTAGTCAAATTATCGATTGATTTTAGTTATAAACGATGAATGCAATACACATTAATTATGGCGGTAACATCTCAACTGTGCTGATACTCAAGTTACCATAATACGATGTTTTGAAATTTCAGCTGTGATGACATCTTAAAATATCGTGTGTCAAATATATCTCAACTCATTTATTATTAATAAAAAAGAATAACATAACAAAAAAATTTAGGGGTCCAAAACAAACCCAACAAAGCTAAGTAAAACGATATGTATCATATCAAACGTAGCTCAACTAGAATGTATAGATCACCATTGAGAATCTACAATTGTTTTACAAAACATCAAAAAACAAAACTTCACTTTTATCGGGAAATCATAAGATTAAAGTTTCTTCGAGCGTTTTGAGATTCTAAATCATTTCAAATGTCTTCAATTCCTCAAATCTATTTTTAAAAGAAGTAATTGGCATATCAACATCAATAAGAGAATAGTCGATTCTTATGAAAATTTTTATCAAATAATACAATGTGTTCAATTCTTGACAGTTTGTATCATGTCTCTTTAAATCTCACCTTCATTTATGTCACAGTTTTGAAAAAAAACAAATCACAATTTGGATTATAAAATCCAAAATACATCACATAAGCTTCAAATTATAAAATCTAAATGAGAAAAAAATAATCAATTTGAAGTCACTTGAGAAGTGAGTAGGGCTTAAGTTTAGACTATTCACCCTATGTGTTTCTCACACACCCTATTTTTTTTCCAAAATACCCTTCGGATTTTATATAATCCAAAACTGAATTCGGATTATACAATCCGAAAACATTCAATTTACACACTAGAACTGGACAAAATTGCATGTATTTGTGGAATCATCATTTTTTTTAAAGATATAACATTATGTAAAACACAATTAGGTTAAAATTATATCAAAAAATAATCATATATATCATTATACCAAAAAAGTTGAATTTATATCATTACACAATTCACCTAATGATATATAGTTAATTTAATTCACCCCAAGATCTATGCTAACATCATCAAGATTAAAGTTATCATCATTTTCAATCTTCGCACCCTATTTTTTTTCCCAAAATACCCTTCGGATTATACAATCCGAAAACATTCAATTTACACACCAGAACTGGACAAAATGGCATGTCTTTGTGGAATCATCATTTTTTTAGGGCAAATTACACTCACCTCCCTCGAGGTTTCATTGAATGTCACAAACACCCCTTCTAGTTTTAAATTAATCACTTACCTTCCCTAATTAATTTTTCAATTGACAATTACCTCCCTCTTTTGTTTAACGCT
>Ga0228711_1002539_pt1 | contig 28137 bp, 20 predicted proteins | sample MedpolnodulmetaG_2_FD_177996 | JGI IMG/M metagenome (GOLD analysis project Ga0228711, IMG submission 177996) | Root nodule microbial communities from Medicago polymorpha collected in Santa Monica, California, United States - brown nodules | ecosystem: Host-associated > Plants > Roots > Nodule... | reverse complement strand
TCTTAGAAGGTGGTTTATTAATGTTTGTGTGAAGATTTCTTTCATAAAGACAAGCATGAAGTTTTCAACCTCTTCTCTTTTTCTTTCCTATAGAAGCAACGAGAGGTGCAAAAATTTCATCGCAAGCACCTTCGAATATGAAGGTTCCTGTTTTTGATTTTGAGAGAAGAAGAGATGAAAATTAATTTGAAATTGGATTATTGGTTTTAGGGTTTTGAATTGGGGAAAATTGAATATTGAGTTTAATAGATTTTTGGGTTTGTTGAGTTTTTTGTTTTATTTTTCTGGATTTGATGTTGAAGGTGATAAATGGAGATGATTAACTTTTTTGAAATTCTCTGAATTTAATTGATGAATATGATGAAGGTTTTGATGAAGATGAAGAAGATGATATAAAAAAAAAGCTTAAATGCTCTTTTGGTCCCTTAAGTATTTATTTGGTATCGTTTTGGTCCCTTAACGTTTCCAGAGCCAATCGCAAAACGACACGTGTACTACACTTAACGTTTTTTTATTAAACCTAATGGAAACCTAACGGAAGAGACCAAAAAATGTAACGAAAATTAAATTAAAGTACTCAAACGGTCTTTTTTTAGTTAAGGGATGAAAGCGATACCAAATAAATACTTAAGGGACCAAAAGAGCATTTAAGCCTTTTAAATATGTATTCAAAACCTATCAAAAGAAAATAATAACTTTTATTTTATTAACTCATTTGGGTTCATCCGGTGGTATCAACTTAAGGAGGTATTCTTCCATGGAATTTCTCTTAACTTAAGACCTAAAGTGTACTCCACTCAATGTTTCATCTAATATAATCAAAATTGCTGACAAATTTTGATTATTTAAACTAAACAGAAGTGATACCGTAGGTGAGAGACAAATATCTGCTATGACCTCTCTTGTCCTGTAATAACAATCACGTCTTTGAAAAAGTTTATAAAAGAATGTCACTTTTAATTTTCAATTTCCAATGTTGTTTTAATTGATATTTCAGTACATTAAAAGAAATGCTCTATCCATAAGAGTGAAGGACAAAAAATACATGTAAAGGGGGCAGTACATCAAGCCACCCTGTTTCAAGTTTGTTAACCAAACTCCCTAGTATCAAAATGAAGCAGCAACAAGCAGCTTCAAATGCAATAATGAATGCTGTCTACACATGTAAAAAATTTAAGGAAAAAAAATGAAAATTTGAAGATCTTCAAACGCAATCCATTATAAGCATTCCTCTCTACATCCAACTTTGTTCTAGTGTGTAAAATGAGGTTCGTGAAAGCGTATTTGAGCTTTGCTGTATTATTGGTGTATTGTCTGCAATTGAAATAAAGAAGACTTTAGAGGCTAGAAGTATAATGCACAACAGCAAACACCATTTTATGAGTCAGAAAATTAAAAAGTCATCACATTGTAATTAGAAAGGAACCAACCTCAGTCATGCCTAATGCCTAGCATTTTCATTGCTAGCTCCCAAGTGACAATTGTTGCTGCATTAGCAGGAAATGCTCGACTTACAGTGGGACCTAGACCTGTATAGCACCCCTTCAAACCAGTCCTCTTACAGATCTACCAAACAAAAACAAAAACAAAACCAATTTAGGCCTCTCTAATCTCTAGTTGATTTTAATGATTGGCAATTAAAGAAACAGATGAAGAAAGGTTTGAGAGAGCTTACTGAACTCAAGATCGTAAAAGGATTTCTCGGACAGTTTTTATCAGGGTTTGTCTGAATTAGAGTCTTTGCCACATCAAGGGGCATAACTACCAACCAAAACTGGTAGAACAATCAAGCAAAATCACAACCAAAAAATATTTAGAAGGGTTAGTAGTATATTTAGTTATAAACTACATGAGTAAATACATGCTTAGTTCTCAAGATGCTTACAGCCACACCACTAATGCCGCCAGTAACAACCCCAATTCCAATTTCAATCAGGTTGTTGTAATTAGAAGAAGCAGGTTTGATACGTGAATGCATGTGATAACGCATGTATTCGTATACACTGAAAAAAGTAGCATTCCCTATAGATTCTCTAAGCAATGTTGTACCACTTCCACGAAAAATTCCTTTCACCTGAAATAAATTCCATCAGCTATAAGCCTATAACACACTAATCAATAATCATAATGTTGCAGAATATTGCCGAATTTCCTTACCCCTTCACTTTGTAAAGTTTTAAGGGCACAATCAAGGGGACTACTGTATCTACTTGACATCGGAACTAAGGAGTCGGTGCCTTGGATCTGCATCCTACACTGGAGAAATTCAAATTAAATAGGAATGGTTATAAACAATAGACTAAAGAAACTGCAGCATACAAAACCGTAAGTTTACTTTACCTTTATCAGTTCTGTTGGACCTAACACAAAACTATTTATGGCACCGGCAAAAGCTGCAGATGGTATTATAACTTGGGGCCGTGGTGCACCGCTTTGCATGCCCCCCTAGATAAGTGGAGAGAAACAAAATTTGAAGGCATGAAGCAAAACAAGCAATGGGGCATATGATAAATCACAACAGATACGACTAAAAAAACATAAAAAAGATCATAATACTCTATAAAATAACCTTAACTATTCATTTTCATGCACACCTGAAGGTACTTTTTTGTTTGGGAATAAATGCCGAAAAATAGAGATCCTTCCAAAGCCATCCCAGCAAAAGATGATGTTGCTCCTCTATAAAGTCCTTTGATCTGAAATAGAGTTGGTACTATTATTTGGGAATCTTAAATCATTTCCCCAATGTAGTCAAACACAAGACCCTAAGTAGGATCGGAAGGCCAGTGAAAGATCGTAACACGAGGATTGTAAGATCCTACCAAGGTCAAAATTGTAATTATAGATACAAAATCATTCATCCAAAAAACTAAAACTTCTAGGAGAAGTAGTCCTAGACACATGACGATTCTATATAGATAATATCAGCGATATTACATATAAGATAAAGGTACATTTGGCCATACACCTCACCAATCACCTAAGTCTTCTCTTCTTGAGTTCAATTATACAAGATATATTTACAAGATAACACTTAAAATCCAATTTTAGGAATTTCCCTTTGAGTGCCTCAAAAATGAATTTCGCTTTGAGAAAAAGTGCAAGTCTAGGATTAGTATTTTTCATATTTTATTTTATCAATCAAAATTCAAAGGGCAAGATTTGAGAGCTGGAGGGAAAGAAACAATTTCACTTGAAAGGAAAGCATCACAACAGAAAGGAACTAAAAATGTGAAAGTTTCTCTGCATAACTGATGTTAAGCATAGTAGCATACACATTTTACAAATAATAACCAAAATAAGCACGATGATTAGCTTCAATGAAATATAATATCCGATCCAAACTTGACATCATTTAGTAAAATTTTAGATGTTTGGTTACATCAAATCAAAATTCATTTTGCTTCCAAATCTTGGTTTCATTGATACTAGTAAAAAAATGGATTTTCTGTTAGGTTGAAAATTTATGCTAAGTTCAATCCAAAAAAATATCATGGTAACTATTACATCAAACTTACTTTTAGAATGAAAAAAAATTCAAACATAAATTACTTCACTTCAAACCCAATTTTAACGAAACAAATTTGACAAAATTCAATTTCAAATGTTCACCAAGCACAAACTTAATGTGCACGACAAAGATAAGATGGCCAAACGACTTCACAATTACTTATTGAAGGATGTGATGGTCTAATAATAATTAATAGAATGCTAAATCTAAATCACTAGATAAAATGATAGTAATCAAGTAAATGATCCCATGACATGCCTAATTGCCTATATTATGATAAATCTACTATCATAGGGTATATGAAACACATACTCCTTCAGTCTTTAATATCCTAGCAGTGCAATGCAATCCATTTTTGTACTGAACTAGATGTGCTTCTGTGTTGTGCGTCTGCAGCTTGACCTAATAAATGGAAAGAAAATGTATTGTTAGCATATAGACTAAATTTTTAAGGTACATGAAAACTAAACATGTAATCAAAGAAAAATAAAAAGATCCTTAAGTCAGCAATAAAAATGCAGCGAAAGATCCTAAAATAGATATCAAAACATGTATGATAGTTAGAAAAACATTGTAGAATACCACGGACAAGTACGCAAACATTTTAGAAGACAAGAGGGTTTGAAACAAATGCTTATGTTCGTCACAATCACAAATCAAAATAAAAGTCAAAAACAACCAATGTTGTCAACGAAGATCACGGAAAATAATGGTTTGTTCAAATTCTCCTATGCAACAGTGATATAGAGATGTCATAGCCTATGAAGCACAAACACACACAACACTAACACGTTGACACTGCTAGTAATTTAATTTAAGAAAATGACATAATAACTGAATGTAATGTGTCGGTATCCTATTAGTGTTTGACAATGAACACACTTTCTATCAGAAGTGTCGGTGCTTCAGAGGTTATAGTGTCACTATTTAACAACACCAGCAACAACTACAATTACATTTAAAATTAAAGGGTCAAAGAAAGATGAATGAAAAAGCAAACGAACCTTAACGGTGTCAAAGGGGTGACCGGTGGCAACAGCGGCAACTCCAGCGAGTAAGCCAGCGACATAATCCTTATACCCAGAAGAAGTTGAAATCTCGGCCATTTCGCTAGAAACACTAGAATTCAACGTTGTTAACTACTACATATATATCAACTCTTCTATTCTATTATCGTCGTGATTGCAATTCCTTGTTCCAATCGTTGCTGCCGCAGTCGCCTCGCCGGAATGATGGTTAAAATTGACTTGTCTCAAACAAACTAACCATCACAAAGCATTTTTTTAATTTAAGAAATATGGAAAAATGATTTACATTTATTTATTGGTTTAAATGTATTTTTGGTCATTCTATTTACATATACGTTGTTCGCCATGAGAATCGAACCCTGTATTTCCGGGTACGTCGAGCTCCTTGCCACTGAGCTCAAACAACTTGGTTGAGTTTTTATTTTGAGGAATACTAACAACACACTCTCTTTAATCTCACCTAATTCACATGGGTCCCATCAATTCATGTGGGTCTCATGTGAATTTTAACAAATCAAAAATAGTGTGTTAAAAGTGTGTGTTGTTAGCATTTCTCTTTTATTTTTAATCTCCTATTTCTTAAACCAATATTTTGATACCCATTTTTGGATACAAAGATACACCCATTTTTTATACCTAAATGGATAGTATTTGTACATATCACTGATTTATAACTTTTAATAGTAGTAGCTAATAAACACTCAAACTCATCTCACACAAATTTCTTAAATAAAATTCATTAATCAACTATCAATAATTTTATATCATTAGATTTCAATTTTTTAATATTAAAAAAGTTTGGATCCAACTTTAGATTAAGGGTCTTAAGTGAGACCCCAAATCTTATAAGACTCTGAAAAAATTTCTCCCCAATACAACACCTAATAGATATCGGATCTTAAGAGGATAAGACCCTTTCATTGGAGATGGAAGTCAACAATTTTTTTGTCCCAACCAATTTAAATTACTTGGGATGACGAGAGTGAGTTGGCAAACATCTAGCCATGTCATAAAGGTTGTGATTTATTTTATGACTTATTTAAATAATGAGAAATGTTAGCTTGTGTCCTTAAACACAAGTTAATGAGTTAAATGTAGAAACATTTTGTTGGAATTCATGTATTGAATTTAATTTTTTTAACTTTTAATTAATTAAACGCACAAGTATTAAAGAAATATTTTTATTTTTAGATTATTTAACATGTGTCTTTGAGGCACAATTTAACATGTCATTTATTAATTAAAAATTTATAAACTCATTCATCCTCGTAAACCCCGAATTGTTGTCTATCTAAAACCACTTCTATTTTTTCAGTTCCACCTAATTGACACCAAATTCCATAAAATCAATTACTAATAAGTCATTATGTTTTCAACGGCGTTGTTCCATATCCATAACGCTTCACAATTTTCTTTTCCACACCATTTGTCTTTCTTCTATTTTTTATTTTACTTTTTCTTCTGTTTTCATCCTTCCTTGAATCAAGATTTATTTTGATTTATGGATTTTGAGAAAATAAATGAGGATGAGATGGTGATAATTTATAGGTTTTGAGAAATGAAGTAGAAGGATGATAAATTATGGGCTGTGTAATGAAAGAGAGAAAAATGGGATAGGAAGATGGGGGAATTATGGGTCGTTGTGGTTAGTGATGATGATGGATGATGGTTGTTCTTAGATGTTGAAGGTGTTGTTACGCTGGATTTGGAGTAATATTTTAATGGATTTCTTTTAGTTTACCACTTTCGTCATATAATAACTGGGTCATTTGCAAAAAAATATTGTCTCAGAAAAATTGACTCATTTCACTTTTCAATACAATATTAATTACTTTTTTCTAATTATAACACTAATTAATACTACTTTCATCACTCTCAATTCAATATATTCTACTTTGCATGATAAAGAAAAATGCACAAATAGTTTATAAGGGCACTCAAACCCGTTTCTCTCTCTCCCATTTTATACTTTTTCTTAATAAGTGTGAAATGAATGAAGCCAAAGGTTCATTTGAAATGGGACGAAGGAAGTAACTTACTAATAAAATTGATAATAAAATAAATAACCATAATAATGATGTGAAAATCATTTTATCCAACTCAGTGTTGCTAACCCGCCGCCGCGTCATTAATGAAGATGTCATGTCATTTAAATTGATGGAAGACCGAAAAAATTTGTCGACTTTCATAATTGAGGGATTAAAATGTTACTCTTTTCGTTACTTTATAATTGTCACTTTTGCATAAATTTTTTTGTTTTTAATTAACTGTCATTTTCAAAGTCCAATACATCATTAAATGTTGTTTTGTCTATATTACTCTTAGATATTAATTTCAAAGAGAAAAATATATGAAATGAGATATTAAATGATTAAGGTTATTATTGGAAAAAGATAAATTATTGTATTAAAAGTAGTAAAAGTATTTGTTGTCTTGGTTTAGTTTATGTTAAAAGTCAAAATGTGACAATTAAAAAGGAACGAAAGGAGTAGTTTTAAAAATAGGGGATTAAAAACTCAAAAATATGTAAACAGGGGTTAAAAAAAAAGTTTCCATTAGAGTGTTTTAGTATCAGTAAAGAAAGTTTAGTCTCGGTGAACCTAATTCAATTGATAGGGACATTGCATAATATATCTAAGGGCCACAATTCAAATACAGACATCTCACTTATTCATCTTTAATGTGAATTTCTAATCACTAGACTACCTAAAGAAAAAAATATAGATATTGATATTAACAATTGTAATAAATGTATAGTGGTGCACCCACAATTATTGCTTAGCTACTTTATTTTTTTGAAGAACTTTTCTAAAAGAGTGTTTCGCCATACTTCTCCTTTTAAGTGGAGGAGTTGAAAAAAAGGGCCAAACACTACCTTAATGTATAAGTGAACCGAAATTATGAAGAGCTGGTAAATTAGACACAAATTGTAATGAGCATAGCAGAAGTTCAGAACAAACTAAACACTAGTTTTGTCACAAAAGCTTTTGATCACTACATATCCAACTACAACTTGTTTGAAATTAACCATAAAACAAAACCACGATATTGTGAGAGTAAAATTTACTTAGTACTATTTGTCTTGAATGTTAGACATCACTTTAGTTAGTTACAACCATTGTTTAAGCATAAACATAGAATCTGCTGTTTCAATCTACCAAGTTAGAAAACCAAAGTTACCATAAATTATAGATTAATCTTGAAAAATACATAGTAATAAATATGAAAAAAAATGACTATTAAGGACTAGCTAGATAAAACGTATCTTCATCATGATCTAACCAAAACAAACTTGGTTATGTTGATCTTTCCTGGAGTTATATACTCGAGTCTTCTCAGACAGAAATAAGGTGCATTGGAGGTGCAATTAGATGCTTTGACTGCTACCAAAAGGTAAAAATATGTAACTATGAATTGCTTGAGTTTATGCATGTATGCATTGCTGCATAGTACTTCATGCTTTCCATGGAAGATATCCAAAATCAAAAGAAGAAATAGGGATAGAAGCAAAACTAATTCAGGCTCACATGAAGGCATTGCCATTCTCCCAGAGCTCCCACAAGAGAAAGAGAAATATTTCTAGTTCAAATATGAGATAACATACAAGAAAAGAAAGGATATACAGCTATTTGGAGAATAAGGAAGGTAAAGATGTTAGAAGAAGAGATAGGTCAAGTAATTCACTATTGTTCCATTTGCGTGTCATCTAACGTTTTCAAGCTAGGGATCAGTCTCGATCGAGTTTATTTCTATTGCAGCAGTAATGTTCATCATGGTAAGGGTATCACGGTAAGAGTATCAATACTACCCCCATAACCTACTAGAATAGAGTCCTCTTGTCCCACTAATACCAGCATCAGGGCCTGATCCATAACCTCCACCAGTGCCTGGACCACAACTGCACTTCATAGATAATGACTAGTAAAAAACCTTTGAAGATGATCTTGTTAAAGATATACAAAAGGCCAAAGACAAAGCATCACTAAGCTATACATAAACATCAAAACAAATACATAATCTAAGAAAAGATTAAAACTATGATGAATATAAAAAAAATTAAATTATTTATTGCTCACAAGGTGAGAAGAGAAACTGAACTCTTCTTTGTTCACTTTAGTAATCCCATGCTTTACTTTAATCAGAAACTATAGCTATTTTCCCTCATTGGGACTAAAATTTTGAGAAAAAAATGTAAAATCAATGCCAATGTGAAATATTACTAGCTGATAGTTATACCCTTCCCCTGTATCTTTGCAATAGTTTTAGACTTGATAAACTTCTGTGCATCAGGCCAAAGTATATTCCTAATGTCACGACCAGCATTGACTACAGATATATGATACAATGTCTGCAAATACACAGATAAGTTATTTTGTTCAGAAGATAAAGCAGACATAGAGAACAACGAAGTAGATCAACAAGATTGTCACAAATAATAACCTCAACTAAAATCCTATCAAAACATAAATTAACCTCAAAAGAAGTAATCTTACGACTAAGATAATCTTAATCTATTCGTCCCACACTCAGATCATTCAAAAAGAGTAAACTCTATTCATAAAAAACACATTCCTTTTAAAAAGTGAGTTTCCCTCGTTATCTATGAGTGATGGAATTGATTGCGGTTTGAGAAGTTATGATCACTCAGAAAGAGGATTGAGAACTTGCCCCGCAAAGAGGATTGTTTGGGTCGAATCTTCTCTAATTAGAAATAAGAAAGGGTGATCAGCTGTAAAGTCTACTCTGGTTGGAATACACTTGGCCACAAGTGCACAACTGGCTGCAGCAGCTACAGTACCTTCCTCATTCACTTCAATGAAAGACTTGTGAAATATGTTGGAGACTAAAAGGTTTTGACCTTCAAGCGAGTCCACCATTTTTGTCAAACCTCCAGAAGAGAAAGGTAAAACCAATCCTAGATCCTTCAGCACACGAGAAGTTTCAAGCCCATATGAAAATTTGAATTTTGGAATTTTGAAGCCACCTACTCGCACTCTATTACAAGGAAGCATGTGCTCTAGGAGCTCAAAATCAGAAGCCACCTTCTCAACCAAAGCTGGCAGACCATCTTTTGCATTTGGAAGAAAAATGTACATAGAGAATTTCCGCTCATCTTGTCCTTGCTTATAAGGAAGACGAAGAACTTTAAAACCATCAAAAGCTCTAACAAACTGATCAAGGTTGGTGGTCATGAAGGGAACCTTGACTGAGCTGCCATTCAGAAGGTGAAAATCATAGTTTTGCGTCCAGAAATCAGGAAACGTACTACTCCATGCTCCTTTAAAATACAGTGCATTAGCAAAAATGAGTGTGGTTAAGTTGTCGAGTGCCCCTGAGGAAGAAGTTCTTTAATAAGGCCATTTGTCTCTTTTTCAGCCCATAAATTCACTTCTTTAGTCACTTCAATAGCCTTTAAAACCATATCAAATTTACAAATCAGTTATGCAAATAGATCAGTTGAATTCTTTTCACGAGTATTTCAATCGAAGAAATCAACTTTCTGCTAGTCTAATTTTCACATATAACAGTGCTAAATTAGTTGGATGCTAGAAAACAATAAGAAGAAGAAAGACTTCCTGGAAAGTTGCATCGTCAATTGTTTTCACAGAAGTTGATACTTGCTACTCTAAAATCATTTTTGTAGAACAGTTGTATGTTAAAAGAAACAACAATATTAATAATAATCACGTTTCACTTCTAGATAAACACAGATTTGTAACTTCTGAAACCCTACTTACTCTCTTGGAGAAGCATGTCTACATGGTAATTCCCATACAGTGGGAAAAAAAATCTAGAATACGGATATTTATTCCTGCCTTTTATGTGTTATTCATGAAAAAGGGAAAAAAAATCTACTTTGTTGTATACCATGCCAGGATGAAATGGAAAGATTAAATCAAGAAATTATGAGCCAAACCAAGGGTACAATTACCAACACTTCCAAGTTCCAAATCAAGTTAGCATAACATCCAAAAACCACAGTATAACCATTAATCAAACACCGTTTAAACACCAAGAGCAACTACTACAACAATCGCACAACCGGAAAAAGGCATTATTGCGACACAATTATAATACAATGATACAAAGCTAACTACAAAAATGATAGATTCAAATCACAAAATCAATTTATGTTTCAATTACAATTCTCAATAAGTTTTTTTTTATCAAAGCAATGAAAATAAAATGCTAACCAGGATTAAAGCCTGAACCTTACACAAAAGAGAAAAAGGAAGCCAAAGGCTCTCCTATAGCAACAAAAACAAAATGTAGCCTGCCGTGAAAAGCATAGGGTTGCACTTGCTCCTAAAGATCTAATCAGATAAGGGATGGCAATGGTACCCATTGGGTGGGGTAATAGTGCCCATCTCCATACCCGCGTTTTAAGAAAATCTCTATACCCGAGCCCATACCCTTGTGGACAATAAGTTTACCCGTACCCTATGGGTATCTAAATGCCCGTACCCACACCCATTACCCGCAATTTCACAAGAAAAAGATAATAAATAACAAAAAATATCACAACATAATTAAAATATGATATGAAATCTGCTAAATCAACATATAAAATATTACGCGTCATATTATTTAGCCAAATAAAAAAGCATCTAAAATATAAAAAACAAGTGTATATTACAATAAATATCAAAGACTTAGGATTAATTAACTAAATTTAATATAAATAAAATTATTGGTATAATCTATATAATGTGCGGGCATGAGGCGGGGTGGCCACTAGAGTACCCGTACCCGCACCCATACCCGTTCAAATTTGCGGGCAATTACCCGTCCATCATAGGTATTTTTTGCGGGTGTCCATTGGGCTTGTGTCTAATTGTCATCCCTAGATATAGCATCAGTTATGCAAAATATATAAGTATCAAACTTTCCTAATCCTCTAATCACAATATTTGGGAACAATTCTCAATAAGTTGTTTCACAAAAGCATACAATAACACATCTACTAATGATATCTATCCCGCTATCAGATAACCCACATGGGTTAGGTGGTGGTGTAGGGATCATGGAGTGTGCTCCTCTCAAAATATCAGGTTTGAATCCTTCCGGCTCCAATTTCTGTGGGTTAGCCCATAAATGGACCCGTTGTGGACGATGGGATTCATCCCAGATACCGAGTTCATTACTTTTAATAATGCATAACACTAAACTAAGCTAACCTTGAACCATTAATCCCAAGTTTGTCGTCCCAACCTAGCTTAAAATTAAGCATGAATTAACATTAACATACGTTCATGTTTCTCAACAACACTTGAATTATGAGTAGTATAGTATGAAATGCAAATACAAACTAAATCAATTGCATACCATGTTCTTGAAATCAACAGAAGACAAAGTGGCCTTATAATCTTGAGACATGATTTGTTTGAAGGAAGATTGAAGAGAAATGGTTTTTTCCAGCCAAACACCGTCGACGAAAGAGAGGTGAGGACCACCGGAAGAAGTAGCGTCTTTGAGGATGACAGAAAGGAGATGAGAGACAGAGGAGTTGAGATGATCAGTGGATTTGAAACAGAGGAAGTCAAGAAGTTGTTGTTGTGTTGAACCCTCAGAGCCAGCAGCGATGATGCTGAGCACAACTTGAAGAGACAATGGCGAAAAGACGATGTTCTTTTCTGATTCTTTGGAGAGGAGATGTTTGGCAATGGTGAGAGAAACTTTCGTTTGGTTGTTGCTTGATTCATCACTGTGACCCACCATTGTTTGTTCTTCTTCTTCTTCTTCGGAGTCTGTCTAGGGTTTTTGTACAATGGAATGCTGCAAATTGGTTGCTTTAAATAGTAACAACATTATTGAAAGAAATTTGCTCTTCTATCTTCAAAAGCGTCATATTGATACAAGAAAATTACGTTAAAGCCCCTAGCGGTAGTTATCCGGGATGTGGTGCAGATAGCTAATGATGTTGTGGCTAGGAGCGGCGAGATGACTAGAGAGGAGCTGGTGCAGGAGATGATCCGGATTAACAATACTGGTCGCCCTGCCCTTACGTATCAGATTTCCAGGCGGCGTAGGGGGCAGAGGCATGGTAGGCAGCATGGTTGATTCTGATTAGGCTTTTTTTTTGTACATTTTGACTACTACTATGGTGATGTATTATTATGACATTATCCGTACCTTGTGATATTTCTATGAAATTTATGTACGTACGTTTTATATTATTTTTTGCGCTTTAATTATATCCTGTTAAATATTATTTCGTACAATTTATATTCATGACAAAGTGTTGAAATTTTTATCCTGTCACATAAGAACAAAATCTAGTTTGTTGAGATAATTTGTGTTGAAATTTTTTTGGGACTTATTTTAAAAGGTCAAGAAGAGGGTAAGATTTATTGAATCACTATTGCTAAGAATGCCTCTCCTATTTCCCATTTGTTTTTGCTAAAAATATGATTTTCACCTTCTGAATGGCAGCTCAGTCAAGGTTCCCTTATGACCAGCAACCTTGATCAGTTTATTAGAGCTTTTGAAGGTTTTAAAGTTCTTCGTCTTCCTTATAAGCAAGGAAAAGATGAGAGGAAATTCTCTATGTACATTTTTCTTCCAAATGCAAAAGATGGACTATCAGCTTTGGTGGAGACTTGTAACAAATACATTAAGAATAAATATGCTTTCACTTTAGGCTGAAAGCATAGTTATTCTTAACTGGTATGTATATAACATTGATTTATACAAAATCGTCAAGGAACTTAAAAATTATCCACATTTACAGATGAAAATGATAGTTTATATGGAGAATTAGCTAGCATATGATGTTTCTTGCTCACTGTTGAACTTTGTTGACTTTCAAGTGAACAGGCATATGCATCCTTTGAAAGTAAAATCAGTTCAGATTTGTAAAACACAAATTGCCAGAAACAAAAATACTAATCTTATTATGTTCTCACATTGTTCCGGGAAAAAAATTGAAATTTCTTTATTTACAAAGAAACAAAATCATGTGAATATTATTTATAAATCTAAAGATTGGATATAGGCTAAATTCATTAACAATAACATGTTAAGATACAATTACCTCGACGTATAATCCTCACCTAGAAGTAAGTTCAAGCCCTAATAATACATAAGTAGTTCATTTTGAGTACAGTTTGTTGAAGTTCTTTATTGGGGTAAGGTAACAACTTGCTTTACCCAAGTAAAGTTAGTTTCTCAAAGTTGGTTATTAGCATATTATAATATATATAATATGTGATATTAGAATGATTAAAAATCAATTATTTCCCAACTCAGATCTATCAAGTTTGATAATTTGAAGAAATAATAGCTAGAACATATTACATAAAAGGAAACATAAGAATTATGACATGAAATAGAGAATAATTGCTGGAACATATTACATAAAAAGATACGATGGAAAAACTACTTCCAAACATCACACAGATAAGTTTAATTATGACATGAAATGGAGAATAATAGCTAGAATATATTACATAAAAAGAACCATACTTGGAAGGGGAATCCGGTTTGCTAAGAGGGACAGAAATATATAGCCTGGACTTAAGAATAAGATGTCGGGGAAATACCATCCTGATTTAAGAATAACTAGACCATCGACCCGTGCTAACGCACATGTCATATCGAAGGTAATATTTGATGGTAATAGGTAACAAAATAGTTTAGATGAATGTCATGATTATCATATAGTATTTCATAATATTAAGAAGCATAGACGTTGGTACTGTACCATAACATAATAATCCATGACATCGTCCTTGGTACCGTAACGTAACATAATAAGTTAAGTATAGTGAGACGGGTTAACATTTTTTTTTTTTGAGGAAACAAGTTAACATTTATAATTATGAGATTAGGTTAAGTATAGCGAGACGGGTTAACGGTTATTCCTTTCCAAAAAAATAGCATATAATTAGGAACATAATCTTAGTTCACTTTAGATAAACATTAAATGCAAAAGTGTGGAGGGAAAAATTAGGTTAAGTATAGCGAGACGGATTAACATTTAGGTTTTTTTTTAGAGAAACACGGTTTAGGCTTTGCTATATATAGCCGAGTTTGCATGAAAATTAGGATATTCAATTTGTAAACGTATTAAAGAAGTGTACAACAACTTGTCAAAAAAAAAAAAAGTCTACAGAAACAATAGATATATACCAACGATAACACAACATATGATATGAATGAAAAGCTCATCAGTGAGGAGAAATATTAGGGATTACTGCATTTTAGAAGGAATTTGTTAGGTTAAATTGGTGCGCTGCATGTTAAACGGGATTTGTTAGATTAAATTGGTGCGCTGCATTTTAAACAGGATTTGTTAGGTTAAATTGCTGCTAACCTAATGCAACATTTTAGAGGAAAAATATTAGGTTAAGTTGCTGCAGACCTAACAAAATTAATAAATAAGGATATGTTGTGGAACTTTAGAATAATAGGCTTGGGAAATACCATCTGAACTTTAGGTGAAGAAGATGCTCGGAAAATATCATTCTGACTTTGTGAAGAATATGATGTCGGATAAATCTCATATGAGCTGAAGAACTAGGCGAAAGATCCAACCCGTATAGTCATTAGCTCATGCATAGCTGAAACATGTCCCTATTCCAGCTTAAAAATCATTAGTAAACATGTTTAAATAAAGGGTTAAATAAGTTTTCCGTCCCTATTAATATAGCAAATTTTGATTTTCGTCCCTAAAAAATTAAACTGAATGTTTTCATCCTCATAAAAAAGTTTATTTTGTTTTTTGTCCTTAAAGTCCAATCTATGTTCATGTAAATATCAAAATTATAACTCTTTTATGTTTAAATTGTATTTATATTATGTTCAACCTTTGTATATTCTTATTGTGTTCAAAAAAATTCAAAAACATGTCAAAATTATATTCATTAGGGACCAAAAACAAAATAAAATTTTTTGTGAGGATGAAAACATTTAGTTTAATTTTTTAGGGATTAAAATCAAAATTCACAATATTTATAGGTACGAAAAACTTATTTAACCCTTAAATAAATAAGTGATAAGAAATTAAGTTGTATGAAGCATTTCATTTTGGTAACTTGGTTTGATGTAAATCTGTATCAATGGAAGTTTACGACTTCTCTATCTTCGTATTGGAAAATGGTAATTCTTACCATCTCATGTATGGCAAAGAAAAAACAAAAAAAACACAAACTTGAAGCGAGTGCTCGGTTGAAGAGCTGAGTGGGGGCCTATGTTTAGTCCCTTTAACTGCCAATTCTTTGATGCAACATAATATGTATGAAATGCTGCATATAAGATTAGGTATTATCAGCTAACCTAGGATATGAGTGCCATGACTTTTATGTATTTCTCGCATAGAAAAATCTATGTGTGAAAGTGACAATAAACCCTTCCTTTGGAGTTTTCATGATATTGGAATTGTTGCATTTCCTTTGCCTCCAATTCTATATTTGGAGCGGATTTTAATTTCTGCAAGTAAATACAGTACAACCAAATGAATATCTTTCAGAATTTTCTTAGAGTTCTCTTTGTCTCTCGTGTGTGTATTGCCTCATAGAATAGTTTCCTAAGGTGAGTTGAGTTATTTAAAGTGATGAGTTAAATTATTGTTTATTTTTTAATCAAACAATTTACTATCCAGTTGTAAACTTTCGAGTTAATGGACAAGATGGCCAATCTGAATCACAATAGCAACTAGGGTGAGATCATTTTCTTTTGGGAAAATTTGAGGTATCTTAGAACACGCATAGATGCGTCCCAATGAGCTTATCAAGAGGACTGCATAAACTGACTTAAGATGTGGACATAATATGTCATCTCTGGCCGAGTTATGGTGAGGTAAATTAAGCGACCAATAAGACTATGATAGAGTGGAGGGCCTGAATGAAGAGCAAGTTTTTTATTCTCTTCCATCGGAAATGTAGATGGTTTGCAGTCTAGCATTTTGCACTAACTTGAGATATCAAGAGTATATTTTCGCTGACATATGAACATGCCAGATGTACCGCGAGTTAGTTCCATATCAAGAGCATGATATTACCAGCTTGATCCTCCTCTCAATTCTCTCTCACATGCATATTTGAAATATATGATAATTATCTCAACAAAGAACGTAGCAGACAGTATCAAATTAATCATGAGGACACAATTTAGGTACATCCTCTTTCCAAACAATATCTGAGAGAACCTTCTAAAGAATAAGTTCTTGTTTCACAGTTACTTTCTAAATAGGTAGCTACTTCATACATCTCATGACCATATTTTTTTCCTTTTCCCCTTACATAGCTCTCACTGTATCTAGAACAGACGAATCCTCTTCCAAATCTTCTGCAATCGATTCATCATTTTGCTGCAGCCACAAACAGTTTTTATCAAGTAGTTAACAAAATAGGAAACACCCATCTATTTACAGCCAAAATCAAGTTTACCGTTTGCTTCTTCTCTTCTACACATTTATCATTTCTCTTTGGTTTAGCCAATAGAACAACAGTTTTTCCCATTTTTCTCACTTTTTTCTTGGACTTCTTTTCAGTTCGATTGAGCTCACTTCGAGTAAAGTTCTTCTCAATTTTATTCCTGCATCCATTAAATAAATAATTAGAATATGATCACCCTACACAGTCTATTGGATATCAAGCCAAAAGCCGAGCAACACTATTGCATCACACTTTTATTATTAACTAATTTTTTAAATTAAACAATCACAAGAATACTTGATATAAAGAAACAAGACCCAGGTCAATAAATAAATCATATATGGTACCTGAATAGATAGTCAAGAACAAATATTTCCACAATCATGCAACCAAACCGTGTGACAATGCTTTCATATATAGGTTTATACTCTTTACCAACAACCCTTTTAAATGGGGATGGCACATCATCATCAACCAACCCAAACCAATTTTCCTCAATTCTGACAAACTTAGTTGTAGTATTATTAGCATTTATTAACACCATCTACAAAAAAGTGATGCACCAAGGCTTCCTTAATTACATCTTCCTTTTCCCAAATCATTTTGTCCGTTGAAATTTGGCCACTTTCTTCCATGAAAGTACAAAATCTGCAAATATTGAAAAATCATGTTAGTTAATTAGCAAAAAAAAATTTGAGGGAGTGTGACGCCCGTTTTTTTTAATTTTTTTATTTAGTGGTTTTCATCTCTCCGTAAGGATATTAAAGACACCTCTTGTGCATTCGAATAATACTGATAGATTCCAAAGGGGTATGAAGAAGAGCATACTGGTTTTAATGACGAGATGCTTACTCGTTCCACCATATATTAGTAAAATTCAAATGCTAAAACCATACACATCTATTAATTTAAATTAACAATATCACATAAGTTTGTGACTCTTTTGTCAACTCCATAATAATAAATAAAATATCATTTTCAACTTACTCGTAAAAAAAAAGTAAAAAATACCTTGACCACTTATTTTCATCTTGAATCAGGTTCTTCAAATTATCTTTTGTCTTCTCAAAAAAACTAGAACAAATGATGTTCACAATATGCATATTCGTCAAAAGAAGCTCAGCTCGATACTTCTTTACAAGGAGAGGCTGTAAGACATTTTCTCTGTGCATTAAAAACAATCATACAATGAGTTGCATGGAATTCAGTGACACCCAATGCTTATAATTATTGGTCAATATACTAAAAATTCTATGAGTATCAGGTTCTTCAAATTATCTTTTGTCTTCTCAAAAAAAACTAGAACAAATGATGTTCACAATATGCATATTCGTCAAAAGAAGCTCAGCTCGATACTTCTTTACAAGGAGAGGCTGTAAGACATTTTCTTTGTGCATTAAAAAAACAATCATACAATGAGTTGCATGGAATTCAGTGACACCCAATGCTTATAATTATTGGTCAATATACTAAAAATTCTATGAGTATATTGACCAACAACAGTAGAATGAGATTGAGATTTCTAATGCATACATAAGGACTTACCCAAAAATCTGAATCTGCAATTCTACTTTAACATTACCCTCATCGTCAAGAAAACCTTCTTCACAATCAAATACATACATCGGATAACCATTACAAAGTGAGTGGAATTGATCTGAATAAACTCAAATGAAATAATTAGTATTAGTAAATTTAAAATAAAATAAAATAAATAATAATAACTTTATTCAAAAACCTACCTGAACATTGAGTTAGCAGGTAGTCATGGGGTTGATTGAATTATCGCTACACTACTGTGTTCAGTGCATAAAAGTTCAACCTTGGATTGTTGTCGTCAGCAGATAGCTCAAATTGCAACGAGGATCCCTCGAGAATATGACTAGCTATGAAAGTCTTGTATTGGCATATCAATCTTTACTTATATCTTTACAATTATTCACTCTTGAATATATAAAATAGAAAATTAAGAAAGTTGAATACCATTTATATTCTCCAAGTTCAATGAATTTAGAATCGTCATCTAGATAAATCGGCTTTAGTGTCAACGATTCTTTTTTATATAGTTTTGACGCATCATTACCATCTTCTTCTTCAACAACAAAGTCTTCCAAATTTTTCCGAATTTCATTACGAAGATCTGAGAGAGAGGACAATAAGTATGAGTATCATCAAAATGAGATTTTGTTGCTATGTTTAAAGAGATGCTTACAAATTTCAAACTCCTCCACCTCCATCTTTCTTTCAAAAACATAAAATTGTATGAAATTTTCTCCTGTTGAAACAAAACCCTATTTCATACCACCAATACAATACACATAAACACTATAACATGAAATTGATTAATAGAGATTATAACAAGATTCAACTCAAGAGCTCAATACCTACCTGTGTTTCTGAGTTTGTCGCCGCTTCTCTCACTGGTATTAGGGTTTAGGTGGATTTATTTGTTGAGATTAAAGATGGTAAGCAGCCATTGTAAAGCAAACCATACACACTCAGCCAATCAAAATCCACCATTTTGACACATCACATTTTAGTATTTTTTTAAATAATTGAATTGAAAAAATAAATCAAAACCACCATACTCACGTCTGCATCTCTCTCGCTCTCCCACATTGCAGAAACCAAACTACAAAGCTCCTCCTTTCACTACTTGATTTCATCTGCAAAATCTTGATAAAGTCCAACCAATTTCTCTCTGCGCCGCAGTAATTCTCGAAGACAACCATCAACCATATTCCTAACCCACTTGTAACTGTGCTAGGTTGTTGATATCATCTTTGACTGGTCTAATTGCATGGTGCAGATGTGATCAATAATGTCAATCGTCTAGAGAAACATATCAGGGGAAATTTACTTTACTTTTCTGCATTTTTTCAAACTTTGCTTGCAAGCGGTTCTCTGTTCTGTCAGAATTTTTAAGTTGTGTTCTTGATGTTGAGTTCGACTGGTATTGTTTTAGCTGGGAGTGTTCAATAGTAGTTCATCTTTAACTGATAATGTTGAGGCGTTCTGACACTTATCATTAGAGTGGAGTTCTATAATGTTGTCAAGTCAATATGGAAATGTGTTGATCCTGTAGAAGGACTTTGAGTCTGGTGGAAAATTTGCATAATTTATAGGAGTGTCTTAAATTCATTTATTGGTGTGGAGTTTTTAGGCTTTCTCTGATGTCTTTATGTTATGGTGGTGTTGTACACTTTTTCAATTATCATATGTTCCATTTTTTACTCTTTCACTACTTGAGCTAGGTGTGTTGTACTTTTACATCAATAAAATTATGTCGCCTTTCAAAAGAAAGTGAAATATACTTGCTAAGCATGCTTGGTTACTTGATTAGTATTCTTATGTGAACAATAAACTTGTAATACGTGTATAGCCTTGCTCTGCCTATATTTTTTTTTTGTCTTACCCTTCTATTCATTGGAAAATGAGTTCCTGGTAATATGAAGTTCAGCCATGAAGTAAGTAAAGTTTAATAAAAAATTGCTTAAAACAAAATCCGAGCTTTGATTCTTCGATTAATTTGTCATTACTTGAAATTTATTAAACACTTGAACTCAATCACTAAGTTGCTTGAAGCATTGGAACCTTACTGTTATTATTACTTTGGAGAGGTTGTAGACTGTAGTTAGTAGCAGAAAAAGTTCTAATGTACATGTTAGTCTGCAAACTTCTGAAAGAAAAAAAATACAAGACCTTTGCAGGTTCCAATGCCATGCCTTAACCCCACAAAATATTCAAACAAAAAAATCAATCAATCCATGATAAATGGTACATATAAAAATAGAAATAAATTAAGATTAGATGATTGGAGACAATATTAAGTCCCTTGCCTTAGGTTCTTTCTATTCAACATATGACAGATGCAAATACCTTACTAGTCCTATATGTTTTCACATAAGCCTCTAAAGAAATCATAAATACAAAATTTGGATTTGAATTGCATTAGATTGAAAAAGCACTCAGTTAATACAGTTCTCGATGCCAGTCATTAATCTAAGTTTCAAATTACACAATAACAAAATCAGCTACAACTATATTGATCGTTGATTTGAGGTTGAAACATACACGACGCAATTACCGCACCAAATCCAAATCTGAAAACTTTGGTTCTTCCTCTTGAGACACTTCATGAATAAAAATTCTCAACTCAGCAGTGTTGCTGTCATGTTGGTTCTGCCACCGTTGCTCTGTGATTCCTTGTGCTGCTGTCATCTTGTTTCTGATATTATTATTTGATGAACCAGTAGCATGTCCTAGCTTCCTGCCATTCGCGTACTGCCAATCCTCCAACAAGTGATTCAAACGCTTCAAAATGCTGCTGTTTGTTTCTGCTATCTGCTGCCAAATTCTGAGATTTCTACTTTTCCACATGCTCTGGATTATAGTAGCTATGTGTGCTACCTGATTGTTGTTGGATTGCTGCAGAACTGCGAACATAACATCATCTACACTGTTAAGTTGCTGAATTATTAGCAGATCAATAATATTCCAAAGTCCACTTGCGCGCCATATATTAACTGCCGTCGGACAACAAAAAAACAAAGGAAAACTGTCCTTATCTGCTGCGTTACAGATCATACAATTAAGAGGACACAAGATTAAGAGTTCATCTTTACGACTTCAAATTCTCTAAATATAGCCATTTGGCTACTACATGAACTTGGAGTGTATGTGTCTGTGTGTATTGAAAGGCCACTTTTCCCACCCACCACATTTATAAAACATCACAAATGTCTCTGAAATTGTATTTCCATATGATATATTGTCTATACGGCACAAATTTTATGATTAACAAGTACTCAGAAACTTTTTTTTCAATGTGCCACATACAGTAATGATGATTAACATTCGGAAACACTCTTGCAACTGCATTAGTAAATAGCAGCGTCCTGGTCTGTGATAATAGTTTTAGGACATAATCCAGACATTGCTTCTAACCAAGTATTTAACAACCAAACAAAACTCTCTTCTGTTTCATCCCACAATAAAGCACAACCGAAAAGAATTGATTGTTGATGATGATTAACTCCAGTGAATGGAACAAAAGGCATTTTGTATCTATTTGTTAAATATGTTGGATCAAAAGTTACAACATCACTAAAATATTTATAACTCATTCTGGACCTTGAATCAACCCAAAAGCAATTAGCCAACTGTCCATCCACATCCATTTGGAAAGCATAAAAAATCCTGGATTCCTTAATTGACAATTCTTAAAATATGATAACATCAATTGAACATCTCCTTTTTCTATTTGCTTTTGTCTCTTTTGACTTAAGTAATCAATGACGTCTTGTTGACCAAACCCAACATTATCAATACCACCACTTTTAGTACACAAGACAGAACGCAAACCTGATTCATCAAGTACATCAATAAGTTTTTTTTTGCACTTTAGTTTTCTTTCTATGCACTCGAAGAAACTGTGAAATTTTTTGGGAGAAAAGCCCGTGATTATGCTCTTTTATAAATTTAGAAATAATCCATCTATCTTCATTTTTCTTCACATTTATCATTGCCTAGCATCCTACCCTTGTTTCTTCATGTGCTGCAACTTTTGCATACTTTTTAGGTCTAAACCCCTCCTTTGAACAAAGAATCTCCTGACCAATTATCAATCCTTTTGTTCTTGATTTAGTAATACGACCCAAGCGAAAGCTAAAACCTTTTTTCCTTGCATACCTTGTATAATAATTCTTTGCATCTTAGAATGATGCAAAATCAATTCCTTTATACGGCTCTGAAGAACGCTCTACTTGTGATTCACCATTGGAATTGTCCGCATGTGGAGCGATTTCAACTATATTATTGGAACTAATCATGACAGAATCTACATGAACATTTGTCATCTCTACACCTGAGGTAGTGGATATTTTTCAATATGACTGAATTAATAATAAGACAAAGAAAGAGTTCTTGTATAATTCAGTAGATATTCACTCACCTCACATTCACCTGCATAAGATATTGATTTAGGCATATAAAAATATTGATATTTCTTGATTTGTATCAAAAGAAATCGATTGAAAGAATCAAAAGCATGCAGCAATACATAGTCAAATCAATTTCAAATTTTAAATCAAATGATTTATAAGTTCAAAGAAACAAGATAGAAACATTGTAAAGGAGAGCCAACCAAATTCTGATCATACTATTCAACTGAGAAGTGAATTATGAAGAAAAAAAAGCACACACACCATCTCATTTTTTCTTGAAAAACAAAAACAGAGTATTTAAATTTCAAATTTCCACTAAAACTGGAAACATTTTATGTATGAAAACAAAGAAAAACAAACAAAGAAAACTATGTTGCTAGATAATTAAATAGAGTTATATGGAAATTGATATGATTATTACCTGATGCCATTTTCAAAAGTTGAATTTAAACTTGGATTCTGTGTTGCTTGAGGAAGTTTTTTTCCTCATTCAAATTAAGAAAGGATCTGCTCCTATGCTGATTTTTTATGCAAGCGCAAGCAAGAAACAATATACCAAAAAAGAGAGGAAACTAGCAACAGGGAGCTGAATTTCATCAAGAACCATGACAATAAAAAGCAGTTACTAAATTCTTTGTTTAATCATGTATTCAGACTTTTCTATTAATATATATTAATTTTAAAATTGAAATATGATGTGTCAAAATGGTGGATTTTGATTGGCTGAGTGAGTGTGTATGGTTTCTTTACACTGCTTACCATCTTTAATCTCTTTATTTGTAAGTGTTTCAATTGTAAATTAAAGTTCAACATTGGATGTAAAGTAGTTGTTGAAAAACATATAAATAATGTGCTAAAAGATAGTAGTGTAGGAGCTAAAAGTTGGAAAAAAAATATCGACTAAAATCAAAATGTTGAAATTTTATAAGGATAAAAAATATATTTAACCCATTTTTTAAAAGGAAAGTAATTTAATATTCACATAATTTTTAATGATTTTTAAAGAAAATAAAACAGTTGAAATGCAAGAACAAACCTAAATATACTTCAACTGACTTCATTGCATAAACTAATTTTCATACCTTACATTAGCCATGATTATATTATTTGGCTGAGACAATTAGAGAAATCAAGAAACATATATCTACATAAAACTGAGAGTGTTTACAGTGTGGCATCAAAGGCCAACTTGCCCCAAGAAAGAAGGAAAACACAATGACCAATGTAGTCTCTAATTATTACTATACTAGTGTGTAAATTAATTTTTTTTGTTCCACTATTGAAATAAATGTTATTTGATAAGTATCTGAATTTGCTTTAAATTTGGGAATTTTGAGATTTGGGTAAATTGAATTTCAAACTTGGTGATTATAAAAAATGAAATTATAAGCAAACAATGTACATGAAATTATAATAAGGTTCTCGATTCCAATTAGAAATATCAGAAACGTCAGAAATACTACAAAAGTAAGAGTTGGAAATAAAAATTAAGTAATCAAAAAATAAAAGGGCAAACAAAATCATTTACCCATAGAATTATTGAAGTACAAAATGAAAACAGCACATCGATTCCATCAGAGATTACATGAGATCAGGTTTACAAAACCAACTGCCAAAGTAAAATATAAAAACCCCACAACATTGAATTCATTTCATTCCTATAGCTAGACTACTAACACATTCAGGTAGCTAGAATCCTTCCTTATTCAAACAAATATCGTAAAGGGCTTCATAATACATACAGGGGACCTTCTCATTCTAACTTGCTTCTTTTCCATTATCTCATCAGCAAATTTTAGCAATCGATCGTTCATTCTCTAACTTTGTTTCCTCGACCAAATTGAAATCATTCTTCTTCAGGTTGTGCATCAGTGCAAACACCTTTACTATGTATTTTACACCACAATTCTCAATAATCGACCTCTCTATCTTAGCTTTTGTTGACTTCTTTTTCAAGATCAAGCAGGTCAAAATAAGTTTGGCAGCTTAATGTACACTTGTAAAGTTTGTGACCTTGCAAAACTTGACAATAGAGTTTAGAGTGCGCTAGCCCCGTCCTCACGTGACAGTTAATGGAGAGACACAAAGATTCAGACCCAATCATTAAAGTTAATATCAATAAATAAAATAAAAAAACTATGAGGGAAACATGACAGCAAGGGTAGACAACAACCGCACCTTATGGGAGGTCACAGCTCTTACACTTTCTAGTTAAACATGAAGACTTGTGTAAATGTGCTTATACTTAATTATTACATCCATTTAAGGTAAAAATTCTTGTTCTAATAATCATGAATAAGCAAGAAATTAGTAAAATAATAACATAAAGGTTTCTCCAAATGTAGAAACAGATCATCAGAAAGAACAAAAAAACCCAAATGACATCATATAAATTGTAAAACAGAACTACCTGACTAAAATTAGTCTTAAATGAGATCACAATGAATTTCGATGAACTGAGAAGTTATAAATAGATGAACGGATTTAGAGAGAAAGAACATGGTAGAAGAAAGGATCTACTGTTAAGAGAGAGGGGGCGATAAAAGAAGATGCATATTGAAAGGGTATCTCATAATGTATTGGTTGCTTGGTATAGGTAGCCAGGCTGCATTTAAAGTAGTGCAAGAGGTGTGATTAAGTGTCTTTGGGAAGATTACAAAACAAACAATGGTCAATACAATGTGAAATAGAACGGTGGTGACTTAAAAAGATGCTTTCATTGTATGTTGCTAAACACTGAAAAACTTTTCCGGCAAAGCTAACATAGCTCCAATAAAGAAAAACGTCGAGAATGATATATCAAGTGGCACCAAAGGCCCCCAGGATCTCCTTCTTGAGTTGCCCAACTGTAGGTAGGTTCATGAAGACCACGTGTCCAAATCCGTTGAATTTTGATAGAAGACACATAAAGGTAAGCCGATAGTGACGTTCAAAGGTGTGGCCTAAAGGTAAATTAAAGGGATGTATATTAAATGAACACAACTACATTGTGGTCGTTATGGAAACTACTCTATGAGGCGATACAGACATGAGAGATGAAGAGAACTCTGAAAGATATTCATTTGGTTGTACTGTATTTACTTGCAAAATTAAAATCCACTCCAAATAATAGAATTGGAGGCAAAGGAAATGCAACAATTCCAATAACATGAAAACTCCAAAGGAAGGGTTTATTGTCACTTTCACACGTAGATTTTTCTATGCGTGAAATATATACATAAAAGTTATGGGACTCATATCCTAGGTTAGCTGATAATACCTAATCTTATATGCAACATTTTATACATATTATTTTGTTTCTTTGTATAGAAAGAAATTTCAATTTTTTTCTCTGAACAATGTGAAAACATAATAAGATTAGTATTTTTGTTTCTGGCAATTTGTGTTTTACAAATCTGAACTGATTTTACTTTCAAAGGATGCATATGCTTGTTCACTTGAAAGTCTACAAAGTTCAACAGTGAGCAAGAAACATCATATGCTAGCTAACTTCTCCATATAAACTATCATTTTCATCTGTAAATGTGGATAACTTTTATTCAATTATTCCATACACTTGCAAGTGTTTTAAGTTCCTTGACTATTTTGTATAAATCAATGTTATATACATACCGGTTAAGGATAACTATGCTTTCACTTTAGACATTAATGTCTAATGTGAAAGCATGGTCATTCTTAATGTCATTGCTGCAAGCCCCGCAATCAAGGTTGTTTTGCAGCCTCCTATAAGAGCCAAAGGAACAACAAAAAACAAAAGAACATACCATTTGCTACCCTTTTTTCTTCTTCATGAAGTAATTATCTAATGAGTATGAGTAGCATTGAAAGCTTAACTCAAGACACTAAAGATGAATCAGAAGAGAAAGCACACAGAGAGAACAATGAAGTAGATGAACAAGATTGTCACAAATAATGACCTCAATTAAAATCCTAAAAAAACATAAACTAGCCACAAAAGAAGTAACCTTACAAGTACGATAACCTTAATCTATTTGTCCCACACTTGGATCATATCAAAAAACAGTAAATTATATTCATAAAAAAACACATTCCTTTTAAAAAAATGAGTTTCCCTCGTTATCTACGTATGACTGATGCAATTGATTGCGGTTTTGGAAGTTAAGATCACTCAGCAAAGAGGGTTGAGCACTTGTCCGGCAAAGAGGATTGTTTGGGTCAAATCTTCTCTAATTAAAAATAAGAAAGGGTGATCAGCTATAAAGTCTAGTCCGGTTGATCTACCCAAGGTAAAATATGCAGTACTGGCTGCAACAGCTTTAGTGCCTTTTTCGTTTACTTCAATAAAACACTTCTGAAATATGTTGCTGACGGAGAGATTTTGACCTTCAAGAGAGTCCACCATTTTTGTCAAACCCCCAGAAGAGAAAGGTAAAATGAAAATTTGAATCTTGGAATTTTGAAGCCACCTACTCACACTGTTTTATAAGGAATCTTGTGCTCTAGCAACTCAGATTCAGAAGCCACCTTCTCAACCAAAGCTGATAGCCCATCTTTTGCATTTGGAAGAAAAATGTACATAGAAAATTTCCGCTCATCTTTTCCTTGCTTATACGGAAGACGAAGAACTTTAAAACCATCAAAAGCTCTAATAAATTGATCAAGGCTGATGGTCATGAAGGGAACCTTGACTGAGCTGCCATTCAGAAGGTGAAAATCATTTTTTTTTGTCATACATCTAGAAAACGGTTGAATCCATGCTCCTTTAAAATACAGTGCATTAGCAAAGATGAGTCAGGTCAAGCTGTCGACCGACCCTTGAGCAACAACTTTTTTAATAAGGCCATTTGTCTCTTTTTTAGCCCATAAATTCACTTCTTTAGTCACTTCAATAGCCTTCAAAACCATGTCAATCAAATTTATAAATCAGTTATGCAATAGATCAATTGAATTCTCTTCACAAGTATTTCAATAGAAGAAATCAACTTTCTGCTAGTCTAATTTTCACACATTACGGTGCTAAATTTGTTGGATATGATAGAATACAACAAGGAGAGAAAAGTTTCATTCGTCAATTGTTTGTTTTCATAGAAGTTGATACTTGCTACTTTAAAATCATTTCAGTCGAATAGTTGTATGCTAAAAGAGACAACAATATTAATACTAATTACCTTTCACTTCAAGATAAACACAAAGTTGTAACTTCAAAATCCTACCAATTCTTTTGGAAAAGGAAAAAAAAAAGTATAATATGAACCATGAAAAAAAGTATAATATGAATCATCTCCATTCATGCCTTTTGAATGTTATCCATGAAA
>Ga0228711_1002537_pt1 | contig 28146 bp, 12 predicted proteins | sample MedpolnodulmetaG_2_FD_177996 | JGI IMG/M metagenome (GOLD analysis project Ga0228711, IMG submission 177996) | Root nodule microbial communities from Medicago polymorpha collected in Santa Monica, California, United States - brown nodules | ecosystem: Host-associated > Plants > Roots > Nodule... | reverse complement strand
GTTTCTGTTTGATTTGTGATTAATGATTTAATCAAGATCCGTTCTCATGGGATTTCTTCCGCAAAGAGGATTAAAATTTTGTAAAACCCCTCTATGTAAATCCCTTCATATTTTTATTCCATTCCATTCCGCTCCATTCCATTCCGCTCAATTCCGTCCCGTTCCGTTAGTACTTCCGGCTTATCCAAATAGAGCCCAAAGGTTGATAACAAATTTGGTAAATGCACCAAACTGTATCAAGTAATAAAGTGATAAGTTATTGTCTCCACATGGATTGTTGTTGAACTAAGCAATTTACTAAACTTATTGATTTTAAAACAATAAAGGAGTTTAAGGTTTTGCAAGTTTGATTAATTGCACAATATAAGATTAGGTTTTGGTTGATTCAGATGTTTAACGATAATTATGTTTCCTTGAATCCCATATATATATATATATATATATATATTCTTTGTTGGATCAACAAATATTTCTCTATCAGTTATGACCTAGACTTGATAAACGATGGTTTTGATATGATACACTGATGAATCAATAGGATGCTATAGTAGTTGTGCCTAGACAAGGGATATACTTTTGGCTTCATCAAAAGATGAATCATATCATAATATCATACTAAATTTCAATAATTCAATTAAATATAATTAAGTAATTTTTTAAGTTCTTGTTCTAGTGAGAGCAAGACAGTCAGACATATACCCTAACCTAGAGATCAGGTTAACCTCAAGTTGAAAAACATAATAATGATCGAAACAAATAAAAATTATATAAGACTATAATCATAATTGATTAATGACTTGCATTAATTAAATCTAACAAATAAATAGAGGTTCATCATGGAACCCTAATCTTAGAGGTTTAACTACTCATGGTAACTAAAAACATAACAAAATAAAATAAAAACATAGTCTAGAACGATTGGGAGGAAAAGTCCTCTTTTTGATGCTCCAGATGTTTGTCTCTTGCCTTGAACCATCAACTTTTTGAATGGGAGATTTAAGAGGGAATTATAGGTTTTTTTTTTCCAACCCAACTTGAAAAATAAGCTAGAAACCGATTTTTCGCGTGCAGAATGTGCATGTGCGCTTTAGGTAGTAGCCCTAGAGCCTTTTGCAGTGTACCATGCGCTTGGGCGCTTTAGACAACCTTAAGGAGCGAATTTTGTAGTTTTTCGTCCTTCTTCGAGCGTTCTTCTTTCTTGAAATGTCTTGGGACTTGGGAAGGACTTTCCGCAACTTGTATTGTCTTAAAAAACCTTCCAAGTTATGATGATCTTCATTTTTGAACTTCTATAATTCTCCATGTGGTGTCTTGCTTTACTGAATTACATAATTTATCAATAAAAAAACTCACAACATCTATGAAGTTGCATAAGAAACTGAATTACATCAAATCGAAAGAAAAAAAAATACAAAATGTCCCTAACATCATGGAACATACTCAAATTGTGGATTTGTCAGCAATTCTCAAAAAACATGATGTTTCACCAAGACTCTAAATGAACTAAACAGAACACGAGATAAATGGAGCATACCTAAACTTCATTCTCTCATAACACTTTGTACATCTAAAAAATGCTATTGAGATATTACTTCAAAGGGTTGCTCTCAATCTCCCATAATACTTCTGGAGTACTATTCTCACTAGTTTCTTTTAGTGTTACTTCAACTAGGGTTTAAGCTTATAATTCATAACGTATCATAATTTCTTTCATTTTTGCCTTCATAATCTTAACCGAAAAAAATGAAATATTAACTAAAAATATATTTTAAAGTCATTTTATAAATTTTTACTTAATTTAACCCCTAATTTTATCAAATACTTCAAATTCAATCTCCAACGCAGACTTAAGTAGTGCAAGACTTTAGTAAGTGGGAAAGGGTGTGTGTGGTGTGAACCTAAGGCAACTCTTTAATCTTTTGTGCATAATAAGAGTGACAAAAGTAATAAAGTAGCTTAGCAAAGAAAGATTTTAAAAGAGGGAAAGGGAAGCAACACAAAATGTGTGGAAGGATTCAATTTCAATCCTAATTATTTGGACAGCCTTGTCTTGGCATTTTCAAGATTTTTTTTTATAGGTGAGTCACAAGTTAAGAATTGGCTAGTTGGCACAACACACAAATGCTATGTTACACTTGGTCAGAAAAATACAGTAAAAGAAGAGAAACACTTAAAGGTTCCCTTCTATAAATTATCGGCAACTAATTCAGCATCCTATTCTTACTTTATTAGTGAATATATCACTATTTTCACACATGGGTTGCTCTATAGTTATATCAAATTGTACTTTGTGTGTGGTGCATTTGCTATATGTTAGGCAAGAACAATATGCCAATCAATGAGTTTTCATCTTTAAAACATAACTTTCTTTATTAATATAAAAAAGTAGTTTTTTTTTATCAAGTAGCTTAGTAGTTAGAGCTCACACAATTTAATTTTCGAAAAAATAGCATAATTTGTGTTTGACTAATCATCTTGAGCATAGAAGTTGAGCTTATAAGATGAATAAAATGTTACTCTAATTCTATCATTATCAACATGATATGACATGGTTGCTTGATAATTTAACTCATTGAATTAATACGTGGGTATTCCATCACAAACCAAACCAATATGTATAGAATAAAATATAATATATTTTTTGGAAGAGGTAAATCTTTTAAATAAATATATCTATTTCGATGGACCTGTCTCTACTCTGGTTGGGAGATAGATCCTAATAAGTTCTTTTTTAGTTATTCACACGTATAAAATCAATAAATTTGTTACTTTGATGTAATTATTTGCATTTATCCTATAATGCCCTTAACAAACAATTATTTCATTCTCATTATTTCTTTTTATGTAATCTTCTATATATCTTTGTAAAATAAATTTGAGTTGTTCTCATGCAAATTTTATGATGATGTGGCACTATAGAAAAGCTTCTTATTATCTCTCAAATCTCTTAATTTCATCTCTAATTAAACACACTCACTATATTTTATGTTTGACTTAATTGCATGTTTGATCCCTTATGTTTATTTTAGTTTTCAAGTTGGTCCCTTATGTTTTAAAAGTTTCAAGTTGGTCTCTTATGTTTTAAAAGTTTCAAGTTGGTCCAAAACGTTACTCACGTTGGAATAAGTTAGTCCCTTCTGTCACTGAACATTTAAAGATTTGAGTTGACAATATGGGTGATAGAACCTTAACTTATTTAGAAAATCAGTTTAACACATTTTTTTAATTTTTTTGGTTTTATTAAACTCAATATCATGTCGCGAAAGGGACTAACTTATCCCAACGTGAGCAACGTTTTGGACCAACCTAAAACTTTTCAAATGTAAGGGACCAACTTAAAACTTTTAAAACATAAGAGACCAACTCAAACATGCAATTAAGTCTTTATGTTTTAGTAGTGGTTTATTGACCCTTTAGAAAAGCTTTTCATCTTTAATTAAACATTGCTCCACTATATTTTACAATAATGGTTCATTCATTTATAAACTTCTTAGTTAGGTAACTGTCAATCTATTTGTGAAACTCATTTTTACCATATTCATTTTTAAAGCTCCTTCTACTACTCATTCTCATGTGTTTTTCGATTAATATTCCTTAAATAGCCAATGCTTGCTATCCATTTACATCAGTTTCAAAGTATCCATTTAGCTTCTTTTTTTGGGTTAAAAGTATCCATTAGCTTTACTTCACCTAAGTTTACTAAAATAGTTAATGCATTTATTAAAATCAATCGGTTACATTTGTTAGTTTTTTAGTGATCTTATTGTTATGCTATAAGAGAGAGAAATCACTAACCACTTATGCATCTTCTCCCACATTGTGACTACATTTTCAATTTGTGACAATTTCTGTCAAACCAAAAACCATTCTTGCATTGTGAATTACTTTAGTCGTTAAAATCTAATTGTTTGCATGTACATTACCTTTGTTGTACACACCCGTGTTAGTTTGTTTAACATAGTACTTGATTTTTGCTTCTCATAATTATTATAATGTTCAAACTTTGAATTTGCTTACATTCATGGTTTCTCTATGGTGAAATATTCATCTATGTTTCAGTACTCCCCTTCAATTCTAACTTTACGCTCTTTCTGTTTTACATGTATTTTCATTGCAGCTACAATAATTAGTTTTCCAATTGACACTCTTGCTTAGATTGAGTGTATGTGAATATCTTAGTCATGTGATTATCGTCCATTGAACCAAATGTATTGACATACTCAATAATTCTTTACGCCTTATCTGATGAAGCAAATTATAGAAGCTAAATTAAGTGAAAATTTTCTTCTTGAAAGGAGGAAAAAAAATGGTACTCCGATTAATAAATAAAGTAAAAAAAGAAGATGAAAATTGCCAAGTTGATTGTGATTTTTATATTTGGATATGATTGGTGCATTAAACATACTCTTATTATATATATATATATATATATATATATATATATATATATTCTTTGAATATAATCCTTATGGCCTTTTAAACTTCATACCATTGTTTCGATTATATCCTTACGTTATTTGTTGTCTCGAATATGTCTTTTGAATTTAGATAGCTTAAGTTTTTCTTAAGCTACAATCATGATGTTGTGACATCTTTAGATAAACTTGTTTGTGAGATCTTTAGAAAAATTATCACTCTTTTTTTATATTATCTAATTTTAAGTTAGAATTGTGATTATGTGAACTGTTTGAAAAACTTTTTACTCACTCTTATTCTATTTAATAATCTCTAATATTAATTTAATTAAGCTTCAGTTACATAACCCTTATTTTATTCTATTAATGTTTATATAAGATTGAATAGTAATTTCTTCAAAAAAAGAGAGAAGATTGAATAGTACTAAAAGCAATCTTATCATAAAATAATAATGTTATATTCTCAATATAATAGTGCTATATAGCAAAACATAATAAAATTAAAAATACCAAAAAATACATTGGAAAACATAAACATCATCATAAAAAAGAAAACACAAAAACAAAGGACAAATTGATAAGAAGGGAAACCAAACCATTGACTAAATTTTTTTCGAACTAATAAAAGTTTGAGTAGCATTCGACATAGTGGAGGTTTGGTAGTAAACTTCAAAAGATGCTAATTTATCAACAAAAGAATTGTCGTTTTAATAAATATCAGAGACCTTAAATAAGATATAGGAAAGTAAAAGTAAGCAGTCGCGTTGCAAAAATTCAAGGACATCATCAAAAAATAAAAAAGACAAAACCAACGAAAATTAATCATATGCTAATCAGAGTTTATTTCAACTTTTCTTATAAACGATATTGAAAACAAACATGACTACACCATTGTGATCTCAAAAAAGAAATGCTCTAATATCATTACACTATTAGGATAAACTATGATATCTGTATTTAAAATTATAAAATGTCATAACATCCACTAAAAAATATATTCACTGTCTTTAAAATATTTACATAAATCTATTATATAAATCAATACAAATTCTCATATTTTTTAACAACACTCATGTTATAATATAAATTAATATTAAACATAATAATATCACTACATTTCAAAATATTATAAATCATTAAATTAATTTATATGATTATACTTATCACAATTTTTATTTTCTCATTTATAAAAATATTACAAACACTAATTTAAATAAACCCGTGCAGCGCACGGGTTGTATACCTAATAAATATGTAAAGGTATCATTAGCAAAACAATAGTTAATCCCTAAAAAAAGTTAATGGTGCATTGTATTTTTAAAATGATAAGTAAATAAAGAAGAAAAAAAAATAGTAATGATACATGAATATCCACTTTTTGTAAACTTGTGCGACACATGTTTTATCATGTTAAAAAATGTATCTATTTAAGTTGAGTAGATGGTTAATTTGATTTACCATTAGAATTGTCGTTAATATAACTACATGATTTATATTTTACCAAATTTCAACCAGATGAGTTAACCATAATTTTCAACTTGAATTGAATTAACTATATACTCAACAAAATTAACAATATTTTTGTATGTGATTAACTAAGTACCGTGGGTATATGAAAAATGGGTATCCATGAAACATTTTTGCACAAAAATTCTAGCTATAGTAAAAAGGAACATATGGAGTAGAATTTAGGATTGAGAGAGAGTGCGTCATATGCTCTAAGCAAGAACCAGTTGCTCCAACTTTGATTCATGTAATTTATAAGATAGCAATTTAACACATAATAGTCATAAAAGTTTGGCAATTGCCTAACCATTCACATGGCTAAACTGCGTTGAAGCTATCACATGCCTCCCGGTTACTTTGCTTGACTTCTAAAACAAGTTTGGCCATCCTTTCTACCTATCTAAAAGGAAATTGGTCTGCTAAAAAAAATAAATAAATTGGTCCTCAATTCAACTTGAGAAAGTTTTGAAAATAGGAGGTTAGCGATTCCTAAGTAAAAAGTCAAATTTTGATCAATAGCAAAAAAAATGACTACATTGCCTAATTTATTACATTAGGGCAGAATTAACCTTATCCTTGTTTTAAAACATAGTTTAAATAGAGTAGAATTGATTTTTTTTTTTTGTCAAAATCATGTGGAAGTATGCTTGCTAACTTAGTCATTCATGTTTTAGGTAGGAGTAAGTTGACAACCCCCTTGTATATATTGCACTCAAATTATAATCTAGGACTTAGTGTGTGTGTGCGCGCAGTTTGTAATGCAAATATCTCATTATCAATTTTTTTTTATCAAGTGATGTGGAGGCTATATAAGTGGAGAATTCTATGTTCAAACCTCAACTCTTGTATATTGAAATGTCTCTACCAACAAAGCTATAATAATGAGGACATGTTCATAGACTTCTTTATCAAAGAGCTAGATGATGTTGACAAAAATAAGTGTATAAGACAACTCTAACACATTAATTTTTTGGGTCTAATTTCCTCCATCCCTTCACGTGTGTTAAGTGTTAACAACCATTCTGATCTCTACTCCACAATACTGCAATATTTCCAAGTTATTGTTCGCTTTTGCCCTTTGTGCGAGTCTTTCCCTAATGAGGCTAAGGGGCTATAGGTATGTTAACCCTCAAGCGTGGGATATGTTTGACCTCTATCTCGTCACTCGTGCACAAATTCCCAACCTCAAGTCTACAATATTGTGTTTTCGATGTACTGTCCACTTTGGGTCTTTATAAACTACTATAAGTCTCTATTCCTAAACAATGTCAACTTTTTTAGTGTTATTTATAAACTTTTTAATGAAACTCTGTCGATCCTGACACATTATGGGAAAATACTTTTTTTTTAGATAGAAAGGGGGAAAATACTTAAGTGTACACAAGGTTTTTTTGGTTGTAAATCGAGTATCCTCCGTGCAATTGTGAAGACTAATCACTCGAATCTTGTGTGATTCAAATGAGCGGCAAACTCTCCCTAAAAGTTTTAATGATGCTGCATGCTTAAGACTGAATTCGAACTCATGACCTTTTTTAAACTAGAAGATACCCATAATGTACGCAGGTTTTGGTCACAAGATTTAGACACATACATAAAATATTTATAATTTAATTATTTAAAAAGAATACATTATTTAATTCTTTTTCCTTTTTATTTATTTTTTTTCAATTTTATGAATGTGACTAAATCTTGTGTCCAAACTCTTTGTACCAAACAAGAGTTTCTCAAAGTTATGTGATGGGAGTTCAACTTTTAATGGGTGATGCGAAATGTCCATGACATATATCACCCGAAACTAAAGAAATTCCATGTTTGTATTAATTTCCCTCACAAATGACTTCACACCTCCCTCAATAAAAGTGACTTCACACCTGATTTGTGCAACACTGCACCATCATTAGCATACTATTTTACACAATAGATGAGCCCAAATATTCATATAGGCCTACAATTCATTAAAATCTAAAAACAAAAAATATTCTCTTAAATAAACTTGAATCTTATCCTAAAAGTTAAATCAACGGGGGTGAGATATGCAAACACATTCATGCACCGAATAATATGAGAATCATAGTAATATGAGAATCCAAACAAACTAACAAATTATGTAGATTGATCTTACGACTGTCCCCTTAAATTTAGTTCAGTTGATAATGACAATGTATAATATATGCAAGACCTGGGGTTCGAACTTCGGACACCATAAAAAAAAGTTGATCTTACGACTTTTGACCAAATATTGAAACTTGCTAATACAATTGTATGATAGTGGCATTTGTCCAATCATGTCATCAATGGAATAATTATTATGGACATATTAACAAATACGCTAAAGGCATTGGTTAAATAATTTATAAGTTTTTTTATAACAGAGAGAAAATTATGCATTAAAAATACAAGTCAAACAATACTTAAAAGCATCTTTAAACAAATGTGCGTAAATATAAGTTTTTTTTTAATTATTAGATACTTTTTTTTAAAATATACACCTTACTAATATTTTCAATTTATCTCAAGAGTCATACTAACATATATATATTTTTTAAATTAAGAGTATAAAGACATCAAAGAGAATAGGTGCCTAAATATAAGTTTCTTTAATTATTAGATAATTTTTTTTTATAAATATACACCTAACTAATATTTTCAATTTATCTCAAGAGTCATACTAACATCTGTATATATTTTTTTAAAATTAAGATTATAGAGTCACCAAAAAGAATAGAAGACCTCCTAACTAGGTTAACGTCCCTTGTGCCCTTTAATCCTTTGCCTAGTGTTCATATATATATATATATATATATATATATATTAAAAAAAGGGGGGAAACACACAAACACTGGGGAGACATAAAACCTAACCTGACAAATCCACACAAAACCGGAGGTCAACATAAATAGGTGATACACAAATTTTAAACAACACAAGTGTATTCAACCTCTATTTAATCCTAATGAGAGGTTTACAATACGACAAATGAACCGACCACCAACACAAATCGATTCACATACCAACAACTCACTACATCTACGACATCACGCAATAACAACTCTTTGGAGTCAAACAATCCCATACTAGGATATCATTGTAACACCCTTGAACCCCACAAGCAATATTTAATGCAAATAAATCAACTAATCAAAGAGTTCAAGATGTTACATCATCATTTCTCTCAAGTCATGCTTAATTCGGTTTTAATAAAACTTGTAGCGGAATAAAACAACATCTCAAATATCTTAAATACATCCAGAATCTCAACAACAAGTCTCAAATCTCATAACTACATGAATAACAAAGTCTCAACGTAATCTCAAAGATAAATAAACATAGAATCCCGACAATCCTAATCAGAGCCTATACTAGACTCCATGCACAAGAAAAACAAGGAATGTGTCATGCAATCCTCGGGTACTCACGTCTCCATGAACGTCCTCAACCCTGCATGTGTACACTATTTTTACAAATGGAGAGGCGGTCAACCAAACGACCACTATGGGTTAGATAATATTCACATAAAAGATATAAGCACAAGTATAACATTCTAGAATTCAAGTATCACATATATACTTGTTCATCATTCTTAAAATACTAACATCATATGAATATCACCTTCAAATCCAATCATAGCATATTAAAGCATAATTCATTATCCAAAGCAGTTAAACATTCTCTTAATCATATCACATCAAGAAATCATCACATCATTCTCAGATTAACAACATCGTCTCAAGGGTACAAGCATCACCAAGCAAACATGTTCAAATACACAACTCCACATAAGTCAAATTATTCACCAATCTCCTAATTAACATAATTCACTCAATCACATAATTAAGTATCAGGCAATTCATATAGAATCATATGCATGCAATGTTCTAGACACATCTCTACATGCATGTGATACCATTTTGGATTTTGGAGGTAATATTACCGAGTGATTCACCCACCAACTAACGTAATCCCCACCAATTACGTTCTTCACCAAAAGACACAACATGACTATGAATGCATGAATTTTCAAGTAAAGACTCAACAATTCATAATTCACCACTCAATATTATATAATTCCCACCATCATATAATATATCCCACCAATAACCCACATTTTACATCATCAAGTATTTGCATTCATACATCAACAAGTCAACATCATCAAGCAATCATCATCATCATGATCACCATCAAACATTTACCACACCAAAGGAATAAAATCTCATCACCTAACAATTATAGCATTTTAGACGAACAATCAATTACTCCAAGTTAATCCACCTTTCCTGAATACATTTCATCATCAAAACAATCACCAAACATCATCTAGACAATAACCAACAATCTTTTTACAAGTTAACTTAGCACGAACCATCATTTGTCAAAGTCCCTCTATTTTTCTTCAAAGTTCGTCTATTTTCACCATTTCACACATACAATAAATTTTCAATTCAAAACTAAGGTTAATCCATCATTAGTACTCATTTACATTTCAACTAATCAAGTTTAGGTGTTTGGAAGTCATTGGCATGCTTAAAAACTCGTAAAAAGACGAAAAATCAGATGTTTCCCGCACAGAGGGGTGTGCACAGTCGTGCCACCTATACGCACGGTCGTGCCACCTAGACGCACGGCCTTGCCACCCTGCAGGTGGAAACTTCTGATTTTTCTTCCACGGTTTCCCGCGTAAAATTCTGTTTTTCAAACCGTTTTCGCCAAACTCGTCCCAATCACTTAAACTACTCATGCCCTACTTTAAAACATCATTTTCATCTTGAAACAACTTAAGTTTAATGATCAAAACATAGCTGATTTCACATAATCACTTAAAACGATTTTTAGCTTAAAAACCCGTTTTTCTCCAATTTAATCCCACCCAAAACCATTTCATAACCATCAACATAATCTCATTCACAACAACAACTCCATCAATGAAAACCTATATTCTAAATCATCAATTAATCAATATCATGGTAAAACCCATTTCTCTCATAAACTTTAAAACTTCACAATTTCAACCAAACATCACAACCAACCTCAATATATCATAATTCATCAACATTCAAGCATACCCAACGATTCAACAAGCGATTAAGACATGTTTTGAGCAATAATCATCAACAACCTCATAATTTTCACATAATTAAGCTAAATTCTCAAAATTACTTATTTCAAAACATCAAACATAACTTTAAACACATAAACAACTTAATTTCACAATTCTCCACATACCCATAATTATCACTTAATTCTAAGTACGAAAATTAACACTCATGATCATCAATTTCATAAATTAAGTAAAACAAACATGACTCAAACACTAAAAAAGTGATTATAGCTTATTATGAGAATCAAACCTATCCCCCTTACCTCAATCTCCTAAAAGCTTAAGCTAGAGCTTCAATCTCCTCTTTTATCTTGCTTCCTAGCTTGCTCTCCCTCTTTCTTCACTTGGTTCTTCTATCTTCCTCCTCTCTCTCTCTCTAGCCACTTTCTAGTAAAATTTAGGAAATGAATGCACACCCTAATTCACAACTAGAGTTATCTTTATATTGTCTCACTAAATGGGTTAGATTTTTGATTTTTTTTGTCTGTCCTATAATAAAAAAAATTCCATTTCTGCCCTACATGAAAAAGAAAGTGCAAAACTAACATACTTTTTCTCTTTCCCTTTGTTCTAAACTAACCTACTTTTTCTCTTTCCCTTTGTTCTCCGCAAACCCCATTTGGGCCTAGTAACTTTCTCGGTTTCCCTCATTCTTAATGGCCTAGTAATGGGCAGACAAAAAATATATATTCTAGGTTTCCCTCATTCTTAATGGGCCTGGTAACTTTCTCACTTCATTAAAATATTACTACAAAATTACTTCATTAAAACCCTCAATATTACTCATACACCACCATCCTATTAATTATTCAAAGTACTACCAATTCTCATAAATTAACTTTTCATACCCAAAAGTACCAAAATACCCTTAAGATCCAAATAATCAACAATTATAACACACTAAACATTTAAATAATAAATAAAACAATTAAATAAATAAAATCCTAAAATTTGGTCGTTACAATCATAACAATCTGAATTCAAACACAAGTGTTGAGATGAATATATTTTTTTTGAACAAATCAAAATGAGATATCTTTAAAACCACGGTGATTCAGCCTGCACAAGGCGTGCAAAAGGAGAACCACCGGAAAGTATTTACACAGTCACAGTGCCATTAAAGAAACAACAACAATAAAACAGAAAATAAATTACACATGAACACCCATACACATAATCAGATGTTTCCACCAGTCAATATAACTATAACAAAATGAAGCTTGCTTATATTTTAACTATAATAACAAATTTAACTTGACTTTTTCAATAAGAGCCATGGAAGTAGAGGCTGTATTTTGGAATATACGGTAATTCATTTCCTTCCATATTACCCAGACTGTAGCAAACCAAATTGTCCTAAAAAATAAATGTGAAGATCTTGGCAAGGCCGTCATCGTAGTAAATTGAATAAAATGATGTCGCAGATGATCAGGGGCAACCAAATAAATACCTATCCAGTTCAAGACTTTAGACCAAAGCTCTCTTGATGTGTCACAATGGAGAAATAAGTGTGGTGACGTTTTCGTACTATCACACCCAGCTGCTGCACACGTGATATAAGTAGAGAGAAGACCACCCCGCCTCAACAAATTGCCTTTCGTTGTAAGTCTGTTGCAATGGAGTCGCCAAGCCAACATAGACACTTTTAAAGGAATATCCCTATGCCAGACATCGTCCACAAGACTCTTGTCCACGGTATCGTCTGAATGAGTAATAAACCTATAGGATTCCCGCATTGAATAGCCGTGCATAGGATCTAACAGCCACCTCCAAGTATCATTAACGGTGTCCTGTAAAACAATGTTATGTAATAAAAAAGAACACTACCGTGCACTTTCCTCCTCCCACGCTAACAAGCGGCGTCTCCACACCCACGCCCTTCCCCCTTCCGTCCACCCAAAACTCCACATCTCATCCACCGAACACTCCTTGCAGACAACCAGGTCAAAGAGACGGGATAATCTTAATCTCAAAGGCATTTCCCCCACCCAGCTATCATACCAAAAAAAGTATTATGCCAATTACCAACTACGCTACAGAGGTTATCATCGAACAACCTCCCCACACCCCTCCCCTACACCATCACAGACGCTACTAATCGTCCTCCACCAAAGGGAACCACACCTACCCCCTTACTTCAACCGCCCCCCAACTCGCCATAACGAGCTTTCAACACATGATACCACAACCCCTTCTTCTCATTCACCATTCTCCAGCACCACTTCCACAACAAAGATAAATTAAAAGCTCCCACCTTTCTAAACCCCCGTCCTCCTTTGGTAAACAAATCGAATCCCATTTTATCCAAAATATTTTCCTAGATTCCTCACCCCCCCCGCCCCCGCCCCCCAAAAAAAAAGAATTTTAAAAATAGATTCAATAGAAGAAATTATACCTACAGGGGCTCTAAAAAAGGAAAGAAAGTAAATCGGAAGAGAGGACATGACAGACTTCAGCAATACCAGACGGCCACCAAAAGACAGAAATTTGTTATTCCAAGATGACAAATGCGCTACTATACGATCAAGAATAGGTTTCCAAAAACTCAACTTCCTCAAATCCCCACCAATTGGCAAACCCAAGTAAACAAAAGGAATAGTCCCTTTCGACAATTCATCACCAAAGCAGCCTCAGACAACCATGATTCAGACACATTGGCACCTGTCAACATACTCTTGTGGAAGTTCACCTTCAACCCCGACACCTTCTCAAACAAAAGTAAAACCGCCCGCATTAAACGGACATTCAGCCAAGTTTTTTCACCAATAATGAGAGTATCGTCCGCAAATTGAAGATGTGTTAACCGGACATCATCAGCACGACCAACACCATAACCATTATCGTCCGCAAACTGAGATGAATATTAAAATATCACCGACACTGAACATGCAGATCTCAACTGATTTGGAAAACAATCAGAGAATCAAAGACATGAGCGTGCAACAGAGACCGTCATCAAGAACAAAAACCAGACGCACAGTGTTGTCACCGGAAGGAAACAACATGTCGATGACCAGTGCCGACAACCAACAACCAAACCCGTGAAACAAAGCCGAAGTCCGAACATCAAACAAGTAGAACTAGATCTATGAGAACCAAAATCTGAAACATCGCCACAATTAAAACTACCAAGATCAAGAGGTTGACGCTGGTACGAACCAACCCTTTCGGGTTTTCAAAGAGGAGATAGGGCGGCGACGTCACCTCCTACCTATACCAACCTAGACCTTCTGATTTGGAGATAAACTAAACCCAGGCAACCAGAACCTTGAAAATGTGACGGACATAAGAATGATGGTGAATGAAGGTTGAGAGAGCTCTGGAGAAAGCTCTACATCAAAAGTAGAGGAAAAAGTGGTGGTGCGGAGGACGATCTCATCGTACGTCTCATCGCACCATATCTGTCGAAGCTACATCACAAGAGAGACAAATTGGATTGAGAATAAAAAAGGAAAGGTTGATTGATTTAAAGAGAAGGCAGAGAAAGTGTCTCATACCCCTATGATTAAAAATACATGTTGAAAATTACCGGAAAGGAGCCTCCTACTGACAATGGTCTTAAAAAACCACTCTTTCCGATCACTATTATAAACAAAAGGGTAGTGTCCTCGTGAGCTTAGCTCAATTGGTATGGACAATGTATTAAAATATGCAAGGTCCGGGGTTCAAACCTCGGCCACCACAAAAAAAAAGGTAGTGCTAACTTGTGCCCTTAAGGCACATGTTAAGAAACCCAAAAGAATAAATGTTCTCCAAAATTTTGTGCGTTCAATTCATTAAAAAGTTAAAGATTAAATGTAATGCACACATTCCAATAAACTACTCCCTCCGTCCCATAATAACTGAGTCATTTGCAAAAAAATATTGTCCTAGAAAAATTGACTCATTTCACTTTTCAATACAATATTAATTACTTTTTTTCCAATTATAACACTAATTAATACTCCCTCCGTCCCACTTTAACTGAGCTCTTGGTTCATTTCACACTTATTAAGAAAAAGTGTATAAGTGAAAGAGAGAAATATGGGTTTGAGTGTCAACAATAGGTGCATTCTTCTTTATCATGAATGCAAAGTAGAATATATTGAATTGAGAGTGGTGAAAGTAGTATTAATTAGTGTTATAATTGGAAAAAAGTAATTAATATTGTATTGAAAAGTGAAATGAGCCAATTTTTCTAGGACAATATTTTTTTGCAAATGACTCGGTTATTATGGGACGGAGGGAGTACTACTTTCACCACTCCCAATTCAATATATTCTACCTTGCATTTATGATAAAGAAGAATGCACTAATAGTTGATAAGGGTATTCAAACCCATTTTTCTCTCTCTTTCACTTGTATATTTTTTATTAATAAGTGCGAAATGAACAAAGGGCTCGGTTAAAATGGGACAGAGGGAGTAATTCTATATTTGATTCATTAACTTGTGACTTGTGCCTTAAGGACACAAGTTAACATTTCCCTAAACAAAATTACATTGTGTAGGTTCATTGAGTAATCAATGTATTTAGTCTATAATATAGACAATATTCATTAATTATTAAATAAATGTAAACGTTATTTTCTGCTTATAATAGCGATTGAAGAAAGTAGTTAATAAATAAAAAAAAGAAGAATTTTACATCAAATAACAAGTTTTGGACTTTCAAAAGTTGACCTAAATTGAATACACTGTTTTTCAAGATAAAATTTCTTCATATATTTCCTTTAACATGTGCCCTAAACATTTTCTTAACTTTTTATATTACTACAAAGGGAACTTATAGAAAAGTTACAATGGAAGTTCATTATACGTATCAATGGGGTACCAAATGTGATGATTTGAAACAGCCCTTGGAAAAGGGATTTTCAAATATGGTAATGACGGTGTATTATTGGTTAGACCTTTGACAAAGAAAATGAAACATTAGAAAAAGTTCAACTTGTTGACTCTGTTCTTTTTAAAGCCTTTTTAAGTCATTATCCAGAGAACCAACCACAAAGTTTATTTTTTATTTTTTTAAGGAACCACAAAGTTTGTTTGTTACTCTCTTTTATACTTATTTCTTTTAATTATTTTATACAATTCAGTTTCCTCTTCTTTACTTTTTTTTTTAGGGTTTTTTACACCTTATATTTGTAAATTTTTAATGAAATAATGAACCGACCCACCAAATGATATGACAATTTTATACTTTATTGTAAAAAAAACTTATATGACAATTAGCCATTGATTGAGAGTTTGTAGCGAAAGGGACGCGATGATTTTGGATGGAAAATATAGTAATATTAGTTTTTTTATAGAATTTTTTTTTCTTCAAAAGATGATAAATTAACGCTTATAATTAATATATTTTTAATTTTAAAAATATTATAATAATATACATTAAATTTGAAAATTTATATAAAATCCAAAAACTTCATCCATGACAATTTTTGAGTTCCTCCAAATTAGAAAGGTTTCTTATTATGAACACTAAACCCTCCAAAATCATCTCTTTTCAAAACTCTTTATTCTTGCCACTTGCTCTTTCCTCTATCCCAAGTTCGTACTCTCCCTTTTCTTCCAAACTCGCAAACAAAACTTTATAATATGTTCATTTCATATTTTTCAAAAACTATTTTGGATCAAATTTTAAATTTATCAAGATTTTTAATAATTTAAGTTTATTAATTAATCTATATTATTTTTTGCATATCTAAATGTATTATTCCTTTAAAAAATGTATTATTATAAACTAATATTGAAGTATGATGCCATATGTAGTAAAAAAAATTAAAATATCATGTTAAATATCAAAAGAGAGTTTAATATCATTGGTCTACTAGTTTATTAGTCTATTTATATTTAAACGCAAGATGTAAGTAATTCTTTATATAAAATAGACGGTTAGACAAACAAACAAGTCATATCAGACTTTCAAAAAATTAGATCCATGCTTAATAACTAACCTAGGTTACATGACATGCTTAGAACTTATTTTTTATTTTTATATAATCAATTTTAAGTCTTGTAAAGTCTAGCTCGACCCAACCTATTATCACTAGCCCATAACCTTACCTTTTTCAGATTTTTTTGAGGCGGCACGTTTCTACGACCCATTTTGACATCTCTAGCAAACCAAAATTGTATTTATATAATCTTGTTGATGTATATAATTTGCACGACGTTTGTTATTTGAACAATCATTTTGTGACAATTTATGAAACAACCAAAGTTATACAAAACAATGTGAATATTAACACAAAAACCAAAGCAAGCAAAAAATGATTAAAAAATCACTATCTTGTATATATATTTAGTTGTCACATAGGTTATAAAAAAACGGTTGTTCAAATAACAAAACTTATGCAAAATATATACATCAACAAGATTATAAATACAATTTTGTTTTGCTAGAGATGTCAAAATGGAGTAACATTTATCATTATGTTTAGCCTGAATTTTTTTTCTTTCTTTCTAATACGCAGGGCTGTTACTGTCAGCTGAAAGGCAAAGCACCACAAATAGTGAAACACGAGATTAATACTGTTATGATTTTGTGTGTTTAGTTTTCTACAAATTTGTGCTCTTTAAAGGGACGGTTTTGATAGGCTTATCCCTACCTTTGAAAATATTGGAAAAGAGAAAGATAAGATGGAGACGGGTGGTTTAATTGCAAGAAAGGATTGATGGTTATAAACATCGATAGAAAATCTAGGATTTCATTGTTTATATGTACTATTTATATATTCTTTTAAAGGATATTCTACCACTTAATGGTATGAATATCATACTATACATATGTATATGATAATTTACACCAACTTAAAACATTAAAACATTATTGACCAAAAAAAAATAAAATTAAAACATTAAGAAGTAAGTTAACAAACTTGCTTGCATATGACCAAAACACCAATATGTTCTTTTTAATAACTAATCATAGATGTGGGTATCAATGTAATTTTGATAAATTAAATATCTTTTGTGACTTTTTTTTTTAACACGGTTAATCATTAAAAACAAGTAACAACTTAATTGAAAACTGAAAATAAAGCTCAAATAAAATTAGTATAGCATGAAAACTCATACGTTGCAACAAACTCATATTGACAAATATTTGGGCTTCTAAATTCTTAAAGGGAGAGTGAAGAGGAAGGATTTCTATTTCATTATTGAGAAAATGCAATTCATACTCGCTTTCAGGAAGAATAGATTGCTGAACAAATCTGGTAGATTGACTCTTGCTTCTTCAATACTCTCCTCCATCTCGTCTTATTACATGCAGTCTAGTTGGCTTCCTCAATTTATTTGTGAAAACATTGATCAAACAACTAGGAATTTTATTTGGAGAGGCTTAAATGAGAAAGATATTCATCTAGTAGGTTGGAGTAAAATTGCCCGTCCAGAGCTTCTTGGTGGCCTCGATATCAAACTAGCTAGGGAAGCAAATGTTTGCCTTGTTGGGAAGCTCGTTTGGGATTTGGTTCAATCATTTGAAAAAATATGGGTTAATCCCCTCTCAAACAAATATGCTTCCGGTCACAAAGTTCTTCAAGCAAATGCGAGTTTGAGTAGCTTTCCTATTTGGTCCTCTGTCATCAAAGCAAAAAAATGTCCGAAAAGAAGTGTATTCTTTGTGTGGGGGTTGCGGATCTTCGTCCTTTTGGTTCACCAATTGGATCACTCTCGACATTCTTGGGTCTCTTGTCCCTTATATTGATATCCTTGACCTGCAGCTCACTGTCAAAGATGTTCTCTCTGCAAATGATCCGCACACGAATATTCTCTATACCAACCTATCTCATGCGGCCTCTGATCACATAAACCACATTCATATTAGTTTCAATGATACTGTTGAAGATGTTGTCATTTGGAACAACAAAAAAAAAATGGTACTTATTCTCCGAAAAGTGGATACAATTGGCTCCTCAAAATTGCCGATCCAACTGGTCAAAATTTGCATTCACACTATAGGTCTTGGATTTGGAAACTTCAGCTTCCTGAAAAGTACAAATTCCTTTTTTTTTTGTTGGCCTATCATAATGTTGTCCGAACTTTATCTTTGCTGAATCATAGGAACTAGGGCTGACAATGAACCGAACCAACTCGAAAATAACTCGATACTCGATTTGATAACTGATTCGTTGAACTTGGTTCATGAACTAAACGAGTCGAACTTGAGCTGAAAATTAAGCTCGTTAAATAAATGAGTTGAACTTGAGCTGAGTATAATTCGACTCGTTTAGTTTATGAACCAGCTCGATATATATATATATATATATATATATATATATATTAATTTGTATGTGTTTTCTATAATATGTAATTTATTACAAACTTCTTCTAACATTTATGTATTTTTTTTCATAGGTATTCTTACTAATTTGATGGCAAACCAACGATAATTGTAAGAACAAAGGGAGGACAAAAAGTTAATATTACCTTTGAATGCTTTTAAATAAACATGTACACTTTGTAAAAAAAAAAAAATAAACATGTACAAATAGTCCCACATCGGGGAGTTTTCAAAATACTAGAGAGGAGGGTATCTATCTTCAGCTCTTTTGTATTGACTTTTTTTTCCAAAACTGCCCTCAATTTTCAATACAAATAACCCATGTAAAAAATAGATAAGAATAAATTTATTTATTAAACAAATTGTAACAAACACGATATGAATATATATATATGTGTGATTTTTTTTCCTTTATCATTTAAAAAGTGTAACAAACTACATGAGTATATTTATACTTATTTTTTATTATCCCAATTATACACTTAAACAATGAATTTAGATTATATATTTTGTTATATTATTTGTGTCATTAAAATAGATAATCATGATTAGTTTTGTCTGTTATAACTTGAAAGAAACAAACATTTATATTTTTAGTTTTAATCAAAATCAAAATTTCATAAAAAAAGATAATATTCATAATTTTCAAACGTTAGCACAATAAAAAAAGCGGAAAGACAGGCACGTGCCCGTCTGTCCGCTTTTTCTACTGCGCTAACGCATGTGATTATTTTATTATGTTTGTTTGAAAAATTTTGATTAAAAATTTTAAATTTTAAAATATTAATGGAAATTATTGATATATTGATTTATAAACAAAACATTGTCAAGGGATATAACAAAATTATCTATGAACTCAACATATTTTAGTTCGCCTGCATATAAAATAATGATCATTTATTGTTTATTCTAATAGTAATTAGTACATCATAACATAAATGTATAAATGACATGTTATGTAAAAGAAACATTTCCCTCAAAAAAAAAAATGTAAAAGAAATATTGTTATGATTGCGATAAAAGAATATCTTTAAAAACTACATTTTTCGTAAAGTCTTCATCTTCTCCTTCTATTTTCCCTTCTTTAATGAGAACTTTTGTTGAATTTTGAGAAACTCCTCTTGATAAAGCTACATATAATTGACTGAAAACATGTAATGGAAGATATATTCCGATATTGGGAATGGTCTGCCCTTGTGACATATTTATGTTAATTGCAAAACTTAGTCTAACGGGAAACTGTTTTCTACTAAGCACAAAGGAAGTCCTGAACTCACATTTGTATTTAATTTAATTCTAGGCAAGAATGCTCTTTTTCCAGTATTGTTTCCTGTTAGGATTTCCACATGCAACATATTCTTAAATAAACCACGACATAAAACTCGTGTCCCATTACACATGCCATATCTAGGGTCTATGTTTCGCGACAACATCAAAGGTGCAACTTTTTTTACCTTTAAAATATGTGGTGGGATACTTCCTTGAGCAATTGAGTTTATGAATTCATGTTGATATAAGTTATGAGTATCCCCTTCAATCTCGTCAAATGACAACAAATTATGCCCGTATCCTGGAAGATTGATAATTATGTCATTCAATTTTTGAACATCATCATTTGTAGGTGTAATTATGACTCTTTCGACCATCTACGATGCATCCCATCCATGCGAATCTAATTGTGGAAAAATATGATCAATAAGAGTTTGTATTGACTGTTCTCTTTCCCACGGTAATGCAATTTGAGGAGGTATCCTCATCATATCATTGGGTTTGGTATGTTCAATATCGACACCAATTCGCATAAGAAATTGTGCAAATTTAGGATCATTCATTGATCACATATTTTCTAAAGGCATCTCATAATCAACATTTAAAAGCCTGAATGAGACTCTTTGGTTGGGGTTATCCGTCTTCGACTTATCCTTAGTAAAGGAAAGTGAGCTCAAGAACTCATAAGTGAAGTTTTCAAACCCCCGCATAGGCTTCAACATCTCAATTAACCCTAGGTTTCCTAACAACCTAAGCACATAGTTCTCAATACCTAGTCTATCCATTGCATTAACATCAGGGTACATACAAGCAGTGATAGGTCTAGAGATTAGAGATTTATACCTATCACGTTGTTCATCATCTTTGAATCAAATGCCATGATTTCGGACTGTTGCTCTTTTCCTTCCAACACCACTTCCTGAGCCTTCAATCTCCTTTCCTTTCCTCTTTGATGTCAATGACTTAGTTTGACTTGGGTTGGTTTTGGGGGAGATTAGGTTTTGGTAAGAATTTGTGTGGGAAAGGTGGTTTTGGTGATGGGTTTGGGTTTTAAGTGAGAAATTTGTGTGTTGTGATGAAGATTGATGAAGAAAGTGGGGTTTTTGGGTTAGGGTTTTATGGTATATGAATTTGGTGGATTAATGGTTGTGATGGATGATTGTTGTTTTTTATGGATTAATTGGGTTTGGGGTGAAGTTTAGAGTTGTTTTGGTTAAAAAATTTGGTGATTTGGTGAAGTTTGGAGAAAGTTATGGAGGTTTAGAGGTTGGGGTTATGGAGGTTTTAGAGAGAGAATTTGAAGATGAGAGAAGTTTGTGTGTTTGAATGAGGAAGAAGGAAGAAATTTTTTTGAAGTATAGGGGAGGGGGTATCGCGCACGGTCGTGCCACCCCAGGCACGGGCCATGCGCAGGCTTCTGGAAAAAGTAGGTTTTGGGTGGGTTTGGCTTGGCACGGCCTTGCCACCACAGGCACTGGCCATGCCAGTGTTTCTGGTCTATGACGCAATTTTTTTTTTCTTTTTTCGCATCATGATTGGACAAATACCTGCAAAACAAATTAAAATAACACAAAACAAACAAAATAAAAGCAATAAAACTTGTGGGTTTCCTCCCATGAAACGCTTGTTTAAAGTCATTAGCTTGACGGTTAGAAACATCTTTAAGGAGGATTAAAGAGATCACATTGTGTAGATGACGCTAAGAAACGTTCTTTCACACCATGATCATCAATCATGCAACAAGAAAAATCAAAAGGGTCCTTATTAATAGTTTCTATTTCAAATCCTACTCTCTCATCGCTTACTTGAAGAATAATCCTACCACCTTTAACATTTATGATAGCTCCGGCAGTAGCGAGGAAAGGTCTTCCTAGAAGGATATGGACTTCAGTGTCCTCCTCAATGTCTACTACCACAAAATCAGCCGGGATATATATCCCTCCTACTTTAACGGGGATGTCCTTAATAAATCCAACGGGATGGATGGTGGTACGATCAACTAACTTCAAGGTCACCTCGGTAGGTTTCAACTCACCTATACCTATCCTTTTAAAGAGGGACAAGGGTAACAAGCTAATACTTGCCCCTAAGTCGCACATGGCTTTCTCAACGGTCTTACTTCCGATCACACAAGGGATGTAAAAACTACCTGGATCACCAAGTTTTGGAGGCGATTTGTTTAAGACATTACTACATTCCTTTGTCAAGGCTATCGTCGCATTACCCTCTATTGTTCTTTTCTTTAACAAGATATCTTTTAAATTTTTTGCATAGAGGGGCATACGAGACAAAGCTTCAGCAAAAGGAATATTGATGTGAATCTTTTTTAGCATGTCAATGAACCTTTTAAATTGTACCTCCATGTTAGGCTTAGCAAGCCTTTGAGGAAAAGGAATCTTAGGGTTAAGAGGTGGTGAAACAACCGGCTTTTCTCCTATGGCTTTCTAACTAAGAAGCTTGTCACTCTCTATCTCACCCTCTTTGTTTTTAGCTTTCAAAACGGGGTCCTCTAATTTTTTACCATTCCTAAGGGTAATAGCATTTATATGGGCTTTGGGGTTGGGTTCAGTTTGACCTGGGAAGACTCCCGGGGTTTGAGAGGAAGCAGCCACTTGTTGGGCCACTTGGGAGATTTGAGTTTCAAGCATATTGGTATGAGTAGAAATGGAGTCTACCTTGGAAGTGAGTTTGGCAAGAGAGTCATTCAGAATTCCGATTTGGTTTTTTAACTCTTGGAGTTATTGATTCATAACATAACTTTCCATCAAAAGTTCCAAGCTAGATTTCTGAGGGACTCTCTGTAACACCCCAATTTTCTATTTTTAATTAATTCAATGATGTTTAATAGGTGGAGTTTTGATTAATATTATTGTTGATGCTGCTTGTGCTTGAGTATTATTTTATTGTTGAGAAAATACAAATAATGACGTGGAGTGGGAGGTGGTACGAGAAAATTAAAAGGAACGAGGAGGAGTGTCCTAACAAAATAAATACAGAGTCGTGGGTGTAGAAAGCAAGATTATAATAAGTGGGGGAGGGGAGAAGTAAAAGAGTAGTGCGTATGAAAGGAAGATAATTATAGCGAATAGTGAGCCCAAATATAAATAGGAATATTAGGGATTAGAAATCAGTTTTGCTCATCAGAGAAAAGGGAGAAGAAAAATGAAGGGATAGAAGTGAAACCCTAGTGCAGCAACATCGAGACAAACCGAAGGTTTCTACGGATTCGAGGTAAGGGGGAGAATCTATTTATCACTAGGTTTTATGTTTTTATCGTGGGGATGTACAGAGGTTAGAGGAAGATGTTGCTGTTATGATGTGAGATTGTGATCAGAGATTGATGATGAGCTAATTAAAAGATGAAGTTGAAATATGAGAATTGAGGGTTATTGTTGTTGTTGAAAGATTAAAATTCAAAAACAAAAGTTAGGTAATTGATTTTAGAATTTAATCATGTGAAGAGTGATGCAATTAGATAAATTGTGTGAAAAAGTAGTGTTTAGATGTTAGGGTAACCCTAAGTAATGTTTCGTATCAGTTTTGGATTATAAGGGCTCTTAAAGTGGAAATTTAGGGAAATTTATAAGCACTTCCTTAGCTCAAAAACGTAGAATTGGGGCACATCGTAGCGCTGCGCTGCAACAAGGGCGCCTAGCGCCCACAACCCGAGAGCTGGCGCCTCAGGTACCTGTTTCCTGGCGCCTAGCTCCCACGTATGTGAGTTTTTCACCCATTTTTGTTCAGAACTGGGTCTTGGTATAAACATGAAAGTTTTAGGTATGGATGTTATCTTTCTAATGGATTTAATCTCACATCAAGAAGACATCCACAACGTTAGTTATGATTGAAATACTACACTGGGGTCAGCACGGTCATGCGATCTGCCTAGGTTCAGGGAAATCAATCTTTCCACCCTTCTATGTACCGAGTTAGATTTAGGTCTCCTCATGAAAGATGTAGATAAAGGTATTAGCTTTCATTTCCCATTGGATTTAATCCATTATCCCCTCTAGAACTTGAGTTATGATTTAAACACCGCACCTGAGTCATGATGCGTTGTTAATGAAATTTTAGTACAATCCTTTTAGTGGATTCTTCAACATCTATAAAAGTAATAGTGATATTAAGAAATCCATTAGTGTGAAAGTAAATGTAAGGACCCCTAAATTACATATATAGATGAGGGAGTGTGTTCACCCATAAATAGAAGTGATTACCTCAGGATAATAACAAGCTTAAATATGAACCGAAGATAATATACTATTAGAATGAAAGATGTAGTAATAGAGGGAACGAATGCTGAGGGTAGATTCCAAAATGTAGTAATGAATAGAAAAGGAATGTGATGTGTACATATTCTCGTGTAAAATGTTGTTTGATGATGAGAGGTCACTGTCGTATGATGAAGATCTATGTTGAGATGATAATTGTTGAATGGTGATGATGAATGGTGTAATAAATGATGTTTGTGAATGACGAGTAATACTGATGACATATCTTGTTTAGGGTGACGAGTAAATGATGAAGTGGGTTATGTTGTGAGTAGGAGTTAAAACATTGGGTAAGGTCGGTGGTGATAATAATAGTGAGAAAAGATATCTAGTTAACTAAGGTTTATAAGACAAGAATTTAATAGGTGCTCTTCCGAGTAACTGACGAGTCTAAAAACACACGATTTAGTAAAACAAGGTATAAGACGATGATAAAATGGGATATGCAGTAGGTGCTCTTCCGAGTAACTGACGAGGTTATACATAATCTCCTTAAACCAATAATGAGTTTAGGAATACCGTCAAGTGAAAGAGCCAAGGTATTTAAACAACTTAAGATGAATGTTAGATAGTAACATATAAGGTGTAAAAATGAATAGAGAATATAGAAGTCTAGTTTAGATGATTGTAAACGATGAGCGGGTGGTTAAGCTGAAATGTAAGGGAAGATAAGGAGTTGTATATTAAGTAATGAAATATAATAGGAATGATGATAATGATGAATAAGACAGTGATCGATTAGAAAGGAGCAAGATGAATATGAAAGAGGATAAGAGTTAATAGTTATAATGGTTGACGATAATAATAACAACTAGTATCGAGAGAATGAAACCTTGGATTATAATATAGTCTTAGTGAGGAAAGTTGTTGAAGTCGAAATTAATGATAAGGTGAGATAATAACTTTAAATTAGAACGAAGTTAAGATTATGGGAATGGACGATGCATAGATGACTACGAACATGAGAACAAAGTAATAAGATATAAAGTTGTTTTATTGAGAAGAATAAGTATGAAGGAGTTAATGACGATGGTGAGGTAGGACCTAGTTGTAAAGAGAGGAGACATTATATTTAATGGTAATGAACAAGTAATATCTTAAGACTAAGAATGAGGAATAGAATATGATATCAGAATAAAGTATATAGATGGCCTAGAATAGATGAGAGAATAGAGCATGTCTGTGAGATGAATAATAAAATAAAATAAAGGGATGTTGACGTAGAATGAGTCACACATAAGGTGTAGATTAATGAAAAGATAGGGTGATGATATCAATGGATGATAAAGAGTAATGATGAGGAGTCCTACAACTGTGATAGAGAGTGATGACGATTAATATTATATATAGTTAAAGAAATTACTACGATGGAAAATGATGATGTTATATTAGAATAATGATGAGAATGACAGTGTCTATGTTGTTGTGATGATGATATTGTTGATGTTTATCTATGATGATGATGAGAGTGGTGATGATGTTTTGTGTGCTTGCATTAGAGTCGTGCATTTTAGTGGGAGACTTGCATTAATATGTGGGTTATGTGATTAAGTGTATACGTGTAATACTTGTCGAATTTAATTCTTTACGTTCATATAGAGTCTAGAGCATGGTGTCGTGCATTGATGACGAGAAAAGTCCATTAACATACCTCTGGCAAATTATGCAGGTGAAAGTCCAGTAACATACCTCTGGCATATTATGGAGGTGAAAGTCCAGTAACATACCTCTGGCAAATTATATAGGTGAAAGTCCAGTAACATAACTCTGGCAAAATGATGATTAGGTGTGGTACCACATTCATATAGGTCGATAGGAGAGTCCATATGCATATATATGATGATGTTTTGTGCTTGGTGGTTGTAAGTGTGAAAATGATGTGTGTAGTGAATTGTGAAAAGAAGAGATTATACATAATAACTGTTGAGAGTGAAGATATAGTGGAGATTATATTATTCTGATATTTATTTGATATGTGTGTTTTTCCCTATTATTATGTTATGGCAGGATTTCTCACCCCTTATTTTGCTGTGTTGTTTTATGTATGGTGGCTGTACCTTGAGTACAGGTACTCAGGTTGACAAGGAGTTTAGAAGGTGGAGATGAGGGGATGCCCTACATTTAGTTCTGTTATTTAATAGATGAATAAGCATGTAGTCGCTACGAGCTCTGATATTGTAACACTAGGGTTGGGGATGACGATTTAATTTTTAATTACAGTTTGAGTTGAATCTTGGAAACCTTGTTATGTTCCTATTTATGATTAGTGAATGACAAGTATGAATTTATTAATGTGATCAGTGAATAATTTTCTTCTTCTCCGGTGGATTTATTTTAAAAGAAAACATTTTATTATTATTTTGTGATATAATGCCGAGTTTTGTAACATCCTCACTATTAAATATATTCTTATTATTTAATAATTATTGTTGGGAAATAAGGTGTTACACTCTCTAGGTGTTTGCATAACCAGGTGGTGCCATTTGTCCATAGGAATTTTGAGGAGTTTTATAAAAAATTTGATTTTGCCTCATTCCTTGGTTGTATTGAGCATAATTCATTTGCTCAACATTTTCAATAGCACTACCTAGTTGGCAATCAATGTCAATATGGCCAAATACACCACAAACTTCACAAGGAGGTAAAATAGGAGCAGGTGTGACAACACTAGTATTCATTTTTTCAAATTTTTGTGTGAGTGCGTTAACCTTAGCAGCTAGATGATCAAGGGAAGAAATTTCATACATACCTACCTCTTTTTTAGAGGGTGAAGAAGCAATGATGGCTCTCTCATTAGTCCACTGATAGTGGTTTTGGGCCATGTCCTCAATCAAGGCGTATGCTGCTGTATAGTTCTTGTTCATTAAAGCTCCACCTGCAGCTGCATCAACAATCATTTTTGCGGTATATGAAAGACCATTATAAAAAGTGTGGACAATAAGCCACTTCTCTAGACCATGATGGGGACAAAGTCTAAGCATTTCTTTGAAACGCTCCCACGCATCGTAAAGAGATTCCCTATCTTTCTGAGTGAATCGTGTGATTTGATCCCTCAATTTAGCACTTTTAGAAGGGGAAAGAATCGGGCAAGGAATGCTTGCTTCGTTTGATCCCATGAAGTGATAGAACCAACTTCCAATGAATGAAACCAAGCACTAGCTCTATCCCTTAAGGAAAAGGGAAAGCGGTGCTGAACGTGAGAAAAACCACAAGAAGGGGGGGTTGAATTGTGTTTTTGGAAACTTCTTCTTTTACGTTCTAGATAACTGTCCTCAGGTTCAGAGTCTGAAGTAGTTCAGAGTCTGAGTGAGTTCAGAGTCTAT
>Ga0228711_1002536_pt1 | contig 28151 bp, 15 predicted proteins | sample MedpolnodulmetaG_2_FD_177996 | JGI IMG/M metagenome (GOLD analysis project Ga0228711, IMG submission 177996) | Root nodule microbial communities from Medicago polymorpha collected in Santa Monica, California, United States - brown nodules | ecosystem: Host-associated > Plants > Roots > Nodule... | reverse complement strand
AAAACTTTACAATCAAACTCTCTAATCATCTTCTAAAAGTAAATCAAATTAAACAACTCCCTGTTGGAACGATACTCTCTTTTTACTACTTCGGCAAAACCGTACACTTGCGGTTTTGCTCATCAAATGACAACTATTTTATGATGGTATAATTGAAGGGTAGTTTTCCAATTTCTTTCATATTTATGTATGAAAACACCATTGTCGAGAAGATACAAAGTCATGGGAAGAAATATATGTCAGTAGTATGATTACCTATAACCAACTACGTTGGGCGACAGGTTATGCGGTAGCAGGAGCTGATGATTCCTCTTTGTTAAAAACTTTGATCCTGATGATTTCCTCTTTGTTAAAAACTTTGATCCTGGAGATGGAGTCGAGATTGAAAAGGATGAAAGCCTTGGACTTGATGATTGTAACATAGATCTTGGGGAGGACTAGATGAAATGTATATTTTTAACAACTACCCCTCTGTTCCTTTTTAAGTGTCTTTTAGGGTAAATTTTTTGTTCCTATTTAACTGTCTTTTTGGTATTTTAAGAGTACGATTTGTCAATTATACCCTTTGTCAATTAATTTTATCTTTTCCAATAAAACTAATTATTGTTATCTATTTGGAAAACTAAAGTTTGTTTTTTTTTAAACAAAGTTTGTTTCTTGTTATCTTCAAATTTAAACAAAATTTTGTTCCAAACAATGGTTTCAAGATGAGTTAAAATTCTATAAATAAGATGAGAACCAATTGTTAAAAATTTCAAGTGTGACTCTAGCATTGGTTGAAGTCATAGTTGAAGCCTTAACTTCAATTAAAGGAGAAGGAAGAAAGTTAATTTTTTCTTAACTTTTGATCAATGTGAAATTGGAATAATTTTTATATTGACTTAAAATAATTAAAAAGATGTGCACAATATTTAAAAAATTGACAATTGTTTGTTATGAATGAGAGAGTGCGCAAAAAAAAAAGGAGTTTGTTGGAGAAAAAGATAATAACTGACAAGTGTTTGTTACGAGAGAAAAATAACATATTAAATTTATTGGAAAGATTAAGTGTGTGCAAAAAATAGTAATTTATTGGTGAATTAAAATGAGGGTATAATAGGAAGAAAATGTACAAAAATACACATCGCTATTTTGGTGTTAGTTTTCTAAGGGTTTGTTTGTTTTGGCTTTTCAGCAACAAGAAGCACTTCTACAAACCTCAAAAGTGGAAATTAAGTTTTAAATGTTGTTTGGTTTGACTTTTTAGAATTGATTCTATCCTCCAAAAGCAATTCTCCTTAATGTTACAATTCCTAGCTTTTGGCTTTTCTAGAATCAATTCTACATTAAATTTTATATTTTGATTATTACAACCTATTATTTTCCTTTATCGCCCTTTATCAATTCTCCTTCTTATTCCTTTGTAATTAATTTGATGAACCAAATTTAATCAGAAAACTTAACGAACCAAATTAGCCCCCGAAAAATGTTTATGGTCATGAGTTACCAAATTTTGAATTTTCCTTTACGGTGTCCCCATTCAAATTTATTGTATTTTTTCTTTTACCTTTCTTTTACACTATATTTTATACTTTTTGGCAACTAACTCAAGTATTATTTAACTTAAATATATTTTATCAAAAAATATAAAATATATGAACAAATATTTTGTAAAAAAAATTAGTTTAATGATCGTATTTGTTATGTTTTAAATTAATATATAGAAAATTTATTTATTTAAATTAAATAATATATCTACATTTAGTATTGATCTACATATACATTCAATTATGCACATTTACTTGAATTTAGCTATGTCCATTTTAGTAATTATACATTTGAAAGCAATTTCGATAAAAATTATCCAAACAACATTCAATTTGTTTAATCAATTCCGCATTATTGTATCCAAACATAAATCAATTATATCCAAAGTTAAATCAAACACACACTAAAAATACACTTAAAAAGGAAAGGAGTAAGTATATAATAATTTTTTGATATAATTATAAGCTCATTATCTTTTATATTATTTTATACTAGCGAAAAGACAGGCACGTCTTTCCGCTCTTTTTATTGCACTAACGTTTGAAAATTATGAATTGGTGTTTTTTTTATGAAATTTTGATTTTGATTAAAACTAAAAAAATAAATGTTTGTTATTTCAAGTCATAACAAACTAAATTAACCATGATTATATATCTATTTCAATGACACCAACAATATAACAAATAAAATATAATCTAAATTTCTTTTTTTTAATGACTCTAACAAAAAAAATATATTATAGAAAAAGTTGTTTAAGGGTATAATTGGGATAATGAAAAAGTATGTATAAATATATTCATTTAGTTTCTTACGGTTTCTAAATGATAAAGGAAAAAAAACAGACATATATGCATGTCGTGTTTGTTACATTTTTTTAATAATTAAATTTATTTTTATTTATTTGGTATATGTGTTATTTGTATTGAAAATTTAGGGCATTTTTGGAAGAAAAAATCCAACCCAATAGATTTGAAAGGTTTTTTTTATATATATATAGTATAGAATAGACAATAAAAAATTGTTGAATCTATAACGACATGAAATCATTTCAAACAGTTTGTTGAACTTTGGCACAGTTCAAATTATAAAAGCCAAAACAGAGTTCGAATTTTTGAATCCGAGCAAAGGGTATTTTAGGAAAAAAATAGATCGTGTGAGAAACGCATAAGATGAAAAATGTAATAGATCCACTAAAAAAGTAACAAAACATACATTTAGTCAAAACCTAATTTCTTGTGTTTCATCCGGTTTGAACCGGTTCTATATGACGAACGGTTTTTAAGACTTGTACCCTAAGCAAAAGTCTTGGACCCCAAGGTGCGGTGCATATTTTTCACGCAATTTTTTTTTTGCTGAAAATCGATTCATCTCCAAAATGGGGTTTTCATTCTCCTATAAATTGTTGACAAACAACGTTGAAATTTTCAACAAATTAATCATTTTCTTTCAAGGTCAAAACTTGCATTGCAATTGCACTAAAATAAGGTACGTGCCTTTTTCATTGACTTAGTATTACGATTTTCGATCATTTTCGTGCGTGCCTTGTTTTGTGTATACTTGTGTTAAATCAAGTTTGGTTTTTTGAGCAACCCTTTTGTTATAATTACTTATTCTTCTTCTTATTTATAGTATTCTATATTAATTTTAATGGAATTTATTTATATAATATTGTTTTATTGATCAGGTATATTATGTTTGTTGTCTTTCACAATGTAATCAATTGTGAATGGTTGAAAAGAGTGTTTGCTCAAATTCGGCCGTTCAACCGCGTTGTGGCCGCTATTTCACATTATTAGTGTATCGTAGAACAATAGTGATTTGTTCAAATACTGCTATGGAATAGCGTTATAGCGCCGCTATATGATGCACTAAATAGTATATCATAGAACAATAATTCCAATATGTTGTTTTTCTAAATAGTGTTTCACTTTCAGGTTTTAATTTCATTAGTATTCTCGTAACTTTTATGTTTAAGATTTACAATCTAAAAATTGCTATTTTATCATACTAAGCGTATGTACCAAATACAAAAAAGCCTATGTTCTGAAATCACCTAATGTTGTAATTGTTGTGAATTGATATACAGGGGAAAAAATGATAATGGAAGCACAAGACTGTCAACTTCCTCCAGAAATGCTAGATATCATTTCCAAGAATCTAGATTTCGATGATCTCTTTCAATTTGCTGGTGTGTGCAAGAACTGGAGGACATTTCATAAAATTTACTGCAGAAATTTTCTGGCATCCCAAGCACCTTTAATTTTCCAAACTTCTTCATATTCTAAGGATGATTATTCTTTCTATAGCATACCAAACAAAAGAGCTTACCGCTTGAAGATGGGTAGCTTATGGGGATATTCCTATTCCGGGTCTTCTAGTGGTTATCTAATTATGGCAGGTGATAATGATACACTTTTGCTTATAAACCCTTTTAGAAGAAGAAAGAAAGTAATTGATACCTCAGTCCTTCGAGGTAAATTTTCTAGTTCTGGCTGTCGTGCCTTACTTGCTTTTGCCAAAGGTTCTGAAGAGTTTGTCGTAGTTGTGTCGTGTAAAAGTTATCACAGTTTGCATGTCTATCAATCTCGCGATTCTGGTTGGGCTACTCATTCCATAGGGGGAAATCCATGGAATGTTGTGGACTTTGTGGTTTTGCATAACACTATACACCTCATCACTGACAACGCGGACATAGGGATACTCAATGTAAATTCTACAAATATAAAATTTCTAGAATTGAACAATGCTCCCTCCGTAACTTTCTCCTGCCTTAGGTTGGTTAGTTGTGATGAGCAGCTTCTAGTGGTTCATTTTGTACCCGAGAAAGTATTGGATGTGTACAAAATAGACTTCTCAACCATGAATTATGAGAAGCTGGAAACATTGGGTGATGTCGCATTTTTTTATTCGTCGTGGACAAACTTTCGTGCTTTGAGCAACCCGAGCAGGTGGGGATATGAGAGCAATTCTATGTATTGCATCTGTCTATTTGCAGAATGCCATGTGTATTCGGCGGATGATAAAAAACTTCGAAAACACATTGTGCCTTCTGGTAGTCTTCAAACTCCCAGTAGATCAAACTTTTACTGGTTAGATTGGTGTTTTCCACATTTACATGATGAGGTAGATTATTCTCTAGTCAAGTAGCCGGCTTAATAGATATTGTTAAGCTTGTGACCTTTGTGATTGGACATTATTGCTCTTGCTTTCAAGAATCATGGTCATGTTCCTTGGAAGTTAAGAAACAGGCGGATGAGGTAGATTATTCTTTGGTCAAGTATCCGGCTTAATGGACATTGTTAAGCTTGTCACCTTTGTGTTGGACATTATTACTCTTGCTTTCGAGAATCATGGACTTGTTGTTCCTTGGAAGTTAATAACAGGAAGCTGAGTTGTGTTGAGTTAACTAAGAATATGCGTTTCACTATTTTGCACATCTTCAGAGATGGAAATCGTTGTGCAGACAAGAATCATGGCTTTGTTTGGTGGGATTTTATCCCTTCTTGTGTTTCCGATTTGTTTAACCAAAATAGGTTAGGGCTTTTTGACTATCATTTCTATTGATGTTTTATTTTTTAGGGTTTGAACTTTTGTTTGCTAGGCGCTCTTTTTTCCCTAGTAAGGTTTTTAATGATGCAGATGTTATGCCCTTGACGGTTTACTTTGGGTTTTGGCCTAGTCCCCCCGATATTTGTAACTTTTCTTCTTTTTATTTTTATTAAATAAAAAACGGCATCGCTGCCTTTGCTTAGAAACAACAACATTTCTTCTTTTCGGTTTATCTCTGCTATATGCTCCAAAACATTAAGTCTCGGAATGTCATATGATTGAACTATATAGTTTTAAACAAAACGTATTGATTCAATATTAAGTTGTTTAATTGAAATGTGTCTGTGTTAAAGTCGTTTGAGAATTTCATTGAAGACCTCGGTTATGTTTTCTAACTAAAGTTTCGATCAAAGACCGAATGAAATAGCACTTCACTAAATATTTGCTTTTAGTTCAGTTTCTTCAAACATCTTACAATTTTCACTTTATTTTCTAATTTCCAAAGTAAAGATTTAATGATTTTTTTTTAATATTTTACTTTAAGTTCAGCCCCCCACCAAAAAGCTTTGAATACTATGTGAATGGTGTATGTATCATCATATTTGATATTTCTTGTTCTCTTGAGTCTTGTTCTTTTGATATTTCAGACATATTAACATTAAATCTCTTCGGGGGTTGGAACATGATGTTTCATTGTTATGTTTTGATCTCTCAAATCAATGCTCTCTGCACAAAGGTGACTTGCTACAAGCTTAAACATGTGTATTGCTAGGGCAACTAAGCGCTCGTTTGGTTGTGTGAAAAAATTTGATGTCAGGCTAAGATAGAAGTGAATCAATTCCAACCTCAAAAGTTAGTTCACTTCAAACCTATGATTCCGAGCATTAATGTAGCTGAAATCGATTCTGGAAATTAGTTGCGGTTGACAAGTCCATCTTCCCTGCATCACTCATCTTCTCTGTTGATTTTTGCTATGTAAACCGTGGTGATTTTAAGTTTTTCTTTGCTCTAGTGGTTAAATTTTTTGCTCTAATTGTATCTCTTTGATAAAATGTCTTTTAAGAAGTAAACCATTTTTTTTGGTTGGGCAGAACTTTTGTGTAGTATTGAGGAGTAACTTTCAGTTGATAAAATTTATCGTTGGTGTTTAAATGAATTCTTCAAAATTATTTTTGTCTACTGGTTTTTATCACTTCCTATTTTTAGCAACTCAAACTATCATTTTTGGTTTATTTTATCAAATCTGGTTGAATTTTGTAGATCAAGTAGCATTGGCATCAGGGATTTTGCAAGTAATATCATGTATGCAATTGCAATATTAGAAAGTTGCAATGATATATTGGTTGCAAGACCAATTTGGATATTGTATAAGACCAATAATTTATAAAATCCGTTTGATGGTTGGGGTGTAAGAGTTAAGGAGTGAAATAATAAGGGCAGTTTTGAGTTCGATTCTCACCTCTAGTTATTAATAAATTAATATATTGGTTGCTTAAATAATAAATAAATAAGTGTGATCAATTTTTTTTGCGATACGTAAAATTAATTTTAGACACCCCTAAAAAAATTAGACACGTAAAGTTATTTTTTAAGGTAGAATTGTCCTACCCTGAGATGTCAAATTATATTCGTAAATGAAAGATATGTGGAGACCACTTCATTTGGTGATTCTTATTTTTTTTTTCTCATGTGAGGAATTCTCCTAGAAGCTAGTGTGGGGGTGGGGGGACCGGGTTCATACTCCCGTCTCTGATAAATACCCTAAATATATTATATATTTTTATATACATATATTTAATATTATTATTTGTCTTTTTACATAATATGATTAATTAAAAATTTATTTATATAAATGTCGTAATATTATATTTGTATTAAAATTTTATTTTTTTATCAACTGATTAATTAACAAAATAGAAATTTATATAATTTTTCATGTTGACGGTGATAAGTGACCGATTGAGACCGTCTTGAAAACAGGTAAGGAACTTGACCCTAACCGAGACGTGCTGGTAGAACCATATAGTTATCAAATAAGGAACTTCACCCTAACCGCGACCTGTCTTTAGAACCAAAGTTATCAAACAAAGTGTCACCCTAACCGCAACATGCCGGTAGAACCAACACTATAAAAGTTCTTGATCCAAGAACAAAGGAAAATCTCTCACAATAGAGAAAACTCAAATATATTAATCTTCAAATTGTGTTTTGAGAAGTGCATGAGCTTCTTATTTATAGCCTAGGATTGAAATACTAGAAATAAATTTTCACTACATTGCATTTATCAAATACAATGATAAGTGCATGTTTATATTACCTAGAAAATAGACACTAACATGATTAAAATTCTTATTAGCCACCATAATAACTTAAAGCACTATTTTGAAGCATTTGGAGAGGCTAGGAGAATACAAAGACCATCTAAAAATCCACCTAAAAATATAAACGAAAATTACTTATTAAAATGGAGAAAATTGAACTTTTAATGGTTGTTTTATTCAGTGCTAATCAGCCCACTAAGTTTCTTGACACGTGAATTTCTTATAGGTTTCCTTCCACATGCTTAGTGAACTCTTGATCTCATCAGACGAGCTTCTGCGAAGATTGACATGCCTCCTACCGACAAAACCAATTCTAACTTAAAATAGTTAATTCTAAATTTAGTATTGATGTTTACCTGAATTCTTTGAGATTTGATGGTTCAACTAATTTGAGTTAAAAGATAAAGAGTTTGAGGTGATGAGTAAATATTAATTTAACAAATAATTGTTTTTGTCAACAAAAAAAAAAAGCAAGTAATTGCTAACATTTGTTAAGGGGTAATGTAGGTCTCACCACAACCACCTCTCTGGTAACGCTCTCTGTTTAGGTTTAAAAATACAATTGTGATTGAGATTGTCGTGTGATGCAGTGGAAGTTAGGTTTCTAAATTTCGTTCAAGTTTTTCATTTTTATCACCATGTTTTTCAAATTTTCTAGTTTAGTGATTGTGTATTATTTCTATATTTCTTGTAGGTTTCTTCTGATTGGCATAGATTTGTGCAAGTTATGTGATTTTTCTTGGTATTCTTTGCAGCTTTTGAAATTTGAATTGTTGTTTGTTATGTGCTATTGATTTAACACATTGGGCTTGTTTAGATTGGCTTATTTAAGCTTATCCACTGATATAAAAAATATTGAAAAGATGTGATATGTCTAGATTACATGTCATGGTGATACTCCAAATTTATGAGATAAGAAAAAATTATAAATAAAACTTACTTTATTTTATTTCATGGTCAGCATCTTAGAGTACATTATCATAATTTTAAGGTCCATGATATTCGGAAAAGAAATACAATTATTTGGTATATAATTATTGTACAATTCTTTTGCTAACGCAATTCTTCTCAGTTTGACATTTCTATATCTTAATTTTTACACACTCGCCTTTACGACACTTAAATATATACCTGTACATTGATACTTGACAATCTTTGTCTGATCTACATTTAGCTGCAATGAAAAAAGAGAGTGAAACACCGTTATTGAAACATGATAAAATTTTGTGTACTAACCATAAAACAAAGAATGAAATTTGAGAAGAGTAAAAATTGATAGCTTACCATCAGTTATTTTGGTGACATGAAATATGAAAAGAAAGAGGCTCAAAACATAAATTAACTTTCGAGTTGCCACCATACTTTTCCCTCCTCGCACCTAAAAAATAAGATTTAATTTGATCTTTTTATAGTGTAGAAAACATGGTGTCATAAAAATATTGTAATATATTAATGTATTGTGTATGTCCCTTTAACACACTTAAAAGGAGATCATATAATAAAATTTATTATCTTAATAATTAAATATTTTTTTAATTGACCTTTCATTACATTTCTAAGCTTTCGTGATAGTAAAGGGTAAAATTACTTTTTTGGGTCATGGTAAAGTCATCCGGAAAATAATGCACCATTGGTGTAAAAACATGTTAATGCATATTATAGGATCAATATATTTTTTTCTTAAATCATAAGACCATAAAGAAAGTGTTGGAAGAATAGTAAAAATTAGTTAAAAAATATTTTCTGTCACATAAAAGATTACTAAGCTTAGTCACGGATTTAGGTCACTCTCTTTAAGATATTTATTGGCACTGTCCAAAATTGTGCAAGAAGATTATCAATCACGACATCCCAAGGATAAAACAGCACAACTTTGATTGTATCAGAGTCATATTGCACTATTGGATATGTTGTACTAGAGCCGTCAACAAAGTCCTAAATCATAAAGCCCCAATTTTTTTGCCCTCTTAAAAACCTCAATTTTTTGGCCCCCTCTTACCTAAATTTACATTGGGCCCTAGCCCCATTTTTTATGTTTTATTGATAGGCCCTATTGAAGGCCAACTCTTGGCCCAACTAAAATTTTGTAAAACTTTTTTTTAATTTTTTATTTATTAGAATAATATATTTAATGATTAATAAATTTAAAAAATATGATCGTAATAAAAAAAACAACTTATTTTATGTAAAACAACTTATTTTAAAACAGCTTATTTTGTGCAAAACAACTTATTTTAAAAAACAATTTATTCAAAAAAGCATATTTTATGAAAAAACAACTTATTACGATCTCTTTTTAAAAACAACTTATTTTACGCAAAACAACTTATTTTAAAAAAAACAGCTTATTTTATGAAAACAAATTATTTTGAAAAAAAACAGCTTATTCAAAACAACTTATTTTAAAAACAGTTTATTCAAAACAACTTATTTTAAAATAGCTTATTTTATGCAAAACAACTTAATTTAAAAAATAGCTTATTTTAAAAAAAACTTATTTTATGCAAAACAACTTATTTTAAAAAATAGCTTATTCAAAACAACTTATTTTAAACTGAGGTGTTGCAGCATTTTCCATCTTTCATCAGTTCTGCAGCTATCGTAACATGACAAACTGAGGTGTTTTGGATTCCTAAGTTAAGCAACGATGCTTCCAACTATATCTTTTGAGCGTCGATTAGCAAGATTATTAGTATGGAAAATCTTGACTACCTAGCTACTTTGTTTATATAAGCCCTGAAGCTTCCACCCACCAAACCCTGCTGCTACAAATGACTGTAAGATGCAATGTTAGATACACAACTTTTTCTCGGTTGATTACTCAGGAAAACAAAAAATAAAACTTTTTCGCACTTGAAAATCGATCTTTTTTTTTTGGAAGCTAACATAAAGTATTAAATGAAAACCTTGTAATGCTACAACAGATTTTTTTTCTCCCCTTAAAATATTACTCAATCAAAAGGTGACCGTAGTGGTGCGCGAATACTATGTTTCAAATTTACTATCAAGATAGATGAACACAATCATAATAGCTGCTGGTTTAAGGTTCCAGTTACACTAGTAAGGTTGTTTTGCATAAAATAAGCTGTTTTAAAATAGGCTGTTTTTTTTAAATAAGTTTTTTTATATAAAATAAGTTGTTTTAAAATAAGCTGTTTTTTCAAATAAGTTGTTTTGCATAAAATAAGCCGTTTTTAAAAAAGAGATCATAATAAGCTGTTTTTCATTAAATAAGCTGTTTTTTTAAAATAAATTGTTGAATAAGGTGTTTTGCATAAAATAAGCTGTTTTCAAATAAGCTGTTTTTTAAAATAAGTGTTTTTGCATAAAATAAGCTGTTTTTATAAGAAAAGATCTTAATAAGTTGTTTTCATAAAATAAACTATTTTGAATAAGCTGTTTTGCATAAAATAAGCTATTTTAAATTAAGCTGTTTTTTTAAAATAAGTTGTTGAATAAGCTGTTTTGCATAAAATAAGTTGTTTTAAAATAAGCTGTTTTGAATAAGCTATTTTTTAAAATAAGTTGTTTTGCATAAAATAAGTTGTTTTAAATAACAGTATGAACTTTATAAATAGAATTTATTTGGGCTGAATTCATTAAAAGAAATAAAAAAAATGTTTACTTTTCTCACCCTATGCCTTTCTTGCACGCTTTATTTGTTTTTTCAAAAACACCCTCGGAATTTATGAATTATATAGCTCGAAAATCTCAAGAATATTTACGTAAAAAAGGAGCGCGCAAAAAAATAAACAGGGTGAAAAAAAAATCAATAAGGGGCCAACTTTGGGCCCCATTTATATGTGGGGCTTCTAAAAAATGGGGCTCATTATCTTTTAATATTTTAAACCCCCTTCACATATGAGTTGGGGCCCAAATTGTCAAGGCCCCATAAATTGACAACTCTATGTTGTACAAATACATCTTCAGATATGGTGCTAAGACCACTCCAATATAGTATTAATACCACTCTATTATGGAACTAAGACCACTCTTATATAGTACTAAGACCACACAAGGAAGAGAGACGTCACACTCTTACCCAAAACCTTAAGGCAATAGGTTTATGGGTCCTCTTACTTATAAGATGTTCAACCTTTACTCTTTTATCCGATATGGGACATATAACTCACACTTGTACACAACAAACATATGAGTTGTTTCTCGTGTATGTAAATCATGGTTATGTTCCTCCACAAAATGCTATACAATTTGTCCTAGTCTCCTGTCTCGGATTGATGGTTTTATAATCCCATTTATCCAGTTTTCGCAGACCTTCTTTAGAACAAACAAACATGTAAGAGGTAACTGTACCATTTTTGTTCTTGTGTGAATATTGTTTCCGCACCCCAAATCCAACTCTTCCGCCATAATCATTGTAAAATTTCCAAGCATCTTCAACGCTATCAAAAATCATTTCCAACTTTGGTTTCCAATCTTCTTCCATTTTCTATAAAAAAAAAATAAAAAAAAACTACACTTTTATTAACAGTGTATGAAAATCAAAACATGTCGCAGAGAACGACTCTGCAAATACAAAAATCTGTTTAATAACAATGCCGCGATTTCGACAATTCGTTCAAAGTTGTACGACTTCAGAAGCAATATATATTACTTCAACAACAATATATATATTGTAACAACGCCGCGATTTCAAAAAAATAAAAAACAATGCCGCGATTTCGTCAATTCATTCAAAGTTGCACGACTTCAGAAACAATATATATATTACTTCAGCAGCAATATATATTGTATGGCAATATATATACCAGCAGCAATATATATTGTAACAACGCCGCGATTTCGACAATTCGTTCACAGGAAAACAAAGCAGATAAAAACAATGGTAAGCCACTTGAAGAGAAATCCGTAAAAACAATGTTTGATAACCTTACTATAACTAACCATCATGCCTTCAGGAAAACAAAGAAAATAAAAACTAACCTTGTACACACAGAATGACAATGGTAAAGCCACAATGTTTTTTGTTGATAAACAATGGTGAAGCCACTTGAAGAGAAATCCATAAAAATGCTCTGGTGATTACTTTCTAAATGGTAGTGGAGATTGTGTAATTGAAAGCTAAATTGAAAATATTGGAAGTTGAAACAAGCACTGCACTGGAAGTTGAAATTTTGTTTCTCTCTCTTCAATAGTGTTATTTTTCTATTAATTTTCTCTTTATAATTTTCAGTCGTTGGATTGATGGCTGGAGAGATGCTGCAGGAGGGGATCCCATACGAGAATTCTCCTTGAAAGCTAGTGCGGGGGTGGGGATTGGGTTCGTACCCCCGTCTCTGATAAATACCATAAAATTTATTTTATATTTTTATATACATATATTTAATATTTTTTGTCTTTTTACATAGTATGTGTAGACGTTTTTTATATATAACTAGCGAAAAGGCGGGCACTCACGCGCTCGTATTTCCACTCTTTTATTGGACTAACGTTTGAAAATTATGAACAGTGTTTTTTTGATAAAATTTTGATTTTGATTAAAACTAAAAATATAAAAAAAAACTGAAGGAAAAACTAAAAATATAAATGTTCATTGTTTTCAAGTTATAACAAACCAACAATATAACAAAAAAAATATAATCTAAATTCTTTTTTAAGGACACCATCAACAACCTTTATTATAGAAAAAATTGTTTAAGGGTATAATTGGGATAGTGAAAAAGTAAGTATAAATATACTCATCTAATTTGTTACACTTTTTATAATGAAAAAGAACCAGACATATATATATTCATATCGTGTTTGTTACATTTTTTTTTAATATTCAAATTTATTCTTATCTATTTATTACATATGTTATTTGTATTGAAAATTGAGGGCATTTTTGGAAAGAGAAAAAGCCAACCCAAAAGAGCTGAAAGGGGTTATTTTCTTTATATATAGTATAGATGTTTGAAATAATCTCGTAATATTATATTTGTTTGATGATTAAATTTTACTTTTTTTATCAATTATTAATTAACAAAATAGAAATTTATATAATTTTTCATGTTGATGGGATTCTGCGAAGATTGACATGCCTCCTACAAACAAAACCAATTCTAATTTAAAACGGTTAATTCTAAATTTAGTTAGTATTCATGTTTATCTGAATTCTATGAAATTTGATGGTTCAACTAATTTGAGTTAAAAAGATAAAAAGTTAGAGGTGATGAGTAAATATTAATTTAACAAATAATTGCTTCTGTCAACAAACAAAAAAAAAAAGTAATTGCTAGCATTTGTCGAGGGGTAATGTAGGTCTCAATCAACCTCAACAACACACACTCACTTCTCTCTTCAATCGCCGCTTTCGTTTTCCCCTCTTCTAGTAAATCTCTCTATGTTTAGGGTTAAAAAAACACTTGCGATTGAGATTGTAGTGTGATGTAGTGGAAGTTGGGTTTCTAAATTCCGTTCAAGTTTTCATTTTTATCACCTTGATTTTCAGATTTTCTAGTTTAGTGATTGTGTATTACTTCTATATTTCTCGTAGGTTCCTTTTGCTTGGCATAGATTTGTGCAATTTATGTGATTTTACTTGGTATTGTTTGTAGCTTTTGAAATTGTTTGTTTGTTATGTGCTATTGATTTCACATATTCGGTTTGTTTAGGTTAGCTTATTTGAACTTATCTACTAACATAAACAATATTTGTGAAAAGGTGTGATATGTCTAGATTGCATGTCATGGTGCTACTCCAAATTTATGAGATAAGAAAAAAATTATAAATAAAACTCTTTGTTACTTTATTTTATTTCATGGCCATCATCTTAAAGTACATTATCATAATTATAAGGTCCATGAAATTAAAAAAAAGAAATACAATTATTGGTTACATATAATTATTGTACAATTCTTTTGCTAACGCAATTCTTCTTAGTTTGACATGTTTATATTTTAATTTTTACACACTCCCCATTACGACACTTGAGTATATACCTGTACATTATTATATCTTTACAATTTTTGTATGTTTTACATGATTTAGCTGCATTGAAAAAAGATAATGAAACATTTTTGTGTACTAACCATAAAACAAGGAATGAAATTTGAGAAGGTTGAAAATTGATAACTTACCATCAGTTACTTTGGTGACAAGAAATATGAAAAAAAAGAGACTCAAAACATAAATAAACTTTCGAGTTGCCACCACATTTTTTCCTTCCTCGCACATAAAAAATAAGATTTAATTTAATATGTAGAAAACATGTTGTCATAAAAATATTGTAATATATCAATGTGTTGTGTTTGTCTCTTTAACACACTTAAAAGGAGATCATATAATAAATTTTATAATCATAATAATTGAATACTTTTTTAATTGATCTTTCATTATATTTCTAACCTTTCGTGATAGTGAACGGAAAAATTAATTTTTTGGGCTATGGTAAAGTTATCCGGATAACAATGCCCCATTGGTGTGAAAACATGTTAATGCATAAGAACATAAAGCAAGTCTTGAAACAATAGTAAAATAAGTTTTAAAAAAAAATCATGTCATCAAAAAGATTACTAAGCTGAGTTGCGGACTAGATATCTCTTTTTAAGACGTTTCATGGCACTGTCTAAAATTGTGCAAGCAGACTATCAATCACGACGTCTGCAGGATAAAACATCACAGCTACAACTATATTAGAGTCCTATTGCACTATTGGAAAGGAGGCGTGCATCAAACACTTTCTCTTCCCTCCATTTAGTGGTGCACGCTGATTTAGAGAAATCATTACAAACTTCCCTTAAACACCCACCAACACGCCATCAACTCCTCATTACTCAGATAATCTCTCTCTCTCTCTCTCTCTCTCTCTCTCTCTCTCTCTCTCTAAACTCATAAAACGCCCAACATTGTTTCATACTATCAACCACGACCCCCAGGATAAAACAGCTCACCTACAACTGTATCAGAATCATATTGCACTGTAGAATATGTTATAGAAATACACTTTCAAATATGGTGTTAAGATCACTCCAATATGATATTAATGTCATTCTATTATGGTACTAAGACCACTCTTATATGGTACTGAGACCACTCTAATATGGTTTTCCCACCAATCTAACCTATAACTTCTCCAAATGCATAAAACATAAAAAATAAAAATAAACTATATTCTTAAGATCATTCTTATTTTTCGAATGGAGACTTTATCTCGATAGGGACCATGATCTTAAGAATACCCTTATTTCCGAAGTGACAAAATTTTTCCGAAGTGACTATGTTCTTAAGACCATTCTTAATTCCAAAGGAACATAGTCTTAAGAACACTCTTTAAATCCAATTGTACACAAAAAGAGAGAAGAAAATATTAGCTCATCAACACAAGTTAAATGAAGAAGTAGAGAGAAAAATTCTTTGACAACTCAAGAGAACTTTTAGTGTAAGTAGAAGTGAGAAATGAGAGTTCTATCTATAAGTGAGGAGCCAAAAATGAATTTTAGATCCAACGACTAAGATTATTACAAAATTAATAGTTTGACCTCATCTCATAAATGAGCAATAATTAAGAAAGTTGAAACGAGACTTTTTTTTTAACTCGCACCGTAACATTTCATGTGTTCCAACAAAATGTGTATTTAAAAAGTGTCATCGTATCATTTAGTCAACGTTCTCATTCACATCAATCATACGTTTCATTTTATTTTTTTTTTGAAGGAATACGTTTCATATTTTTATGCAACTATTTTTTTTTCCTTGGTGATACCAAAAACCCTAGGGGTTGGGGAGGACCATTCTAGATCAGATTACACGCAAATTTTGGCGTTGATTTTCTCTCCACTATTCATCTTGTAATTCAAAGTGCATCATTATCATAAGAATTGCTTGTTTGATCATCATATCATTAACTCCCACTGATACGATCCACTAATAATGGCGTGAAAGAGACAAGAAAAATAAGGAAGTGTGTTGTTTGTAACAAGAGTGGTGCAAGCTTCTTTTGAGAGAGAAAAAACAAATCAAGTGTGTTCTTTTTTTCAAATGACCAAGGAAGGTATCATATGGTAAGTACAAGATGAATTCAATATCAATAGTGGATCGTAGGAACTTGAGTTAGCCATATTAAATGTGGCACTGACTCCATACTCTCATTGAAGGTTAACCTTATAGCCATTGTCATATATCTTGAGTTAGCTTCTATTTCCTTTGCAAAGGAGTTTGTTCTATTCTCATAAAGATGTAAATCAAGAGATGTGAAGGGATTAAAGCCATATCCAATCCAATATTGTTTCAATATGAAATGCTAACCACATCATAACCTAAATTGACACCATCAAAGTACTAATATAGTTTGAATCCACAATTATATACACCTTAGCCTCTAGTGATTGCAAGATAGCCATCACAAACCACACAACTACCACAATTTTGTAAGGTTTTTTATAATTTTCCTCTGCTTGATGTTAGCTTATTCTTGAAGAATCAAATACTACGATAAGGTTAGTGGTCAATGCTAAATGAGAAAGCTAAGAATCAACTTTTGATGTTAATTTCTACTTTTCCTAATGCAACCCAACTATACTATTCTTAACTCGTACTAATCTTTTATCAGCCATTTGATGAGCAGGAAACTCTTCTGCAGAACATGCAACTCCAATTCTTGCAAACATCACCAAACAATTGGTATTGGATGACATTGTTCTCAATTATGCATTGACATAATTAAGCATTATTGTTATAACTATCATATGTTGATTATGGGTTATTTTTGTATACTGAAGTTGTATCTAGTCATTTAAGTCTTTTTTAAATTATGGATCTTATAAAATGCTTTTTTCAAAAATGGAAATAGTAACATGACAAATGGTTATATAATAGTTCAATAACGTTTAATTTATTTTAAACAAAAATTATATTGTTTGTGATTTGAAAAGAAAAATAAGTTTTCCCATTCCTTCTCCTCTTAAACTCTCAATCTAAACACACATGTGCCTATTTTTTCCTCAATTTTAGAGGACAATTTGAACATAAGTGTAAAAATTTAGAGCGCAGTGCCATATAGACAGATAAATGGCACGTCATCCTCACTAACGGAAAAAACTGACAATTGGGGTAAACACATCGATGTTAGAGAGTTTTGGCTTCATAATATGAGAGTTTTGGCTCCGCTTGAAATATGAGGTGTTATAATAATTTTTTCTCAGAATTTGATGTCAAGGTTTGGCTTCATTAGATGACAAAGGGTGCTTCCTCTATTTTGCTTGTTACAAGAGTATGGTATGCTTGGTGTTGGAGAAACAATACTATTTTTGAGGATCAACATTGTCGTATTCAAGATGTGGTGCGAAAGACCTTTTTGTTACATGATGAATGCATTTCTTACTATCACAATCCTTGTTTGTACCCACACTCATCGCGCCTCTTAACTCATTGGATCCCCCCTCCGGAAGGTACACTCAAACTCAATATTGATGGTAGCTTTTTTAGAAGATTTTGGTTGTTTAGGCGTTGGTGGTGTTGTTCACAACCACGATGGAGATTGGATAGCTGGTTTTTCTCTCGTGCTATCCAGATAGGTCTTGATTTTTGTAGTAAAAAAGGTTATGTCAACATTATATGTGAAAGTGATTGTTTGAAAGCAGTTGACCTGATTATTGCTGGTCGTGATCATACCTTGCACACTTATGCTATTGACATCCTTCATATTAAAGATGCTCTACATGGAATGGAAATACAACATTGGTGCATGTTATTAGAGAACAAAATATGCGTGCAGATTTTATGTCTAAGGAAGAATCACATATAAGGTGCTCTGCTCACTGGAAGTGCCCTCTGTCTGGCATGGAATCTCTCATCCTGAGAGATAAGCTTGGAACTTAATTTCTTTTCTCCCTCTTTTTCTTTTCTTTTTGCCTCACTAATTTGTAACACTACCAAAAAAAAATGTCTTGAAATATGAAAAGTCAAATTTAGACGTATACAATATGCAAACAAAGATAATGAAAAGTAAATCACATAAATAATGAAATAATTAATTTTTCTTGACTTGTTGGAAACGAAACGTGCTTATTCCTTCTATTTCTTCCTGCTCAAGATCATTCATTTAAGACCACCATTCTCAACTCTCTTCAATAGCCGCTCTCGTCTTCCCCTCTTCTGGTAACTCTCTCTCTCTCTCTCTCTCTCTCTCTCTCTCTCTCTCTCTCTGTTTAGGGTTAAAAATGTACTTACGATTGAGATTGTAATGTGATGTATTCGAAGTTGGGTTTCTAAATTTCGTTCAAGTTTTTCACTTTTAACACCGTGTTTTTCAGATTTTCTAGTTTAGGGATTGTGTATTACTTCCATATTCCCTTGGAGGTTTCTTTTTGCTTGGCATAGATTTGTGTAATTCATGTGATTTTTCTCTGTATTGTTTGCAGCTTCTGAATGTTGCAACTGTTTGTTTGTTTTGTGATATTGATTTAACATATTGGGCATGTTTGGATTGGCTTATTTGAGCTTATCTACCGGCATAAGTAACATTTGTTAGACTGTTTGAGGAACTTATGAAAACAACTTATGACATGTTCATAAGCTGTTTTCAGCTTATGTCCATAAGATTTCTAGGATAGCTTATGAAAACAGTGTATAGATTATACACAAACAATATGACTTTATTTTATCCATGATTATGTCATATTGATTATTTTCGAATAGAATTGATTTTGCATTGCATCCATAAATATGATTATATAAAATGGATGTTTTTAACTGTTTTCAACAACCCAGCTCACCAAATTTGTTCTCTGAGTATATGAAATGGATGTTTGGTTTCGGTGTTGATAAAAATTGATTTTGAATGAATAGATCCGATAACATTTGATTATAAACGATTAAAATTGTGTCTAAAAATCAATTTTATAATCAATTTTATAAATTTGTGACGAATACATCAATTTATTTATATATAAAACTACTTGTAGTTTTGTTTTCTTCTGCAAGAGTGTCAATTTATTCAAATTCATCCTTGTTCTTTTCATTTACCAAAGAAACACTTGATTCAGTCTCCTTTTTCTTTTTCCTTTGTTTTGATTTAAAAACTCAGATTAAAATGTCTCGAAGATATGATAGCCGTACAACAATATTCTCTCCTGAAGGACGTCTGTACCAAGTGGAGTATGCAATGGAGGCCATCGGAAATGCTGGTACTGCAATAGGAATCTTGTCAAAAGACGGGGTTGTTCTGGTTGGTGAAAAGAAGGTGACATCCAAGCTGCTTCAAACCTCAACTTCAACTGAGAAAATGTACAAGATTGATGATCATGTCGCATGTGCTGTCGCTGGGATTATGTCTGACGCCAACATCCTAATCAATACTGCTAGGATCCAAGCACAACGTTACTCCTTTGCTTACCAAGAGCCAATGCCTGTTGAGCAGTTGGTTCAATCTCTCTGTGATACTAAGCAAGGATACACACAATTTGGCGGTCTCCGTCCGTTTGGAGTCTCTTTCCTGTTCGCAGGTTGGGACAAAAATTTCGGCTTTCAACTTTACATGAGTGATCCAAGTGGAAACTATGGTGGTTGGAAAGCCGGTGCTATTGGTGCCAACAACCAGGCAGCACAGTCAATTCTAAAACAGGACTACAAGGATGATATCACAAGAGAAGAAGCAGTTCAACTTGCATTGAAGGTGCTGAGTAAAACTATGGACAGCACTAGTCTTACCTCAGAAAAGCTTGAACTTGCAGAAGTTTTTCTTTCACCCTCTGGAAAAGTCAAGTATCAAGTTTGCTCCCCAGAGAATTTGACTAAGCTATTGGTGAAGTCTGGGGTGACCCAACCAGCAACAGACACTGCTTAGCTTGCTGTTCCATGTCATCGGTAATTTTAAATTAGATGCACATTTCCGACGTGAAACTGTTCCTAATTTATTTCAATGTTAAAGTTTGTAAACTTCTCATATCTTGGTGATGCTAAATTGCTAATAGCTTTTTATTGCATATATGCTTGTTTGATTTCAAGGACGTCTATGATACTTGCTTCTGTGTATCTATTTCGGTTTCTACTGATTCTTCTTTTAGGAGCCGGGTCTAGGATATACATGTTAGTATTGGTAGTGTCGCTTGAACTAGTTTATCTATTGATCTATTCTATAACTTATATCTATTATCTATATTGTAACATAAAACAAAGACCTTTTGTGTCACATGTCATATTACCCAGCCCTCGTTTTTCTGTCATTTTTTATCAGAAGACTCGTGATTTTTCACGGGTTTACCCTACTATTTAAAATAAAAAGGGAAGGATTTATGTGCTTCACAATTATATGTGCTGTATAAAATAGCTTGAGAAGGTTGTACAAATGTATCTTTTTTACACACGACACTTTTTTCCAAGCTTGTCATGTGAAATTTTTTGTTATTGATTGAAAATATAGGCATAAAGAAGCTCATTCCATACATCAGGAACTCCTGGTAGGCACCAATGTATGCAATCTGCATAACCATTTGGATTTGATATCTGTTCTTGAGTTAGAGGTTCCCACTGTTTCCTATAGATAGAAGGGTGGCCTTCTTTTCTGTATTCTGAGAGCTGTGTGATGTTAAGCATTTGAACATTTAAACCTTTTGTTTTCAAATCATCAAGCACCTTCTCCACCACTTGCATCATTTTAGGGTCAGTTCCCCTTCCCTGATACCCTTCTTTTGCAATCATATCTGTTTCTTTGTAACAAGTGTCACCCTTAGTAGCTCCCCATTCCTCAGCCCTGCAAATTGTACTTTTTTCTATTACAAATCATATATGTTTATATCCATTGAATATATTACAAGTATAGAGTTTTTGCTCAATGTACTGATATGTATCTTTTGCCATTGATGGATAATGGGATATGCACAATACTAGTTTGATTTGAATTTGATGCATGTATTTCAATTTTTCAAAACACTTTTCTTGAATAACTTAGATTTGATTTTAAATTAGTGATTGTTAAAGGTGGCTTTAGTTGCATAATCAATTATCACTTCTAGTTAGATATGACTTTTATATACATATTGCTTAAATGTGACTGGACTTGAGATGACTGGTCATTATGGAATACAGATTATGTGATATATAGCTTAAAGAGAGCCACTTTTACCTCCCCCAGCCAACTTTTTTTTGAAAAAACTACACCCCTGTATATTCACCAAACACTGTCTTTCTCGGTGTTTTTCCCCCTCCAGATGATTTTTTTTTTTTTTTGACAAAAACAAAACGATGTTTATTCATTCATATTGATATAATGCATGATGGGAATGGTTTTTAACAATGATGAAGTGAGAAAAGGTCTCTATCTTAAATTCAATGAACATTTTTGTTGGCAGAAGCAAAATAATCGATAGAAACAAGATTAAAGCTATACAGTAATCTATGAAATATGGCATCTGTTGCAAAACATTGGAAGAAATTTTCTTCCGAACAAATTAATTAGCTTATGTCTATGTAAAATTCTTACAAAATCAATTATGTTCACTTGTCTAAAAATTAATTCAACAACACAGAAGCATGTGAAATTTGATTTTGAAAAATAAGTTTAAAAAAAATTGGTTGACGTTTGATACAATATTTGTTCGTTTGAGCTAATTATAATAGTTGCTCTTTAGGCATCTCAAATTCGCTTTGGATCGGATCGTGAACCCCTAATCAATTATTCGTGTAAAATTTGATCGGGTCATAACTTTCGACCGACTTTTTTTTTTCTTCAGAAAGGTGAACAATTTTAAAGTGTTTAAAGAGCGACTATCGTTAAAATACAGGATGAGTTACCCGTTAACAAACACTAGTCGGCTAAAGAGCAATTTTTCAAATGTCATTCTCTCTTTTATTTTGTGGTGGCTAATTTGGATGTGACAAAGAATGCCACCATCGACCAAAACAAAGCCTTCAAATCCCTTTTAGAAGAGTCAATCACTAATTGAGTCTATAACTATTCAAACACTCAATCACATTAGTCCCATTGAGACAAATTTAATGACTGACTTGATTCTATCCAAAAAAAAAAAACAACTAATATGGTTGAGAAACTTCATTAAACAGTCTAATGTCTATAATGTCGGAGTCTAAAATTAAATTAATTAATACTTCATGATTTGTGAACTACTCAACTCATACATCTACTTGTGGGATCAAAAAAGGGAAATATGATGGACTTGCCCTTTGGATTTATGAGTATACCTTTCATGAGTAGGTGACATGCTAACGAAAAACAACTGAGTCTTGTTACGATTGACATGAACTTCCAACCAATCAGACCATGTCCTCATAGCCATTTCGTACACTCTCAGCATTTCAACTCTTTTATAAACCCCATTTGGGTCCCCAAATGATCCCCACCTGCATGTGTTTAACTAAAATTGTCAATCATAATCAATTTGTAAAGTGGGTGCATGGGATAAATTATGAAAGTTTTTATAGAATGAATCATCTAATTCATTTCTCAAATTGGGACATGCATTTTGCATCCTTCAAATTATAGGACATTGTTAATTTAGTCTATGAAATTGTAAACATTTTAATATAATCTTTTAAAGTGAAATTTTTTGTCATATTATTCCTTTGGATTAGTTAATTGAGTCCCAATTGTCCGACCGTTTGTAATAATCCATTGAGAGCATATTGATATGAGATTGCATGTTGAAAAACATAATAAACAAATGGGTTAAATATGTTTCTTCACATTATAAATATACCAACTTTTCGTTTTAGTCTCTCTAAAAAAATTCTTTAACTTTTAAGTTCTTCAAAAGTTTTCCATTTTCTCTTTCGGTCCCTTCTTTTATGTTAACTCGTAGGTAGAACTCGTCGAAGGAAAATTTCTCATAGGTAGAACTCATAGTCGAAGGAAAATTTTATAGAGACTAAAAGTCGAAGAAAATTTTATATGATCAAAAATATATTTAACCGTAAACTAATTGAAAATATTGTGTAAAATGAATACATCATGCTCTATACAATAGGTGGAACTCATAGTTGAAGAAAAATTTTATAGGGACTAAAAGTCGAAGAAAACTTTTATAGAATCAAAAGAAAAAATTTATAAGATCAAAAATATGTTTAACCATAAACTAATTGACAATATTGTGTAAAATGAATACATCATGCTCTACTTGCTAACAAATCCTAACTCTTACAAAAGTTGCAACTAACTCATCTAACCAATTACCTAATCCTATATTTCTAATACCGACTAAAACAAATGTGATTGGAACTTTTTAAACATAAAGATTATTTTTAAATTGAAAAATGCTAACAAGTACTCATAGAACATTTGTTAAGGAATCAAATATAATAAAATTATTTTGGAACTGATGAAGTCAACATCTTAAAAGGGTAAAAAATGTTCTTTTTGATACAAAGTTTACTTTTTGTTTTCTTAACTACTGTCACATACTAGTTATCATGGTCCTTTTAAATGTTATTAATTTCAGAGATTTTATATATAGACACACACTAACATATCATATGGTGGTTGGAAATGGGAGTTGTTGACATGTTAGTTGATCAATGAAAGTGATATTTGGGTTAATTAAACTTACAAAACATTCATAAGAGGCCTTCTCCACCAAAGGTAAGTGTTGAAAACTATATAGTCTGCATCAGTCCAATACCTTGCATGCTTTTCAATGGACTTGATTCTAACAGTCCTTTCAGGTACTCTATGGTTTACTGGATCATCTGAGTTTGATTCTACTAGTAATGGGGACCAATAGTTCTCAATGGTTGCATTGTATTCCTTGATTAAATGTGTCAATTAACCAACCATTAGCAACATAATAGTTCAAATAATATCATGACTGCTAAGATTATCTAATTATGAAGTACGGATACGGACACTGACACGCCGATACAGTTAAAAAATTTAGAAAATCGTATAATTCAATATAATTATGTGTCGGTGTCGTGTCGGTGTCGGACACAAGACGTGTCTGACACAGGGACACGCTTTATCCGATAAGTGTATGTGCTTCATAGCTAATTTATAATCAAAGAGCTCTATATATCTTTCAAAAAAACTTACTTTGATCTTGAAAATGTTTAGGGAACCATTGGCAATGGATTGCATGGATTTGAGAGATGAAGGTATTATAGAGTCAACAAGGCAAACCATAGAAACCCATTGACCTCTATTGAGTGAATCCCCTACAAACACAAGCCTCTTGTTCCTTAGCCTTTCAAGCAATGCTGTGGCATTGAACCTTTTTAACATAGAAATAATAACCACATTCCATACAAAGCTCAAAAACATAGCCAACCCTGATTAATCATATCATAAATATATGTATATATATAAACCATAACAACAATCAATATTAAAATAGTTAAATATATTTGTAGTCGCTACAAAATTCACAAATTTTTAAGTTTACTCCCCACAAATAATTTGTTCAATTTTAGTCTCTATTTTTCTTTTATAGGTGCTAAATACACGGGTTAAAAACACTTTTTTTTTGTACAAATTAATAAAAGTAGGGTCAAATTCAATTAAATTTATGAAGGAACTAAACTCAAACAGTGGCAAATTTTTGTTTTCAAAGAGCCTAACAACGAAATTCACACACACTAAATGTGGAGAAGAGGGATGTTGTAAGTTTGAAACCGCCTCAAATATGTCAAATGTCTCTGCAATCTTTTATCATATGAGCTACAGTTATGGAACAAATGGTGGCGCTTTTATAAAACTAAAAACTCATTTAATCCTTAAAAAAATGCCATGCATGATGAGAGAAAGAGAGAAAGAAAAACCTTGGCAAGTCACATTGATGAGGCTTCCATCTCCAATTTTGGTAACTTAGGTCCTTTCTTCCATACTTCTCACAAGCCAATTGATCTGACAAGAAACTGCACTGATTCTCTTTGTATAATGGATAGGTTTCATTATCAAAAACCCACTTACCAGAAAATAAGTCACATTTTGATGAAGACAATGAGTCAATAGAGACATTTACTTTTTGAGATAGTTTTTGTCCTCTATCTTGTGTTAAATAAATTGTTGTGATAACTAAAAGAGTGGTTAAGATGGCTACAAGAGAATGAAAGATGTTTTTGATTCCCCAAGTGTTTCCTATTACTACTATTTGGTGTGGCTTTGTTATTGTCATTTTTGCTTTCTTTGTTTGATCTTCTAAGGGCTAAGGTGTAGCTCCATCATTTCTTCCTCCTTTATGAAGCTTCATTGCAATCGGTTGGTGAAAAAAAATTGTTATATTATAATATTATATTATCTATCCAACTTCCCCACTAAAAAGTAGTAGGTAGAGTATGATGCATTTCCAAGTTTTTGTTGTTCACATAATCCTAATGAAAGTAAATTAAATTGCACTACCATCTAATGATTTGTTGAAGAAATGGTTAAAAAAAATGTAATTAATATTGAATAAAACTTAACAACTAAAGTGATTAAGTTAATATTTAAAGTTCTTTTAGATTAACGACGTTGAATCGAGCAGAAGAGGTTAAACTCTCACAACATAACGAATCAATGTTCGAATTTCGAGTAAGAGAAACATATTCATTTAATATCAGACAATACCTCAAATATGATTACCTTCATACTACAATTGTTTTTAGTAATCAAAGTGACTTTACTTTTTTATATTCAAATAAAATGTGAAGTTCTCTATATAGTAAATTTTACCAAAACTTGAAGTATTACAATTATTGGTATTTGAAGCCAAATCATTGTTAGACATTAAAAGTATATTAATTGATCAATTAGTTAAAGTTTTATGCTGCAAGTAAACTAAACATAACGCATTTTACTATTAGATTATATAGTTTTATCCAAATTTGGTTTGATATTGACTATGTGCAGGCCATGTTTAACTATATATCAGTTGGTTATGTTGTTGACGTTTACACAACCAAAGAACTTTGCTTTGAGTAAGCTTGAAGCATGCTTAACTATATACTTGAGACATATTGTGGAAAACAGATAAGATATACCCTTAAGATCAAATTGTGTTGCTTCTTTCTTATTTAGAGTTTAGACACATACATAACATGAAAATAAAAAAAGAAAACTTAGAAGAATGGTTATGGTAACATAAATAAATGAAGATAGACTTAGAATACAAAGCTAAAAGTATTTGTACACAAATTAAGTAATGGCTTTAAGGGTTCAATATTTTTTGCTTGAAGAATAAGCAAACATTCTTCTTAACTTGGTTATGAGTAACTTTAGTATTGTAAGGCATTCACTTCTTTTATAAAACCTTTACTCCTGCACTTCCCCTTTTTTGGAAAACTTTCACATTCAATTACTTCAATTTAAGCAAGCTGTAAAACTTTATGCTAATAGATGATGAAAAAGGAGGGATGAGAATCTATTATTATTTAATCATACTACTTATAATATTTATTTAAGAGACTTTGGTGTTTTTTCGTCCAATCTTTTTATGTGAAAATCGGGTATTTTCGCACATAACTATCTCAACTAATTTCTCGAGTCAAATTATTTTTTTTATAATCTTTAGCACATGGCCCTTAAAAGAGCATTACTTGTCATTTTCAAGACTTTTGTATGTATGAGAGCCTTGTATGTAAAATCTGTTAGTTCAGACACCATAATCTTTCATTATGAGTCTCTCATGTTTTCTCCATTGAATCGATTCCACAATTCAAACACCACATTTTCTATATTATAAATCTTTTCAGCCTTTTATTTTTTAAGGGTCTAGATTCTGAATAACTATAATGTCACTTGAGAATCCTCGCGAGCTTAACTTAGTTGGTAGGGACAAAGCATAATATATGCAAGGTCTGGGATTCGAACCCCCAACACCACCAAAAATAATGTCACTTGAGAGAATCCTCTCCCACAAGCAATAGGGTTTTCTTTGTCAAGTTCCACAATTGAGGTTAGAAACATATTCAAGACCCACCCCTTCATCATGTACATAGTTATTAGGCTTAATAGCAGTTTTAGCCCCATAACTTTCCCAAAGTTGTGATTTTGCCCCCTTAAGAAGAAAAAAAACTACAAAACTAGGTGAACAAGTAAATTGAATTTCTTCACTCATTCCTCATGCTTCTCATAGGTTTCTGGTTTGTCCAGATTTTATAATCTGAACATGTAAAAATGAGGGGCTTTGCACCTTTTTTACATCTCCAAATTTTAAAATCCGGACAAACCAAGGGCGTTTAGGAAGCATGGAGGTGGAAAAAGAAACATTCACAAGTAAATGGGTACCTAGCACAGACCCAAAATTGAAGTCCAAGCAAAGTTAACAAAAGCCCAACATCAGAATGCCACTTCCAACTGAGAGGATCCAACATGCTAAACATTCACATAATTAAGTGTGATACACAAATAAAATGACATGGACAATTTTATAAGGAGCTTCTTTTTCCATGCTTCGGGTAGATACATTTTTAAAATATATATCATTCTTTTGTTCTTCATATTTTTTGAATTGCAAATCACATATATATACTTAAGAAAATAGGTGAAGCAAGTACAAGGAGCACCAGCATGATGGTTGCTCAACATGCGCTTAAAAATGCTCATATTTCTAAAAAAAACAAAACCGGATCAGAAATTACAATTCGATCTGAGTTTACACACATAAAAAGACGAACAGGCATGAACATATATAGACTCCTATCCATGGAGGTTGAAGATATTAGGGAGATGCATTACATGCAAGATCAATAAGAATCATCAACCTCATTGAATATTTATAATAAATTTTACATAATATATATGTGTGTGTGATATTAGAACTCAAATCACTATTGATGTCAGTGTAAGGTTTAATCATTTGTGTCAATGCAATCAGTTATTGATTATTT
>Ga0228711_1002535_pt1 | contig 28153 bp, 14 predicted proteins | sample MedpolnodulmetaG_2_FD_177996 | JGI IMG/M metagenome (GOLD analysis project Ga0228711, IMG submission 177996) | Root nodule microbial communities from Medicago polymorpha collected in Santa Monica, California, United States - brown nodules | ecosystem: Host-associated > Plants > Roots > Nodule... | reverse complement strand
AACATGTAAATCTACTCAAAATCTAAACTAATTTGAATCTACTCAAAAACTAAACTAATTTAAATCTACTAAAAACTCAAAAAAAAAAACATTTATAACAAGTAAAATGTAAGTTAATAGCTTTATGATGACTTACTTGTGATTTTGTTGAATAAATTTGGTAGGATTTGGTTGGGTTTTTTAGAGAGATTTTGAGAGAGATTTGGAAAAATTTAGTAAAATGAGAGTAATAATGGATGTGAGAGAGCTTCTGCCAGTTTTGTAGCAGAAACGCATCGACAGTTAACTGCCGAGGTTTTCCTTTGTTGTTAATTGCAGCCGGTTTCAATCAAATTCGACAGTTAACTGTCGAGGGGCATTTGAGTAATCTACTCGTGTTTTTCAGCCCTATCAAATGTATCAACAACAATTTTCAAGCAACCTTTTCCATGGTAAATGCCACCCCCGTTCAATGATGAAAATGAAAGATAAAACTTAGAAAGAAAAACCAAAGTCAGCAGCGTGAGAGAATGATTTGATCGTAAAAAGTTATTTTCAGAAAATTTATTCTTTTGTATAGGTGAATTTGGAAGAGAATATACTTCCAGATAATTTTAGTCCAAATGAATTTAGAACATAAAATCAGCGGTGGATAAATTCTCTAAAATTCTAAAAAGTTCAATTTTTGATTTAGAAGTAGGTGACCTTAAATTGGTTGATTATGGATTTTTTTTTCTTGTTATCCAGATTTAAAAATGAGGGACCACATTTTTGAATAAGTACGGTGTGACATTTGCTACAACAAGATATGAATAGCAAAAATATTGTTTTCAAAACATTACATGATTTATCTAAGGAAGATAGGACTTTATTTTACTGTGTGTTGTTGAATATATGGAAACAAAGAAACAACAAAATGTGGAATGAGGTAATTGATACTCAATTTTATATTGTGGAGAGAGCAAAAACTATGCTTCATGATTGGCAAGATACACAAGGTTTTGTAATACATCTTGTGTACAACCGCAACAAGAAGGAAATGTGAAATTGATCAAACCAGCTAAAGAAAGATTTAAGTGCAATATTGACAGCTTTCTAATAGAGTGGGAACATGAGTTTGTATAAGGGATGATACATGCACTTTTGTGAGGTACATGTTGGCGAAACTCTTGGATTGTTATCAACTTTCTAATGGGTTCATCAATTACACTTGTGACCTATCGATTTTGAGCTTGATGCCAAAAAAGTGGTGGATAGTTTTTCATCTGCACATTGGGATGTTACATAATTTGGAAAAATTATCCATAATTGTAAAACTATCTTTAAACAATATTATGTCAACTCTAGTGTTGAGTTTGTGAGGAGACAAACAAACGAGGCAACCCATAGATTAGCTAAGGAGACCACATCGTCAACTAGTTTTTAGATTTTGGTGTAAATACTAGATTGTATTGAACACATTTTAAATAATGAAATGATACAAGCTTCTTTCCTTAAAAAAAAAAAAAAAAAAAAAAAAAAAAAAAAAAAAGTTTAAGTGTGACACTAAAAGTATACTTAAGCCAACAAATTTAAATTGAATTATTTAATATCTTTCACAAAATTATTTGAAAAATCAAATCACACATTAATTATGTGCAATTAAATATAAAGTGTTGTATCTACAATGAACTGAAACAGTACCTCCACAACACTTAATATCCAGCAGAAAAATATGGTCGTACCTACCTAGCACATTGGAGGTTGTAGATCATGATATGATAGGAAATCCGATATTTATAAAGAAGTAATCAATGTTGATGATACAGTGGGATCGTGTCAACACTCATCGCTCAACTTCTTCTGAATGCATGTAAATGAAATAATTAATTTTCTATCACAAAGTTTAACCACAACTTTTTTTTAGGAAAAAGTTTAACAACTTCTTTTGAGGGGCTTGTTAAAGTTTAACAACTTATTAAAATAAATAAAATTAAATGCATGCTGGAAAATTCCGATAGTTAGTCAATAAGTGTAACTTAATTGTTTTTTTTTTTACAAAAAAAGTCTACGTGAATTGAATTTGAAACTCATCAAGATTAGACAATTTTTATGATTCAAAAACCTACAAATCACCTGCCAACGAGGTTTCTATGTCGGTAGTTGAGAATTGAATCCACAATCTTGTGGATGAATCAACTTCTAACCAACTAGATCAACCTTCGTTTATGTGTTATAATTTGAAAGTTCGAGTTAGTAAAGCTAGCATTTACACTTATTTAATAATTAAAAAAAAAACAGATTTGAACTAATAAACAAAGCCCAGTGGTTGCATACTGAAAAAAATGTAGTATATATTGTACTTGAGGAAAGCTCTTTGTGAACTAGATATGACCCGTTTATGATAATAATTTCTAGATTAAAGTAAAAATACAAGATTTATAGGGTGAGGTAAGTTAAGGAGGCCAAATAAGACGGTTCCTTTTGTACCATTGATTATTACGCATTTAAGTTAACACATAACTATGGTACGTGACATTTTTTGGCCTTTTGCATGTCTTTGTGATCCTAATTAAGTAGTACCTTGTTGCTAGCTAGGTAGCTTATCCTCAATAGAAAGAGGTAGCCAGAAAAGAGTCGAGTAGAAAAAGACTTATCAAGCTATGTTAGGCCCGCAATGAGAAGCACCAAAGCTATGTTTGCTTTGGCTATAATTGCTTAGCCTTTTATGAATGATTTCATTATTATCCTTCCCATCCACTTCAATTAAGAGTGGTCCTTCCTCCTAAATTTCCTAGAATCCTAGTCCTTTTCGTTTGGATCGAAGATCTCTTCTTTTTTCCTCAATAGGTTCTACTTGTTGTAGCTTCTTTTTTTTGGTAGCTATAGTTCAATTCCCCTATGATATTCTTTGCCATTCCCATTAAACTTCGTTTACACAATGGAAGGCTAGTTAGCTAAATTAGAAGATTCAACGTGCTACCACAGTGATTTTGTTTTTTGTTACCAAGTTATTAATATGGAGTTTACACATAACAATGATTAATTTTTATTACATAAAGATGAAATTATCCCGTCTTAGAGATTGAGCCCTAATTACTTGTTTAAGATCCATTAACACTTGAGCCTTAATTTTTATCACATAAGTTATTCTTAGTGGAACTCTTAATTGATTGTTAGAATTCTCTCACTCTAGGGTTTATAATTTAAATCTAAGCTCTAGAGCGAGACTATTCTGATGAACAATTTAATTCATCTTCTTTAAATTTTCTATTAATTTGATGATAGAATCAAATAAATGTGTAACTTCATAATAAAATTTGCCGAGTCTTTTAACTTTATGGGAGTATTTTTTTTACTGTGCAACCCTTAAAAATTTATAACATTGTCACATGAATTCTCCATAGCTCTTATTTTGGTTTAGTTCAAGTGATTAAAGAAAGAAAATATGTGCTTAGCAACAAGTAATCTCTGACCGAAGTTCTAATGCTGAAATTGAATATGACATTGTTCCTTAATCTTAAAAACCAACGAGTAATCTTTCATTGAAGTTGCTCTTACTCTTGGTCTTCGTATATATTACTCATTCAAAAAAATTTCACTCATTTTTCTTACAATTGATTTTGGTTGCAAATTACTCTTCCAATTAAAAAGCACGATTGCATGTGAAAAATAAAATACAGGTAAGTTCCATCCAATGTAATGGTAATGTTTTTATTTTACAATTATTCAATCTAATATCCAATCAATCTAATAATAAAAATAGTGCTTATTCGCCTTTAAGGTGAATTTCTCTAGCTGCTATGCTACTTGACAAAAAAAAATAGTGCCTATTCCTTCGCATATCCATTTCTCTTTTACAGAGAATCTCCGTGTAATCGTTAAAAATTGAGAAAGAGAAGGTCAACTTTGTATGAACTTTGTATGAACTCAACTTGGCCATAGCCATAACTTCCTAGAATAGAGGGGACCAAATTTGGCTTTGAGTTTAATAGAAAGTGGTTGGATATGAGCAAACAAAAATCTCCTTTGTGTATCCTCCTCCTTCACTCATTTGTTTTACTTGTTTCTTTTGGATGTTGTTATTTTTATACCAAAAGAATGGAGATTATCAAAGTATATGGGTCAAAACAACACTCATCAAAACAAAATTGACATAATATGTTTATAGGCCTAAAATGAATTCTATAATGAAACTATTTAATCTACCAAATTTTATAGTGAAATCTTTTGAGCCGTGGGAGGATATGTGGTTTTTATTTTGATTGATTTGAACACACAAATATCTATAATTTTTTTAGTGTGCATTGAATATCATCTACATTCAACTGCAGAGATTTAACACTGTTGCATTCTCATGATTGAATTTGAATTCAAGACATCTGATTAAGCTAGAACAAACTTCTATAATAATATATCATATTTATATTTACAACTGAATTGAATTTTTTTGTTTTTTTAACCTAAATTTTTAGATTTAAAGTCTTGGTTTGGGTTGTTTCATTATTAAGCCTGCTGTGCATAAAAAAAAGAAAACTTTATATGAATTCAAGATGCTTCTATCCAAAGTGGTATAAAGTATAAACACTGCTTCTACCCACCCCTTGCATACTTTTTGGCTTGTAAAAAAATAAGTCAACTTGTTTTCACTTTTTTTTTGTCTTTAATCTTTATCATACAAATAAGAGAAAAATATGCTCCCTCCCCTAAAAAATATGCTCCCTCTCCTATTCTTTCAAAACACATGTTCCCCTCCTCTCAATTATAATAAATAATTCACTTTAATCCACACAAGGGGTGATGCAAAACGTAGTAGCAAATAGAATATAGTGGAGGTGATGGATTTTTTCCTTCCCTAAAGAGGGTGACTTTGATTGATACCACACAGGGATTATTGTTGTTCACCAAATACACGGTTTCACGTGGTGTCATGGTTAAATTTAAATCAACGGATGTAGAATGACTATGTGCTTTCACGGAGTAGAAGAGACGGCCATGACATAGTAGGGCTATTTTAGTAAAATATTAATATTAGTAAAATGGATTAAACGTAGAACCTTTTATGCAAAATTATTTAGAAATGTTAATTATATTGACATAATGTTGGGAAAATTTCATGTAGAATCTTTTATGCAAAGTTAGTTAGGTTTTTCTAATCTTTTTTTTAGCTTTAATGTCTCTCTCAATACCTATATTGTTTTGTATATTTTTAGTTTTTTCATAAGTTGTCGGAAAAGGATTTATCAAATAACATACCTCAAATGGATTATACACATCAAATTAAAAAAGTTCATAGTATTTTTTGAAAAGAAAATAATAATTAACTTTGGTCAAAAGGAAAAGCAAATTAATTAATTATTTTAGCGGAAAAAGAAAATTAAGTTTAGTCCCGGTGTTTTTCTCTTGGGGTATGTATAGTATAGTTCAAGTCTTTTTCTTTAGCCAAGTCAACCCCACAAAAGAATGATGAGATGCTGCCATACACACATAGTCAGTCACGGACGACCTTCAATGACTTTTATTTTTATTTTATTTATATTAAACCAAACTACTTAAATAATAACATTTAGTGTTAAAATGTTGGTAAAAAAAACATTTCATGTTAAAATGGACTAATTTTATATTATTCGACAACACAATTTTTTTTATACTTGAGTCTAATCAGATTATTTGTTCCACCTTAGATTATTTTTTAAAATATTTCGAGAAATATCTATTCAACATAAATTTATTAAATGTATGTAAAAAAAATTTATAATGTTAGTGCGTAAAAATTAAGGTGAACATTTTAAAAATAAATTTTAAATTATGATTGTAACAAATATATAAGTTTAGGGCAGTGCTATATTAACGATAGATTTTAAACACCTCTTAGCCACTTAAATTCTCTCCTGGCCGGACAAAACGGGATTGTTGTTGCTATATTTTTTGAATGGAGCGGTTAGTCAAAGAATCAGGTTAAATCAAATGGACAAAATCTTGCCAACACATTCGCTTAATTTCACTAACCATTCTTTCCCACTATCTAGCATTACCCATAAGTTTAATCCAAACAAGCTTATAAACTAAGCACGTTGGGTGAGATATCCCACGATGAAAACAAACACGCTATAAATATGTGTTTAAAAGTCGAAATTTCCACATTTGGTTCGAAGCTACATGATATAGAGTCTTACATACACACATTTATTGTCTTAGCATCGTGTTTTCAAACATACAATAACTGTGTTTGTATCACGGTAGGTATATCAAAACCACAATAATTTACCGTAATTTTGCAGAAGCTATATGGCGTAGCTTTTAATTCGAACATATCCATCACCGTAATACCAAACATAATGTGAAAACAATGCATCAATATATGATTGCTGCCACCAGTACCATTTTCATCACTAAAGCCACACACACCCATTGTCATAAGATGTCTTGCTATACTCATTCTGAGCATTGCACACAACCATCGTGCTCTAGCATCCTTCAATTGTTTCACCGTGATTCTGAGAATTTTTAAATGCATACAAGCAAGGAGTCACATTAAAGAAAAAGACGATGCTAACCCTTCTCAAAAGAAGTTTTAATAGCCGATAATTAACAACCGTTAATTAATTCAGCTTCAAAAGTTGGCAAATCTTAATCTTTAATATATATAAATATAAATGTTAAACAGTTTTGATAAGTTTGCCCTAATTAATTCCGCCTTTGCAAGGAATCGAATCAGGTACCATATGCTTTCACTTTACAACTATAACCGTTATGCCACTTCTACTTTTGTTGAAATATTGTTGCCTCCAAAACTGAAATACATGAGTGAAACATTTTTTTTAAATCCCCAACCGCCCTAGCGGTTTCCTCTCTCATAGCCGTTATTTTTTATTATTAGCGGTACCTTTATTGATAGTAGTTCTTTTATTTATTTTTTTTGGTGTACGCTTACTACGTTTTACGATATTAAAGTTGCATCTTTAAAATTGTAGATAATTTGACTAATCCAGATGATAATTTTATCATTACAAACTTCACTTTTTTCTGTAATTTTGTCGGCCTCTTTGTTTCTCCTATATTATATTACTTGAAGTTGTTTATTCTGACTTTTTATTTGCAAAAATCGCTACATTAGACTATAACATTACTTTGTTTTGGCAAAGTAATGACTTTGATTCCATATTCATTTTTGCTGATTTCCATATTCATTTTTGTTGATGCAATCTAAATGTTATTAATTTGCTTTTTTGATATTGTGCATGTCGATCACTCTCAATTTTCACTTAGTTTGATTCTTTCTGAGTTTATATGCAACTCTACAAGTAATAATATAACCAATTTGATATTTTATATATGAAACTCTACAAAACTCGTGCATCGCACGGGTTAGAGTCTAGTTTCCAATGAAAGAAGCAAAGCAACCAACATTTGAAGCTTTATTCTCCCTAAAAAAAAATTCACCACACAATGAAGGACCTAGAGATCCTTTTAAAAATACTATCAATACTACATTTGAACTAACCACAAAGAAAAACATTTCATTTTCAATCCATCTGAATTATAGACGGAGATTTTCTAGGATGACTTGTTGCTTGATGAAATTTAAGTATGGAAAACTCCTCTATAGTATTATGCACGTGACCATAGCAAAAATATCCAAATAACATTACTCATCTTGATTCCTCTAAAAACAAATTAATTATTCATCTTTTGAGTATAAAAATTAACTATGAAAAACTCCCCTATAATATTATGCGTGTGACAACTAAAGATATAGTTTATCTGCTATCAGTTATAAATTAACTTATCAACTATCTACTATAAGTTAGTTTATCAGCGATTCACAATATTTTATCAAACAAAGTCTTAATCCGCTATCTATTAGGCTTTAGCCCGCTAATGCCCTAATCGACATTATAGTACGCTACCACACTTCTAGGCTGATCCATAAGTTTCACATCCGCCTTGTTCCGCCGCAGTAATTCCAATGTTTTTTACTAACCAAACACCCTAGTTAGGCACCACTCTAAAAACTACATAGACACGAGAATGCAATTGATACGAGTGTGGCTACAAATTTTGAGGATAAAAATAGACCGAACGGGTTTATTTGGGTACAAAGCATGGTCCAATTCTGGACCTAACTGTAAGTCTGATGTGGATTCACTGCATTGTCCTTTCTTTTTCCCTTCTAGCTTAAACGGTGCTGTCAAAAAAACCACGACCAAAAACACAAAGACAACGAGGCAAAAACGGATAAAAGCCTCATTTGTCTTGCATGCACCTCTCTCTCTCTCTGCATGGACAATGGTCCCCTACTATACCTTACGCAACCTAATTCACTCACTCTCCTTCAACCCTTTTCATTTAACTTTAATCTTTGTATCCATTATTATTCCCCTTCAACTACCTATAAGTAACTCTTTAATATAGCTCCCCTAAACTTGTAATGTAAATAATGCTGCTACATATATATAATTCCAACTATATACTATTAAACACTCGTTACTAGCTAGCTCATTTAAATAATTTAGTAATCTAGTATATCTAATAAAATTCAATTATTCTCTTCAACTACGTACCTATGATATTTAATAGCCTCCCAAAGTTGTGAATAATGCTACTACATAATTCCAACTATACATTAAACACTGGTTACTCATATTAATAATCTAGTAATGTATAGTATGTAATAAAATTCAGTAAGACAAATACATATAGGGTGTGCAAATTGTATAGCATAGGTACAGAAAAAGGAAAGCCTATTTTTGCCTTACATATTATAGACCTCACAGAACTCTGATCATATATTAAAGCCAAACCATTGTTATTAATTATCATGACTTTAAAGCTTCGAGAACTGTGATAAGAAGATATATTGTGTTCTTTCTTACTTTCTTATATTCTTATATATATATACAATATCATATGCTTCCTTAGTTTTTTCCCTAAACACAAGGAAGAAAACACAGGTTATCAGGCTTTGTTGTTCAGCTTTTTTGTTTCCTTCATTCCTATTTTCATATTTTTTCCTGTTCAGTTGGAGCATAATTTCAGGATCTTGTTCTTTCTTTCTCCTTGCTACAATCCGTGTTCTTACAAAACAACTCTGCTCTTATCTTGTTTTATTTTTTCACTAAGAGAGAAATATGCTTATATCATAACAAGTACTTGAATTATAGTCAAGAATCTCAAACTTGTGCTTGGATATTGATAATCCTATTTTTCACTCAATAGCATCATAATGAAGTGTATTAAGGCTATTATTAGTAGTGTGATTTTTGTTATGTTCATTATCTCTATGAATGAAAAATGCTATGGACAAGAAGAAGACCCTTCTGTTGTTTCTCCAATGGAGAGAGCAGAACAAGAAGCTCTGTATTCAACCATTCAAGGCTTTGTTGGTAATTCATGGAATGGCTCAGATCTCTATCCAGATCCTTGTGGTTCAACTTCTATTGAGGTACATTTTCTTTTCACCTACACGTACTGTAAATAGTCCAATCAAACACCTTTTTACTGTGCTAGAAATCATGTTTGGAAACAGTTCCAAGTTTATGAGTTTTTGATGTAATAGTATTTTAACTATAGTATATTTTTAGTTAATGACTTGCAGAAACTTTTTTCAGCATTAAACAAACTCCCTTATTCTTTTGTTGTTAAAGATTTTAGTGTTATTATTTAGTTCATAAGTGAGGCTTTGGACTTAATTTTGTTAGTGAATTTCTTAGGTGAACCTTATCTTTCTTACATTCTGATTAATTACAATAAAAAAATTAAGTAAATACACATTTTTAGTCCTTGAAATTGTGCTAGTCCATAATGTTAGCCCCTTGCATGTCAATTATTTCTTAGTAATTGTCCTTGTTCCTATCTTCAATGATTACATGTCATTTAAACCATTTAGCAGAAATTTCAGAACTTTATCAATTCAATATATGAAATTATAATATTTTTTTCAGAACATGATGTTCAATTATTTGTTATGTTATTTTCTGCTGCAGGGAGTTTCTTGTGATATCTTCAATGGACTTTGGTATGTAACAGTAATCAACATTGGACCTATTCATGAAAATTCTCTTTCTTGTGCTAATGAAAAATTGGAATTTAAACCAGAACTATTTCAGCTCAAGCACCTTAAAGCTATATCATTCTTCAACTGTTTTCAATCACCAAATAAGCTTCCAGTTTCAATTCCTACTGGAAACTGGGAGAAACTTGCTGAAAGCTTAGAATCAATAGAGTTTAGATCAAATCCAGGTCTCATTGGTAACATTCCTTCAACTTTTGGTGTACTCAAGAATCTTCAATCATTAGTTTTGCTAGAAAATGGTTTAACAGGTAACATACCACAAGAAATTGGAAATCTTGTGAAATTGAAGAGACTTGTTCTTAGTGGAAACAATTTTAGTGGTAATATTCCAGATATATTTGGAGGATTAAGTGATTTATTAATCCTTGATTTAAGCAGAAATTCATTATCTGGAACATTGCCTTTGACACTTGGAAGGTTAATTTCAGTGTTGAAGCTTGATTTAAGTCACAATTTCTTGGAAGGGAAGTTACTTAATGAATTTGGTAATCTTAAGAATTTGACACTTATGGACTTAAGGAACAATAGATTATGTTGTGGATTGGTTTCATCTTTACAAGAGATGAATTCATTGGAAGAAATGGTTTTATCAAATAATCCATTAGGTGGTGATATAAGAACCTTAAAGTGGGAGAATCTTCAACATTTGGTGATATTGGAACTCTCTAACATGGAATTGATAGGTGAAATTCCTGAGTCTTTATCACAATTAAAGAAATTGAGATTTTTGGGACTTAGTGATAACAATCTTACAGGTAACTTATCACCAAAGCTAGAAACACTTCCTTCTCTCAATGCACTTTACTTAAGTGGAAATAATCTTAAAGGTGATCTTCAATTTTCAAAAGGCTTTTTTGGTAAATTGGGAAGACGTTTTGGGGCTTGGAGTAATCCTAAACTTTGCTATCCAGTTGAATTAATGTCAACAAACAATGTTCCATATGGTGTAAAACCATGTCACCAAGAGGAGATTCATTTGGTAAAATCAAATGCCAAAACTGAGGTGATCAATGGTGATATGAACCATAATTCCGATTTCATAACCTCTATGGGATTTTCTACTTGTGCTACTAATGGTTTCTGGTGGATTTTTATGATTTTGGGTCTAGTACTTAATTCTTATATAGTTTTTTAATCATGAAAAATGTAACTTGGCTCTTAACCTTTAATTTAGGTGTTACATTACAACAAGTTGTATGTCTTTTATATTTTGTTCTAACATAATCTAATAGTCTTGTCAATTTGTTAATTATCTGTGTAATATTATTTATTTCCAATTTCATGCATGATTTTGTCATTCTCAATTTTTTACATAGTACTGAATTTACCTATGGTCAACAAGAAAGTATGAGGGACCCCCTCTCTAATGGAATGAATATGAGAGTAACGCCAAAGACAATTACGTAATTTTTGCAGACAATTCTGCACAACTGCACTGATATCTGGTTGAAAATCATATACACATGGGGACTGTAATGTAATCTGTGTAACTATTGTACTACTACACAATATTAAACCACTTGGTCTTTGGAGTATTTTTTTTGCCTATGTTAATTCTTGCAAATTGAGACCTTACTCATTTTAATTAATTTGTGCTTTCATAGGATGTAACTGCATAAAGCATAATAATAATATTCCAAAATTGAGTAGTTTTTTGAGGTGAGAATTGGGCATCTTCTAGTTGTACATATTGGCTAGTTGAGCTTTCAACTGCACATAGACAAGAAGAATCATCTGCACATTATATATTTTTACCTTTCCTGGATTTATTTATTTATTATTTATGTATTAATAGTAGTACTTTACACTTTATTTTTCTGTGAATATTTTTGTATTTTGCAATGTATTTTTTTGTTGAAGAAATAGGGAAATTAGAATGAGACTATAGCATTTTCATTTTTTGATTTTTAATGCAAGACGGTTATGACTTTAATATATGAAAGTGAAATGTGGAGGATTAAAGATAGTAGGCTTATAGGCCTGTTGGTACAGGGGAGGTGTCTAACTATGAATGTATATGGGTAGGCTGGTACATAGCATTTAATGGACCTTAGGATTAAAGAGGGTTATAATGGGTTTGTGGGTTCATTACAAAAGCTTGGTCTGGCATATGGCAGATCTGTGCCTCTCATTGTTCAAACTTGGTTTTCAAAGTTGTTTTCAAGGCATTAAACAATGTATAATAAGGGAGGAAAATTGAATGTTCTTCAATTTTACTTGTTGGAATTCTCTATTCTTGTTCCCCTCAAGGAAACTTTGGTCTCAATCTTATCACGTTTGTGGTTCCACGGCATCATTGGTTTGTGCTTTTTAATAAACGCATGGAATGAAAAAAAAAAGGGAATGGATTTCTTTTCCTCAAGTTGTAATGTAATCTCAATTAGTATTTTTAATCATATTTGATATAGCTAAAACACAAATCATGCAATCTCCTATTGATCTATCCGATGAAGATCACAAATGTAGAATGGTGGTTCACGGTGCTCTAGTGTGGCAGATGTTGAGTCTTCATGGTGGAGGAGAAATGTGTATGTAGACACGTTATCACTTCAACATTCAAACCGGTATTTAAAAGAGGTAGTTATGTGCGAAATGTGGTGAAAGAGAAGTGTACCTTAAGGTGATGCTGACTCACCCTTATATAGATGATGAGGGTGCCTACCGTCACTGTGAGAAGCGGTGCGATCAAAAGTGTAGTTAGAGATGACATGAACGGCGAAGAAGAGGTCAGGGCATGCTCTTATAAATATTTTTTTTAATAAAAAAATGGTGTTTGGAAAGAGGGAACTTCTACTATATACTCATAAATACACACAAACAAACTTAAATAAATTAATCAAAAGTATTTTCATAAGAATTTTAAACAAATAGGCCTTAAATCACATTACTCCGCCAATCTGCGTATGTCCGCCCAGAATTTCTACTTGTATGATTTATAAATCACCTCCAAAGGACCAATCTTATTTTATTTTTCTATATAAACAAAAGACTAATTAGTACATAATTAAAATGACCAACACTTCAACTAAAAATTATTTTGCTTCTCACTAACCACAGCGACAAGACTACCACCAACAACGAAGCATGTTGTGTCACAATTTGATATATTTCTGTCATCTAAGATCATCTTCAATTGTTATTTTTAAGGAATTTACTTTGAGTTTTATGCACTGTCACAAGTGTTTCCCTCAACCGCAAATCATGAAAACTATTTTCAATAGAGGATTTTGAACATTTAAGACCCGATATCTATTAGGTACTCTGATTAGGGATAAACTTTTTTGGGGTCTTATATGACTCGAGGTCTCATTTAAGGACCCCAATGTTAAGTGGGATCCACACTTTTTTAATATTAACAAATTAAAATGTAATGATATAAAATTATTGATAGTTGATTAATGAGTCCCATTAAATAATTTGTGTGAGATGCTATGTTGGAGGAATTGCGTATTTATTATGTACTACTATTAAAAAATTATAAATTAGTTATGTGTACACGTGAAACTCATTTAAGTATTAAAAAATAATATGTGTCTCCGTATGAACTCTCTTATACAACTTATTTACATTCGATTCCGATGATAAATAAATCTGCACTTCTTAAGCAAACCATAATTTTTGTGAAAAAAAGAGTAACCCACACTTTTAAAATAAGCTACTTTAACAAAATTTATACAACTCATTTTGCTAACTCAAGTTCCTCTAACTGGAGATGCTTTTAAAATTATCCCATTATGCAGAAAATGTGATGTTTTTAAAATTATCCCATTATGCAGAAAATGTTGTACTCCATCAAAATGAAATGCTCAACAAAACCAAAACCGGTGACATATAATGAATATTGAACACCAAACTAAATAGTCAAATACGAACGTGGTTTGAACAAGTGATTATTCACCCTCTCTGAAAAAAGAGTGATTTATCATCTATTATTTTCACATGATAGAACAAGTGATTTCACCATGTGAAAAATAATGGGTGGTAAATTAGAGGTGTAAAAAAACAAAATAAAAAAACAAACATTTTGGATGATGATTTACGTACTTACCTATGAAATTCCACCAAATGAGCATCGAGAAAGTGATATGAAATAATGAGTGGTAATAAAAAATCCCAAAAATAATAATAATGATTCTTATTATTTATGAATGGAACAGCAAATTGACTTTTCGAAGTATAAATAAATCTAAAGGGTCGTATTCATGTTTAAAATTCTTGAGATTTTCTTGTCTTTTATTGTAGCATTGTTAGCTATGTAGGCATCTAAAGAGCATGAATTGGGTCCATGTGTTGAGTCGTGCTCAATTGTGGTTGCCAGAGCCAATATTAAATGCCACCATTCTCTTTGAGTTCCTGATGATCTTCTATGTAAGACTCAGTCTGTAACGAACAGAAAGCAATATGATATATATGTCACATGCTGCTTGCAGTATTACATATCAAATTTCAAATACAAGGAAAAAGACATGTTAGTTCAAGTTGGTTACAAACATGAACATTAAGTTAGAAATGTGGACATTTGGTTTTCTAAGGACTAACATTTTCTTTTCATGTAACACACTTGAGAAAACGTTGGTCGTCACGAACAGAGAAGTGTCATGGTTCTAAGCTGTATTGGAACTGAACCACATTAACGGTTTCAGTTCAGTTTTTAAAACCACTTTAAAAAAAAAAACTGTTTTATTTTTTAAAAACAATTCAATTTAAGTTTAAAACCGGTTCAGAACCAGTTTAATAAATAGATAATTTATATTAATTTTTAATTAAATAGTTTAATATATAAATAATTTAAATGAATAATATAATTATAAAACAACTTATTACAATCTCTTTTTAAAAAGCAGCTTATTTATGCAAAACAACTTATTATGATTTCTTTTTCAAAAACAGCTTATTTATACAAAACAACTTATTAGGGTCTCTTTTTTTTTATATATAAAAAATAGCTTATTCAAAACAACTTATTTATGAAAAACAACTTATTAGGATCTCTTTTTCAAAAACAACTTATTCAAAATAACTTATTTATGGAAAACAGCTTATTAGGATCTCTTTTTTCAAAAACAACTTATTTATGCAAAACAGCTTATTAGGATCTCTTTTTATAAAAAAAAATAGCTTATTTGAAACAACTTATTTATGAAAAACAACTTATTAGGATCTCTTTTTTCAAAAACTGCTTATTTGAAACAACTTATTTATGCAAAACAACTTATGAGGATCTATTTTTAAATAACAGCTTATTCGAAACAACTTATTTATGGAAAACAATTTATTAGGATCTCTTTTTTCAAAAACAGCTTATTCGAAACAACTTATTTATGCAAAACAGCTTGCTAGGATCTCTTTTTATAAAAAAAAGCTTATCCAAATCAACTTATTTATGGAAAACAACTTATTAGGATCTCTTTTTCAAAAACAGCTTATTTGAAACAGCTTATTTATGCAAAACAGCTTATTAGGATCTCTTTTTCAAAAACATTGTATTCGAAACAACTTATTAATGGAAAACAACTTATTAGGATTTCTTTTTTCAAAAACAACTTATTCGAATAAGTTGTTTTCCATAAATAAGTTGTTTCGAATAAGTTGCACCAAAATATAAATTTAGGCTATGTGTTGGATTGATGGAATATGGTAGAATGGAATGAAGTGAAGTGGTAAGTAATTCAATTCCGTTGTTTGGATTTGCAAAAAATGAATGGAATGAAATAAAACATAATGGAATCCATTCCATCAAATCCTTCAATTTTCCCATTCCCCCCAATTTGGGGTGTATGCAATGGAATGGAACTTCATTATTAAAATATTACCAATTTACCCTTATTTTAATTTTATCATTGTAATGCATCTTGTTTCTCTGAAATACACCGAGCTTAACTTGCTTCTCTGTTACCCAACCTGTGTGTCTTCTCTTGCGCCACTATTTTACATCTATTTCGCATATATACTATTTCCTTACCATTATAAGTTGAGATTTTTTTCCAGTTATTTTCCGTATAGTTTTTTTTGAACAGGTTTTGCGGTTTTGCGTTTAGTTTTGATTTTAGTTGTTTTGCGTTTTTTTTGTGGTGGCTGAGGTTTGAACTCTGGACCTTATATCTATTATATATTGTCATTACCAATTAAGCCATGCTCACGAGGACAGTTGTGTTGCCTTTAAAAAGAAAGACACTTGACACAATAAAAACATAAATAAATAAATAAAGAAGACATTCGTGTTCTTTATTCAGATACTATTATTTGTATTTAGAGTTTCGAATTACCACATTTTCATAAGAATATGGTTGGCATGTTAAATTGAATTTGGATCCTCCACAAGCTCTTGAGTTGGTAGTTAGAATGCTGAAGGTTTTTTTTTAGTAATAATATGCTTTTCATTTGTTTAAAAAATAATAGAATAAAAATATTTATATAATATTTTTTAAATAAGGTTAAAAATGAAATAAAAAAGTCATAATGTATTATGTTCCGTTCACATCCTAAACAATGGAATGGAAAAATTATTCCACCTCTTCATATGATACCCAAACAATGGAGTGAAATATTTATTCCATTCCATTATGTTCCACTCCGCTCCACTCTATTCCATCAATTCAAAGAGAACCTTAGGGGTTAAGAAAATGGCAAATTATATGGTACATCCAACAATTTGAGTGTACCGGTACAACAAATTATTAAATTAATAATTAAACGACTTGTTTTTTTGAAGAAAAAGAACTGTTTTCTATCATTGACAATTACAATAATTGAATCGTATTTACCAAAAGCGTCGACGAAATAAAATTTACTTTTTTTGAATTTTTGTTATATATAAAAAAGAATATTGATTATTTTTTATGAGAAAATGTTAAAAATTTAATATAATTCTTATAAACAATGAAATGATGATTTTTTCTTATAAAATGATGTTTTCTAAAATATTAAATATTAATAAATAACTCTTTATTTCATAAAATAATCGTTAATTATAAATTTGGTGCAGCTCAATTGATGAGTTGCCCAATCCTTTAAGAGCGTTACTATATGAAGCGACAGATTTGTTCAGAATTTTTCAAGAACTAACACGCGTCTTCTTCTTACAGGAGAGTCAAAATTTCAACTCCAACTGGGTGGAAAAAACAGTAGGTTGTTTGTATGCATGTTGCCTGTCGTGATGCTTTCTTGAATACTTATGTCGCGATCTATATCTTTATCCATCCTTTAAACTCATAAATTTATGAGAAATGATACTTATAGCGAAAAAGTGGATCATAAAGCACACCACGATGCTTCACAAAGCACACCATAATGCTATTTTCCTTATTAGCATGCTCCACCTTTTGTATTTTATCACCCATAATTTCAATCAAGCAAAAGATCCAACTAGTTAAATCAATTCATGGAATTTCGGGATGTTTTTTCTTGCGATAAATAGCACAATTCTAAATTTATATGTTCAAGTTTTAGAGACCAGATTTTTTCCTAAATTTTAAACCCAACATAAGTTTACAAAATTATTACTGGACTCTTAAGCTCAAATGCATAAAATATGCGGTGACGACGCCTTTCTCTTAACTCTTTAAACACCATTTTTATCTCCTGGTTCCCTTCAATACCTCTAATTCCTTCAATATATCATTATCTTGTTCCCTTCCATTACCTCTAAGTTTACGGTAAAATAAGTGGAGAGCAACAAATGTGAATTGAAACGGCAAAGCGATTAAGTCAAAAAAGGTGTAACAAGCCATTCGTGATAATTCACGATTCTTTTGTTCGTAGCATAGCTCTAGAGAAAAACATACACGCCCGGTCTAGGACAATTTGGTAGCGTAATTAATGTGTCTATTTTACTTGGTATAATATTAAATTATCATTTATCTATAATATTTAATATTGACTTTTTCATATTTCAAGTAAGTTAATAGTATTAATTAAAGTCATATTTAAAAAATAAAATAAAAAAAGGTATCGTGACGTTTTCCAAAATTGATCTTTTGGGGACAAAAACTAATTGATTATATGAGATACACTTCTCATGAATAATTTTCAGTCTCTTTGTTAACTTCTTAACAACCAATGTACAGATAGATGACATTATTAGTAGCAATAGGACACTAACCTTTCATAGACAATTGTTCATCATAAATGCAATGTTGGTCAAATTAAGAGTAAAGGGGAAGTTACTGGTCTCTAGCCCAGCACAACATTCATGAAATATTTCCACACCATACAGAGGCCAAAAGTGTTAGATAAAAATACGGCTTAAAACCATCTGGGTCAAAACACTTATGTTGGAGCTAATGTATCTTAGCACGTTGGTGTCAAAAGACATCATCTTAAACAAGAAAGTGAGACATATGTTTTTTTTATACACAGATGTTAGCTTAAAGCAAGGAAATAATTGACATTAATACGATTAACACTGGTTTGAATCTAATCAAATTTTTTCCTACATTTATCAATTTCTTTCTTCAGATGCTGACCTTGTTTTTATTTTTATGGTGCTACAGTGTAAGATCAATTTCTTTCCTATTATCACAACTTGTTGACCATAAGAACGTCACTGATCGCAAACAAAATCATGAGTCCAGGTTGTGTGTGCCCGGCTGTGGCTCTGAGGAACTCTTCACATTTTTTTTTACATTATCATTTTTTTGGTTCAGCTTGACATCATATCTCCAGGTGGTTGGGAATATTGACTGTATCTCCCTTAAGTGTGGGGGATCATTTTAATCAATTCATTTTTGTTGGTGGAGTCGCTAAGGCCCGCTTATCAATTCTTCAGGTTTTTTGGTTTGTATCTGCGTGGAAAATTTGGAAAGAAAGAAATAACATATTATTCAAAGGCAAAGAATGCACAATTGTTCAGATGGTTGACAAAATTAAGTCGCTCACTTTCATGTGGTTGAAAGCGAAGTTTCCTTCTCTTCCTTTTAACTACCATGGTTGGTGGCTTAGTCCTTACACCATTTTGGACATTGGGTAAAAGTTATTTGCTTTCTTTTGTATTACTTTTTTTGTTTATTGTTGTAAATATTGTTGTGACTCTGGTATTCTTCTCTGGCATACCTTATGCTAGAGATGATCTTTTGCCGTGGTAATATATCTCATTTTAGCATTTTAAAAAAAAAAACTAAAACTCAAGACATATTTCAATTCCTCAGTTTTATTCAAAGTTGTCAAAGTTTTAATAAAAAAATAAAACATTCCACTAATAAACTTAGACAAGTGGTCCTCGTGAACATAACTCAGTTGACAGAGATATGCATTGTTATATGCAGGGGTCGCAGTTCGAATTTCGGACATTCCACTTATTCACCTTGGTGAATTTTATCCACTAAGGAAAAAAAAAACTTAGACGAGAGGTACTATAATTTTATCATGCGCAGGCCATCCATCGACACTTCCAACCAATTATACTCATAATCGCAGTTAAGAAAAAAATATTTTTTTTTTCTAAGGAGAGAAAAAATTATACTTATAAGTCATAAGAAGAAAAAAAGAGAATATAAAGTTAGGATTAGGTAGCGGTAGCGTATATGGTATCATAGTTAGCTACTGAAATTAGTGTTGACAAGTTGAGTGTACAGTGACCAGTTAGTTTAGTAGGTCCCAAAAATGCTTGTTTTCTTATAAGATCGTCACACAGAAATTAAAAGATACACATCAAAATAATTGTTATACTTTTTTTTCCAAAGGAATATTTATTTAGTTGGTAAGTTTGGTTTGTACACCATAAGAACCGGAGGTCAACTTTCAGTATCAATGTTTAAATTTGTTGGTGGACAATTAGTAAATATACATGTAAATGTTCTTTGAGCTTGAGAGATGTTTGATCTTAGTAAGTTCCTTTAATTATTTTTCGGTTACAATGCAAACAGAAAGAAAAAGAGGGAAAAGAAAAAAAAACGAAAAACAAAAAACAACTGTTTAGAATAAAATGTTTCAGCTTCGTCCATCTTAAGGAGACGCAAGAGATCTACTCAAGGGGAGACATAAAAGAGCAACTCATTATACGAAGAGGCTCTTAGCTTGACTATAAAATCCACACAGTGATTACCCTCTGTAATAGAGTGACTAACAATTACATTACTCTAACCAAATAACCCAATCAAATCCTTCATATCTTGAATCAAGACCGCATAAACATGAAACCTCATTGCTGGACGAGGAGGTTGATGCAATGCAAGGAGTTGGTGTAGCAAACAAACTCAATGATATCTAATATTTTTACCAAGATAAGACCTTGGTAGATAGCGTATAGATCAACATACAAGATGTTAATGAATCATTTATATAATCGAAAAAATCTGATAAATAAAATCCTGCATTGTTACGAATGATTACACCAAAACCAGCTCTCATATAAACTTTTTTTATTATAAAAATGTCAATGAATCATTTATTTAATCGAAAAAATCTGATAAATAAAATCCTGCATTGTTATGAATGATTACACCAAAGCCAGCTCTCATATAAACTCATAAACTTTTTTTATTATAAAAATAATCATATTTATTTGTTTTCCTTTTCGATAAAAAAACAAATGGATTTTATGTTGAAAGAACAAGCTAAACCATATTTTGGCTTTCCAAAATAATGATGTCCCATCATTAATCATGATTGCTGGCAACTCGACTATTGTGAAGTGGGTTCTCAACAAAAATGCAATGACCTCATGATTCGCAAAATTTTTCTTTCCTTACACAAAAAAATGTTAAGCACTCCAACATTGGTTTTTCTACAAATAAATAATTAAACTATTATTTTTAGGTTATCTTTGAAGAACTGTGGCTAATTTATCCAACAACCAATAAAAATTTACCACAAAAGTAAATTTACATATGAATAAGTTTCATCAGTTGTTGGATAATTACTCACAATTATTTAAAGATAACATTTTTTTAGAGGACTTCAAAGGTAACATAGTTCTTACCTTAAATAGATATCACATCTCTTCAACTATTCTATGCCAAATAATCCCTTGAACTATTTGTCAAAAAATAATATTTTATACTAATATATTGCACCAACATATTTTATACTAATATTTTATACTAACTATTTGGTTTTCATGATTGATGGAGGCACCCACTTCTTTGTATGGATGTCATGTAACCTTGTTATTTTGTTTTCTGTTGGTGGCGGCAACCTTTTGTTAGGTGTCCTGTATTTGTAACAGATTGTGTGTTTCAGCACTTTTAGCACACCTTGTGCGGGATGAATCACTTCTCATTTGAGCAATATAATCTATTTTGATTTGTTAAAAAAACAATATTCATTAACCTGGTGCAACAAAATTTCTATAAAAAAAAAAGAAGAAAACCTGGTGTAGCAAAAGTTCTCAAAATGGTATTGGCAAGGGGGGGAAAAAAATTCAAAAGGGTCACCAAGTTCTCAACATTATCTCACTAATTATTGCATAGAAATTGATTAATCACACCCTCCTTTTTCTACAATGCTTGCCGTGCTAAAACTCTACTCTATTTGTACAATAACAATGTTTCAGTACTGTTTGACATATGTGCACAAAGCATAATGGAACAAAACAACTTATTTTACTGCATTCTATTTACTTTCTTCACTTTTTTATAAAATCAAAGTACATTACTTTTTAAAATAAAAATAAAAATCTATGTTAGTGTGTTGTTCTATTTATAATATTGTAAATTCTTAAATACCCTAAAACTTAGTTTGATACTGGTATCTCATTTACAAAATTTATTCAAAATTTGATATTTTAAATGATTTAATGCAAAAATATGACTTGTCGATGAATAATTAGATAATTGATATATATTCAACGAAACTTCATTTAAACTAATGTGTTCGGACTATCTATTTAATTTCTTACAAAATTAGAAAGAACAAAGAAGATTGGGTCCACACCATCTGCATATTTATACACGCCATGTTGAAGTTATTGTACTAATTATAAACACCATTAATTTCCCAAATCGGTTAAATAGATATAAAAGTGAAAACTATCCTTCACCATATAGTAGTGACGGTGACAGCCCTTATCGAATTCTTAGGCTTTCAAGCATGTGCTAAAGTTTCCAAATTTCAATGTTTCACAATCACACGCTTTGGCATGTTTTATTATGAAATCATTCTTATTGACCAATAAATAAGACATTTTCATACACCTAAAGCAAATAAATTTGGTGCCCAAGTCCAAGCATAGCCATCACCAAGTACTTCTACCCCAATATTAAATATTTTCTATTGTATTTTTCAAACGTTGACATTGAAATTTCAATAGTCTCTTTTGCGTGTGTCTCAATTCTCTTGTTTAAATTTCCTACTTTTCATCTCAATCCCAATAACCTTACATTTTTCATTATTCCTCCATGCAACCCACATATGAAACCACTTTCTTAGTTTCTTCACATTGAAATTTTTTCCTCAAAAAGTAAAAAAGAACACAAAAACTCCAACATCTTTCTTAAACATCTTCCTATCAAACATCCTCATCCCTTCCCTATGGCTAACTCTCAATGCTCTAAATCCATGTATCTCTCATGTAAAACATTTTCTCTAACTCTTCTCCTTGTTTACTTGCTTTTTGTTGGTTCTTGCACTTCTACAAGGATGGGAATTACAACAATGAAGCTGAAGATGAATGAAAACACAGAACATCTAAGGCGAAAGCATAACCCGGGTTTGGTTTTCAACTTCTTCCCGAAAGGAATGCGAATACCACCTTCAGGTCCTTCAATGAGGCATAATTCAGAGGTGGATTCAACACCTAAGAATTAAGTTGGATAAGATGTCATCTTTTTGCATGATTAATTTAGTTTCTTCATTTTTTTCATCCTTTTCTTCAACTTTTTGGTTTTCAATGTTTGGAATTTGATACCAAGCTAAGGAGATTTAGATCCTTCAAATCTCCAAAAAGGGTCTGAATTTTTTTTGGCTCTATGATTCTAAATTATATATTGTACATAAAAGCATATATTAATAATATATTTACTGCATTTTTATGAATGAAAGGCTGTTGTCATCTTATTATCTATGAATCTAAGATCAGTTTGTCCAATTGATATCTTGTTTTTTCAATTTGATGATGATTAATTAATCCAAATGATTTATTTTCAATCTCAATTTGTTTATTTCATCTATACTATGCAACTAGCTTATTAGAAACATCAAATGTCAATTTTTCATTCAAATTGAGCATACCCCTCACTTGTTTTTCCCCACTCATGTCTAGTGTGATGTAATATTGACTTGATGTTGAGTGCACATAAATAAAAAAAGCCATTTTTTGGATCTTATCTCAGAACTGTTGCATAAAAAGGCAATAATGGAGTGCTAGCTCAATCACAAAGTCTACCAAGTTGCAGTTTAGAAAACTTTGCTGTCACACTTGTAATTAATCTAATGAGACAAGCTATGGCTATGGCTATGGCTGAAATCTTAATTTTGCGTCCATATTAAATAAAAAAATTAATTTATTTTAGGGCTGCACCTTGCATATTCATTCATTATTGTCAACTGTGCTTGGAATTATGTATCAATTTCAATGAATGTGAATCCCTCAAAGCAGGGGAATTATTAGAATATGTGCTTGAAATTGTATGTCAATTTCAATGGATGTAAATCCCTGAAAGCAAGGGAATTATTAGAATAAAGTCTATACTTTCTACAGTTGCACAAAGTTATTCTAAAAAGAAATCAAATTTCAAAATTGTCTTGTAATGAGACGTTTGCCACCTTGACTACTATATTCTAATGGAAACTTAGTCCCTAGCTGCATATATTAATGAAAACTAGAACGACGACCCTTACTGACGCATGGGTCATATTAAAAGTAAATACTAAAAAAAAAATCTAAAAACTTTTATAAGATGGCAATGAAATCATATAATAAGTTTTTACTACATTAATCATACTATGGGAAGGATTTTAATTCCGATGAATCATACAAACAACACAATTTAAAGAGCCACGCTGAAAAACTATATTGAATAATATATATACCGGTTAGGCACTGATATGAGAGCAAGGCTTCTACTGCACAATCAACCATGATTGAATCAAATGTCAAGTATGTAATTAATAACTCATCAAAGTAGTAATTAAGAATGTTGTTATTCAAAATAAACTAACCACAAAAGATTATATTAAACCACAAAACATTTCAACAAATTACAGTAATACCAAATATTTACGAACATTAAAGCTAATGCATCAAACTGCAGAAACATCATGCACATAACTTGATTGTTTCTTACTTTCCCTGCTTCTCTTTCCAATACCCTTCTTTGGTTTATGAGGCAAAACCTTGAGACGAAAGCTTTTTAGTGAAGATCCAAAACGATACTTTCCGACATGAATAACAACAGTTTCTGCATCACAACGTTTCTGAAAAACAACTTTGACGTCGTTAGTCTTCGCTAACAGTTCAGTCTTTGATTCAATTAATGACCCAAATTTGCATAAAAGCTTGTTGAGAATAACTATTGAAAAAATATAATCTTTGTTTCTAAATTTAAGAGTGAGAGCAGTAGGAGAAGAGTCCAAAGCATTATGCGTTAAATCCAAATTTGGAGTAATTTCATAAGCGGGAGAAAGATCCATTGACTCTTTGAAGACATAGAGCCAAGGTCCAGAAAATGAAATTGAGTGGGATGCCAACATTGAACGCTTTAATGTTGATTTAAGAGGCACATTTGCTTTTAAATGAAATGGTCAAACATGATTATGGATGATGATAGGGGTTTATGAGCGGTTAATGTGTGGCAAAGGGAATGAGAATGTCAAACGTGATTATGGATGATGATAGAGATTTAGTAGCATTTAATGCGTGGCAAAGGGAGGAAAGAATTAGAGTGAAATTAGGGTTGGGGTTAGCTAGAGAGGTTAAGCTTTAATAATAAGAGATTAAGTTGGTTTTTTTTTTTTATTTTAAAAATTAAGGTAAATCAAATAGTGCCTTGAGTTTTTCTTAACAATAAAATATTGTTTTTGTGTGCCATGAGATTTTGAATTCCATAAAATTATTAGTTGTATATTCAAGGAGCTTCAAAATTGAGTTTTATGGAATTAAAATATTAATTTTTTGCACTTGAAAGTGTAAAATTGAGAGAGGAAACATGAAATTTGGAAGAGGGAGATATATGAAATTTGCGAGTTAAGCAATTTATGGATGAAAATTTTCATTTGAGTAAAAATTGTATGAGTATCATAAAATTGAGTTAGCACACATCTTAAAACTTTACAATTGAAGATGATATAAGAATTTAAAAAAAAAAGGGTGATATGCTCTTTCATAACCAAAATTTTGTGACTGTCTTACAATCAAAGGTGCTTAGAGTAAAATTGTCTGAATACATCTAATCTTATTTTACTAGAATCAATTTTACAAAATTTAGTTAAAATACACGTATGAGAATAGTAATTGTAGAAATATTGAGTAGCGTCTCCATTTCAGCTTATTTTAAAATTATATTTTTGCAACAGAGGACCTCTAGGTTGATGGAATAAAAAATTTAAGGATACAAATCCTTTTTTTTTTAAATTTTATATTCTCGTTGAGAAGATGCAAGAAGCATTAAAACTCGCGGAAGAATGGAAAAAATACAAGAAGGGCGCCGCATATATACGGACACCAAAAAAATCACTAAAATTCAGATTAAGATATAGAGGCCGACATATACGTGCAATGACCCACACGCATACCCCTGTCTCACACCCAAACCACCGGAACTAAAGACCACTGCCACCAAAACCTGCAGGAACCAAAGTGCTTGAAACAGCGCTCCACACAGCAGAAAAACAAACCGAAACAGAGCTGGCAGCACAGAAAGTAGCAGCTGAAGGCAAAGAACAAGGCACACACCTAAAGAATACCCTGTCAACAGCAACAAAGAGCATCCTAAATAAAAACAGAAGCGCAAATCAAGAGCCCCCCATAACAAAGGCCGAGTGAATTTCCTAGCAAGGCACAATTGAGGGTTCCAACACCACTCGAAAAAAAGACATGACGGATTGTGCTTGCTACTTAGCACCCACCTCCAAGAATGCACTTTCACTTCCTCCACAATACCAACCACCTCAAAATCATTTCGCGCTTTCCACAAAGCCCAAATGGTAGCATGCCAAATCAAACATAATCCCTTTTTAACATTTTTATTTCTTTCCCCCTCATTCCAACACAGGCAACACTCCCATTGAGCAAAAAGGTTATGACTTATGAGGAATGAGGAAGAAACGGTCCAACCACTGCATCAAATTAAGCCACATCACAACGGAGGAAGAGATGAAGGGAGGATTCTACCGACCTAGACTCCATTAGGTGTCCCACAATGGTAGTGCACATCTTCATTTCAAAGATATGTTTGCAAAACTTTTGCGGACTTTAAGTGCATGGACAGCATGCATATTGCAAAACTATGGATCACACGTCAAGACAATATAATTAAACATGACATAAAATAACTGAGCAAAAGACATAAATTAAATAACAACAGATAAAATAGAGATTTATCTTAAAATCTTACTCGATAAGATTTAGTTATTCATAGTAACTAAGGATAAAATTGTTTAATTACTCTGGATATTTAGTTTATTGTGGTTCTTGTAAACTAAGTGCTTTTAGAAATTGAACCAAACAAAATCTATTATGTGCCGAGGAAACTTAATGCTACATTAACTAAGCTTAGTAATCAAACTTGGAGTTTATCGAATGATTCGTCATAAAGGAAACTCATCAATCACTTGGTTAACGAACCATCTAGTAGTATTACCGAAATATTTTGATAATTTTGTTAAACTGACGGGAATTATGGTTAGGTTGATGCAATTGATTGATACTAAATAATACTCCAAGACATACAAAGATTGTGACTGTCAACTTGTTAAGTTGATGCAATTCATATGATGCTCCTAAAGCATGATTGATTATGCAGGTATTTCACAAGGCTTGAGAAATGTATTTCACATGGATTTTGATTTTGCATATAGAATGTTTATTGTGTTGTGGATGACCAACTGACTTGAAAAAAGTATAAGTTTGATTATTCACTACTACTGCTTCAAGTAATTTTTTTTAACAACTGCCTCAAGTAATTTTGTTTACTAATCTTGATAAAGATGGAGATTAGGTCTTGGGGACATGCATACACATTATCAAAGGTTAATGAATGATGTTAATCACTTGCTCCACACCAAATAACAATGTGAATTTGGTTGGACATAGCCATTAACTTTTATCATCCTAGGAGAAAATAAAATCAAGAGGATGCATACATGGTGGGAACAAGAACGAGATGGGACATTTGGAAAATCTCAACTTTGAAAACCTCCATTGCAAAGAACGACCCTCTTATTTACAATGAGGTGGGATTAAGCACCTGTTTTTTATATTGTGATCCTCGACTCCTTGAGCCATCAGAGTTTTTCTGGAATGCTTAAATTACATTTCTTCTTAATATGTTTTCTATATGTTAATATGAGAATATTTTCCAAATAATATTATCTCTATAATGAAACATGTAGCTGATCTTAGTCCACATATTATAGCAACTTTTTCGTAGTTGAACATCCATGTTTTGTCGGAAAACTGTTAGTAGTATTCTATTGGAGGAAAAATTGATTGAGATTAATTGGTTTTTAACTAGCCAAATTAAGTGAATTGGAACTGAGATACATGGTGTCAAAGTTTATGGCTTCTCATGACAGCCATACAAGCATACAACTCTGCTTGCCTGCTATGAACTCTTCCAATTCTCAAGAACCAGTCACTCTTAGACATCATTAGCCTAGTTTATTGCAGATTGATAATGGAGTAAAAGATTGAATAAAAAAAAAGGAAATGAACAAGCATCGTGCCCCTGCTCAATGTTTATGTGATGGATGACTGCGTTCTTATAAAGAAAGTACTCAATTATTTTTGTATAAAATTTCATGTTTATTTTTTGGAAGAAATATATAACTGTGATGAAATTTGTAACACCGCACGACCGGTAATGTCGACACCATTTGATTGGATATATTTCGTAGTTTTTTTTAATTCGAGTCCAGAATTTTTCGATTTATTTGTGATAATTATTTTTTTTTAATTTTTTTAAGGAGTCTGATAATTTATAGTGGTCGTCTACATGAAAAGTAAATAAATCAATGATGACTATT
>Ga0228711_1002534_pt1 | contig 28153 bp, 12 predicted proteins | sample MedpolnodulmetaG_2_FD_177996 | JGI IMG/M metagenome (GOLD analysis project Ga0228711, IMG submission 177996) | Root nodule microbial communities from Medicago polymorpha collected in Santa Monica, California, United States - brown nodules | ecosystem: Host-associated > Plants > Roots > Nodule... | reverse complement strand
CTAGCACCGAGTTTTGGAGGAGCACCGTTCGTGTGGACTTGCTAGAGGCTTTGCTGCTTGCTGCTTGCTTTGCTGTGATCGAGATTCCAGCTTTCAGATTCCACACTTCGAGGTAACAATCGAATCATTGATTCATGTGTAAATTCGTAATGATCCAAGGAAAGAAAATTGAAAATTTTATCCGCTGCTTTATTCTGAAAACACATTCGATTTTCCTTCAGTCTGGAGGGACACTGGTGCCCGCATGGCTGTTGTTCTTGTCCTATTGCAGACACAAATCAGAGTAGTGGAGATAGTGGTTGTACACTTCGTACAATTGTCCTTTTTCAACTCTCTCCAACGAAAAAGCATCCAATGCCTTCAAATTCATTTGAATTAGCCGTTGCTTCATTCTTCCAGTCTTCTGCAATGCTAGGAGTGATTAAATCATTTGAACAGCCTTTGAAGCTTCAATTCTCTCAGTTCTGATGATCTTCAGCTTCTGATGAAAACTGCTTCTGGTGATCTTGCTTCTGATGAGGTGCTTCTAATGACGTCAGCACTTCAGGAGCACTTTGTCTGCAGAACTTCTTTTCTTCAGACGCTTCAAGCTTCCTTCTTGTTGATTCCATTGCTCTCATTTGTTCTTCTAGAACCTATCCTTTAAAAGACACTGATTTTTGTCTATGGTCCTGCACACTTGAACAAATATTAGCATATCCAATTGACAATTTTTAATACCTTGTTATCATCAAAACTTAAAGGGTAATGTTAAACACATTTTGTTCCAACAGACTCCACTTACAAAACCAATACATATCGAATGCCGTTATTTGAGATTATTTGTGTCATCTCTACCAAACTGACGTATTCCGTTGCTTTTGCCTTTCTTTCCTTTGAACAAGAAACTAACTTTACTTAGGCACTTGAGATGTTGGTTGGTCTTTTGACCTCAAAACTCAACATGCTTCAAGTGGTTGTCACTAATAGGGACACCACTTTGATGAATGTTATTGCCAAAGTTCTCCCTAAAGCAAACCATGTACTTTTCTATTTTCATATTGAGAATAATGTGAAAGCTAAGTGCATCACGGATTTTATAGTCAAAGCGAAGCCTACGGATGCAAAAGTTGTTGTAATTTAGATATTTGTGGCCAATATGTAACTAATATTATATATATTATATAAATATATGAAGTGAAATATTTTTTGGTGGCCGGTTATGCACACCAATTACTGCTCGCATTATTTTTTCTTTAATTATTCAACTATTTATTTTATCTTTTTCTCTCATATTTGTTTTTCATTATATTTTGTGAAGTGCAACATGTCTGAAGATGCATAAGAACTAGTTGAACTTCATGTCCTTTATCCAGCCGTGAAAAAGAGGGTTAGGTTCTTCGTAAACCCCACCGACAAGTTGGACGAGTTGAAGGCAAAACTTGACGAATAATTTATCCATATTGGTTCAAATCAAAGAACAACTGATGTAATAGTAAATGTGTCAGGTGTGGACTTGGGGGAGGATAAGGAAGATGACTTTTGGAAGACCATGTATTTTCCACAACTTCTCGAAGATGATAGCGACATTGATTACATGTTTAGGGTGATGGTTGAAAATAACACTTTACATCTTTATGTCCGATCCGTTGAAGTGTAATAATGTAATTTGTTCGAATTTGTGTATGTATTGTTGAATTTTAATGAATTTGTGTTTATGTAATTTAATGATGAATTTAGGTAATTTTGACCGTTTATGTGAGATTATGTGATTTTAAAAATTTATGGACGAATTGGTGTAATTTGGATCGTTTACGTGTCATTAAGTGTGATTAAGTGAGTACGCGTCATTAACGATTGATTTGTGTAATTAAGTGATTACGCATCATTAACGACGAATTTGTGTAATTTGAATCATTTGGATCGTTTGTGTTATTGTGTGATTGTATGATAAACGATGAATTTGTGTGATTTGGATCGATTATGTCGTATTATCTGATAATGTTGTCAAACTTGCGTAATTCGGTTCAATTATGAATGTGTCAATGTTACGGGTCATTTATGACTTGGTTACAATTAATGCAGTGCAGTAAATGTTGTCTGGTATATTAGTAATAACGTGAGTTAACTCACGCAGAACTATAATCTACTTGAGTTAACTCACGTTAAATTTTATGAAATTTTGTACCAAATTTAGCACTAGCGCTACTTAACATGCGCAGGGGTATTTTAGTCTTTTCAGTTGGGAGCAAGCAATTCCTATTAGGTAAATAGCAGACTTCTAACCCTTTTTGTAAAACACCAATTTTGACCTAGTCAGTCCTAGATGTCATGTCACATGTGTTTTTTGGAATAAAAAATAAATAAAAATACCACATGCATATAAATGAAATTAAATAAATAAAGGAAATGAAAGAAAGAATGTCACGTGAGTTTCAAAATCTGGAAAAAGAAAGGGAGCAATATCAACCAGAACACTTTTCTTCTTTCTCACTAACAATAACAACACTCATTTCTCCAACCACAACTTCAATGCAACTAATTTATCTTTAATTTTTAGATTGAAACATCTAACTTGGGATCAACAAAATGCTTCATATTTCTCAAGAATATTCAAAATTACCTTCCTGAAACATGCTTCCATCACTAGATGAATCAACAACGTAAAATTAAGCCCATCATCAAGAAAAGGGTCATTTAAAGTAACCATTTTTAGGCAAATCCAGAAAAGGGTATCCTTCAAAACATGGAATTTCAGGGTCTAGTGAATCACCTTCTTCATCTGACAAAGTTGAGGTTTTGATAGTGTCATTCGAAGACTTAGAGTGACCCTTTGAGTTGAAGTTACTTTTTTTGAAAGGAATCAAGCAAAGAACTAAAAGGGTCATCATGATTTTCACAGTGTGAAGCAGGATTATTTTCTACTCTTCTACTTCTACTGAAAGATAGAAATCCAAATCACTTGCATCTGGTTGAAAAAGTCGTGCGCATTTTAGAAGCTTTTATGGATTACAGTAATCCAGCTACTGCATTGTTCAGAGATTTGGGTGGTTTAGATGATACCATCTCTCGCTTGAAGATTGAAGTCTCCCATGTTGAAAATGGTGGAAAGCAGCCAGATGAAAATTCTGAGTCTATATCCCTTGGAACCTATGCCCCTGGAAATACTACTCGTATATATGGATCCGAAGCGAATGTGCTGCCTCAGTGCTTATGTATAATTTTCAGGCTTTGGAGAATCTGGATCTTTGAACGCGGTGCTTGAGAGGTGGGGGAACGACTCAATGTGGTTCTTCTGCGAGTTCCAGCCATTGCTTCGGAGGTAGGAACGGTAACTGTTAACTGTTGCAGTGGAGGAACGTGTAACTGAAAACGGTTACGACAAAGATGCGCGTAACTGAAAACGGTTACGGGGGAGGATCGTTGGACCGTGGCGGTTAGGGAACAATCCCCTCCTCGTAGCGCCAAATGATCTGTTCGGTGAGAACGTTTGAGTAGCAACGATGGCAGAGAATGTTCCGTTGTGACGGTAACTGCTTCCGGCACGGTGGCGATGAGTCTTCACGGTGGAACGAAGGGTGTCTGCATGCACGTTAGCACTCCAACGCTCAAGCCAGTAATGGAACTAAAGAAGAGTGTGTAAGAAGTGTTGTGGAAAGTGATGTGTACCTTGAGGGTGAAGCAAGTTCACCCTTATATAGGTACGCTTTAGTCATAACCGTCTCCAGGTTATGCGGCGTGTGATTAGGAGCGGTAAGGGAAACATGTATGTTGATCCTTGCGCATAGGCGTGCTCCTGTGTGGCACAGTGCACGCAAGCTGGAGAGCCCCTTTGAGTGCGGAACCTTAAGGCGATGTATTTCTGCCTACGTGTCAACGTGCGGTTTGTCTTGTGACCGGTCCAGAAAAGTTTGTAATGATGTCGGTTTCCATCAGAAACTAAACTTAATTTATCATGGTTCCACAATGAACCCCTTATTATTGTTGGATTCCATTAATAAAGTTTTATTCAGTTTATAATCTAAAGTTTGATTTAATTTGTATATTGCCGCTTTTATTAAAATCCTAGATGGAGCAATATTAGGATTGACAACCCTCGCCTCCATTTGAACAAGACAATAGTGAATTTCTTAGTTTCTAATATAATTGAATTTAAGTATAAATTTAGGGTTATAACTCATCTTTCAGGACCCTCGTAATTTGGAAGGGTGGATTGTGGGGAAAGGTACTTTCTTACAGGGGTGAGCAAGGAATCTGAAACCGCCCACCACCCGCAATGGCCGAGTCACCCGCGGGTTCATGGGTCGGATTGAAACGGGTCTCGGGTTCAAAAGTAATAAAATTCAGTTAGCACTGGGTTAGTGCGATCGGGCTCGGTTCGTCAAAATCAAACCCAACATAGGCCGCACCCGCCCGATACAGTTACAAGGTTAGGCATAAAAATATATTTTATTTAAAGTTAGAATCTGACAAATGCATGTGCTTTGCTGCAAGATACCTTATCCCACTTTTTTTATGTACTTTCTCCTTCTTTGAATGTTATCTCGTCCCATCAATGAATTTTAATAATGAAAAAACAATTAAACATACATATATAGAATATAAAGTAAGGCAACATTAGTTCTCTTCTCTCTCTTTCAATTGTTTCTTCTTCGTCCTAAGTCCAAACAGTGTTGTGCGTCTTTTTCCAGCACTGCCTTTTGAAAAGTTACCATATTCAACCCCATCTCATCCACAATTGAATCCTTTCTACTCTCCATCTCCGTCTGTGAAGTTGACAGCAATAACTGAGTTAACCGACCCGCCGAACCCATCGTCCATATAACCCGTCATCCGACCAATCCGTTGGCACACACGGTCGGAGATGGGCTTGAGAATACACTCTACGGTTTTCTTTGGATGGTCGAATTTAGAACCGAGTCCGACCAAACCTGAACCGTACTCAGCCCTACTTTCTTAAATCAAGTATAAGGCAAGTTTTAAACGAATGATTTCTTAATTTAATTTCCATCAAAGAAGAAAGGGGAATTCAAGGATTATCTAATCGTCATTAAACATCTGAATCAACCAAACCTAATCTCGCATTGCATGGGACAATTAAAACCTTGCAACCACTCCAATTTTTTCTCTTTTATTTGCTTTTCTAAACAAATTCCGCTAATTACTGAATCGAAGGACAATCCATGTGGAGACGATTAATTTACTACTTTATTACTTGGTACAATTTGGTACATGTGCCTAAATTATACATCAGGAAGCTTCAACCTTAAGCTATTTCAACTCGACGGAAGACTCGACATTATTTGGTTTTGACTCAACCGCATTTTCAACCACAATTGTCAATAAAGAACAAAACATTGCAAAAATAAATATTATCATTAATTATTTCTATCATTTAATGCAAAAATGTGGGAAATAATGCAAAAAAAAAAACAGAAAAACAATTTGCTCCAACGGCACTTAACCGCCGTTGATACCAACAACACTTAACTGTTGCTGGCTTCAATAGTAGTTAAGTATCATTACGATCATGTCATATTTTTGCGTCAATATGATAGAAAAATTGCACAATATAAATAGGTTAAAAGATACATTACATATTTCTTGACGTAAAATGAGTGTATAAACCTTCTAACAATCATATTTCAATGATGTGAGACCATGATTTTGCAACAATAAATTCTAAATTTGGCGCTTTTTAATGAAAGAAGGGAAAAAGTTAGTGAATGAATAAAGAGGTGGAAGTATGTTGCCTTATAAGTGAAAAATACCAAGAATGACAGCTAACTATCATTGCCATGCAACTAACAGCAGTTAACTGCCGTTACGATTATCCAACAGCAGATAACTGTGATTGGGGGCGGGGGTGTATTTACATTTTTTAGGGTGGCCGAGAGAAATATTAAAAGCCTAAAGAGTAATTTTCTAGAACTTAAACCGAAGATATGTCTTTGTCTCCTTTGCATTATTTATTCCTTTTATATTATGCCATAATAACCAAATCAATTCAAATTAAGATATAGTAGATAAGATTAAAGCCTCATCCCTAATTGAAAACTCCCTAACTAACCAACTGGGTCAAAATACGCAAGCACATAGCTCACCAACTGAATGATACTTGTAGTTATTATACCAGAAAGAAAAAAAAATATAATCATCTCGTGTCTCACTCATTGGCCACCAAAACCTCCAAGTGATATTAGAACTCAACTTCTACCCAACCCACAATCATTCATAATGCATGGAGTTTGATTTTAAAAGGATTTAATGCTTTCACAATATGTCGAGGTCCTTTTTTATTAGTGTTATAGTATAATTATTGATAGAAATATAAGCTAAGCTACTTTTTATTTTATTTTTGGTAAAACCTAAGCTATTTTTCTATCACTTACTTTTGTCCTATTTGCGATATGTGTGTTGGGGAATGTATTTGGTGACAAGACATCTTTATGTGAAAATAAAAAAAGTTTAAATTTTTACCCATCGGGGTTGGAGGCATAAGAAAAAATTATACTGTCGTCAACAAATCACAAGCAACATATGAATTTTTAAAGAAACAATTATGCTTAAATAAATCAAATATTTGTAACTATCTGGTGATTATGATTGAACTTCAGTCTAAAATGATATTTACATTTACATTATGTACAAATTAAATATATACAAAAAGGATTAGTAAATCTTAATATTTTATGTTAATCTTTGAACAAAATACTATGGATGTTGAAGATTAAAAAAAGTTACTACATTGTTAATAAATTGTAACTGCTCATATGTCTAAATTTAGAAGTAGTTCTAATAAAATTCAAGGAATATAATGATACGTTTATAATAAATTGATGGTTTCCAAAAGAGAAAAAAATTGGTAAACTAACATAGTCGCTAGAATTCAGGTTTTAAGATGAACAATTGGGGTGTTCTAGGTTCCAACTCCGACCCCTGCATATAACAATACATTGTCTCTGTCAATTGAGTTATTTTCACGAGGACTAGTTTACAAAATTTTTACTTGTGTATACAAATTAAATACATTTTTTCGACAAGATATAAATTAAATACATGGAAATTTATGAGAAATGCTCTTTCTTACACAAGACATACAATGGCAACAAATTAGACGAAATTTTTTTATCCATTAATTGCAATGTCAACAGCCTTATAATATACACGAAAAACCACTTCTATATTTTATTGTTTTGAAAAAACTAATTCTTGAGTAAAAAATAAAATTTCATTCCATTTGTTAATTTTGTTTTCGTAAAATATGTGGCACTGCACATGATATATATGTATTTTATACTTAGATTGAATAGTAAAACTAAAAACAATTGTCCAAATGTTCGGTTAGTGATTTGAGATACTGAATGAGTACTAATAAGAAGGAAACATTTTCTTTATAAAATAAAGTCGAATATTTTTTGTCACAAAAAAATAAAAAATAGTCTCAAAATTAAATAAAAAATACTGTCATATTTTTTTTTGGTGAGTAAAAATAGTCTCAGATTAATTAATTCTTCTCTTTTTCACTTTTCAAAAATATAAATATAATCTTCTTTTTCAGGTAAAAAAAAGGCAACGCATGCATTTATCTTACAACCTACGTTCAATTATTATATACCCACGTGAAAAAGAAAAGTGCCAAAATATTTAGGGTCCCAAATTCTCTCTTTCTCACATTATTTATTCTCTATTAAGCAAAACGAATAACTAAATTACATTTTCTTTCTTTGTCAATGTCTTGTTTTCTCTTTTATTTTGCATTATTGTCTATATCTATGTACATTCTTGAAAAAATATTTTTTTTTTGGGTGTAATTAAACTAGGTATTGTTGTATTTTCAGATAATAAATTTGAACTCAGTACTTCTCGTTAAATTGAAGAGTTCCCTTATTGTATATTCAAGTTCTCTTGGTTCTTGAAAAATTAATATGGCACTTAAATTTCAAAGCAAACGGGGACAAAATTGAATAATTGATCAACTCTCATAATTTAAATATATTTGCTGGACTTGTAATGGATTCTAGCAAGTAATGATGAGCTACTCAATTATGTGCAATTTAAGCAAGTAGGCACCTCCCCTCAAAAAAAAGAAAAAAAACCAAGTAGTCATTTCATATTTCATAATTAACACATAGACGAAAAGCATGTCATACCAAATCACTTATTGCTAACTTGTCAAGTCAGTGATGCCATAGAAAATACGTTTCCTAGGCTCTTAAACACACCTAATTAATTGATTTGGTTTAGAATTTGGCAGTATTAATCTTAATAAAGTACAATTTTAAAACTTGATAATAGGACAATTATTTGAAGGATAAGATAATCTTAATAAAATTGAGGGTAAAATATGATTATTTTTTATGTGTAAAATATATAAGATCTTATGAGACTCATCAAAATTAATTATGCCAAAAAAAAAGCTAGAATTTTGTGCTGATACAATCAATTCTACCCACTTAAAATCCTTTTAGTTGGACACAAAAATCTAAAACAAAAGCAAAATTTACAGAACAAAAGCAAAGTTCAACAATTCTTCAAAATCATCTTAACTAATTAACTGAATATAATAAAAGTATAGTCTAATACATAACAAAAGGAAAAATCTACAATTCTTCAAAATCCTCTTAGCTAATTAATTAAATATAATAAAAAGTATAGTCTAATACATAACAAAAGGAAAAGTCAACAATTCTACCCACTTAAAATCCTTTTAGTTGGACACAAAAATCTAAAACAAAAGCAAAATTTACAGAACAAAAGCAAAATTCAACAATTCTTCAAAATCATCTTAACTAATTAACTAAATATAATAAAAGTATAGTCTAATACATAACAAAAGGAAAAATCTACAATTCTTCAAAATCCTCTTAGCTAATTAATTAAATATAATAAAAGTATAGTCTAATACATAACAAAAGGAAAAATCTACATTTCTTCAAAATCCTCTTAGCTAATTAATTAATATAATAAAAAGTATAGTCTTATACATAACAAAAGGAAAAAACTACAATTCTTCAAAATCCTCTTAGCTAATTAATTAATATAATAAAAAGTATAGTCTTATACATAACAAAAGGAAAAAACTACAATTCTTCAAAATCATCTTAGCTAATTAATTAAACATAATAAAAAGTATAGTCTAATACATAACAAAAAGGAAAAATCAACAATTCTTCAAAATCATCTTAGCTAATTAATGATAATAAAAAGTATAGTCTAAAAGCCTAAACAACTCCACCTTAGCATTAGTTAGTTAATTTTAGTTGGCCTATCCATTTCTTAAAAACATCAACCTCTTTAAACTCTCCAACCTACCCTTCCAAAAGAAAAGAACACAACATTTTTGTGAGAATTAAGAAGCTTCTCAATTCCTCACCTTCCTCTTCTCTCTAGTTGAAGCAAAAACAAAAAAGAGACCAATTTCAATGGAAGTCTCATACAAAATTCTAAGAAGATCCATTCATAGTTTTCTTCAAAACTATCAATATTTCACCATAACAATATCAATTCTAGCCTTTCCTTTCTCAGCATCAATACTCCTCTCACAAGCATTAGTCCCTTTTTCTTCATCCCTTTTCCCTCAAATATACAATCACCTAAAAACTCTCTTTGATGCAGCAGGCTTTCCCTCTTCATCACAATTGTTTACTGTTCTCAACCTTAAAGTTTCTCAAACAATCACTTCCTCAATCTTCACCCTTCCTTTCACTCTCACCTTTTTCCTCATTGCAAAAGCATTCATAATTCAAGCTTTGAATAAAAACAAAGAAAATTTTCAACCTTTATTCTATAATTACAAACCAATCCTTCACACCTATATCTACAATACTTTCTTCATTCTATCTGCAAATGCAACTACTTTTTGCTTCCTTTTTCTTGCATTTAGTTTCTCTGAAGGGATAGGAAACTCTTCGTCGAGTTTCACCCTTTTTCTCTCGGCTGTAGCTGCAGTTTTGTTCTCTGTGATCCTCGCGAATGCTCTCGTGATATGCAACATGGCACTGACGCTATCTGGTGTGGAGGGACATGGAGGTTATATGGCAATTCTGAAAGCATGTATTGTTCTAAGGGGAAAGACATCGATGGCTTTGTTCTTGGCACTTCCTGTTAATGTAGGTTTGGCTGCCATTGAAGCTTTGTTTCAATTCCGGGTCGTGAGAGGGTATTACATTGATGAAAAGTCATGGTTTTTCATAGCTTTGGAGGGTGTTTTCATTGCTTATTTGTACTCAATCTTCATCATCATTGACACTATTGTGAGTTACATGTTTTACAAAAGCTGCAAAATAAGAGGATCATTGATTGACAAGGAAGACAAGCATTTTTTGAGGATTGAACTCATAGAGGAGGACAATTATTATGGTTACTTGGGAATCAAGAATTTTCAAGAACTACCTTGAGTAACATATAAGGTTGCATATTGTTGTTATTAATTTGATCAAGGCTTTCCTACTTATGTTTCTCAAAAGAGAGAAGAGCTAGAAGTTATTTTAGCAGGTATTTGAAAAAACCAATTCTTGTTTGTTACTTGAAAGGAACCAAACCGATCGAGCAACTTTCGAAGGCGTAAAGGTTTCAATCTCAGCTACGTGCAAGAACAAGAAGCTGGAGATTAGTTCATCATTACATTTTAATGTTTTTCTTTTAATTTTTTTAAAATTTGTCCTCTCTTTTTCATCACTTGTAAATTGATTAGTAATATAATACAGTGTGAATAATACAAAAGACTTGCTTAATTACTTCCCATGCACTTTAGGTGTAGTTAGGCAAGGCCACATAATTTCTTGTATCTGATTGTTAATCTTGGCTTTTACCAAATCTAGGAGTTACTTGCTGCATACATAATTTCTCTCAGTTCTGTTACAGACAAGCCAGAGGCAAAGTGGTTTCCTGTTTTGTTTTTAGGCTAAAAATAGAAAACACTTATCTATGTGGGACACAATGAGTATTGAGTAACAAGTTCATTTTGCGTTTAGCTCAATCAATCAAGCAATGACACAAACACAACACTTATCACGACACTGACACATCAACACTTATAATCTGAAAAAACTGAATGTAACTGCACATGTTAGTGTCATGTCGGTGTCGGACATTGATATGTATCATACATTGGACATGCCTTCAATTTGAAACATTAGTGATACACAGCTATCAATTCTCTTTCAGAGTGCATCTAACAATCTACAAGTCAAAATCAATGGATGATACAATGTTGCTATTATTAGTATATGTGATGTATAAACTCTAGTGTATGGAACTCATTCTTTTATGAAATAAATGACATGTATCCAACAATGTGAGGAGGCTATCTTATTTGAGGCCACCAAAACAAGGATAAGACATCTCAAAAGACTTATTTTTCTTAGAAATCAAATCAATGACCTGTCACAAAATAGTGTCAAACATGCTTTCACTGTGTCAACCACATGGCTTTAATGAATCAGGTAACCTTTTGAACTATAATCACTCAAGCAAACAATAATTATAACTTTAAACAATCAATGTTCAATGACAGTAAAACAATTAGAGCTGAAAATGTCTCTCAAGTGCAAATAAAGATGCAACAAGTGAGGTACATCAACGATGACACCATCAAATAACTACACTACACATTTGAATCTGCAATGTATATTTCGACAACCAAAATGTGTGTAAAGAGTCCAGTGTGCTAAATTTCATTTGCTAGATTTGGCAAAAGTGAATGAAACAAGCTTTTACACTTCACTATCGTGTATTGTATTTTAAAGATAAAGTAAGCTAGGATTTCTATCTCAACCTGTTGTTGTTCACCTATAGCTACACACTAAAGAGACCTGATTCCTAATTCTTTTCTCAACCTGATAACTATACAAAACCTGTCTCGGGGCTAATCCTACAAAAATCTCTATTAATAAGGAAAAAGAGAAACTAATTTATATGTTACATGAGAAAGAATTGGATCCTAAGGGAAGAGGGTTAGAACTTTGTACAAGGTTAGATGGTACTACTGTCGGACTCCGGTGCTTTACAATCGAAAAACATGTGCTCTGGAGCTGGAAAAATATGGCAATGAATGATGAATGCCAATGCGAGTTCTATTGCAACAGAAGACATGTCCCGCTTCAAAATTTCTTGTTGAATTGAAGAATCAGATCCATTATCTTCATAGCAAGCATTAGATGCAGATAGATTCTCAAGCATTAGTAGGCACCCATGCTGGGTCTAAATTTGGCCATTCCAGAATATTTTGCTGTGATTTATTCTGCAACATGCCATCAAAGAATCATCTCCTAAGCCTTTTGTATGTACAAAGATCAGCATGTGGCAAGAATTCCCAATCCTGCCGCATTAAATTACCTCAAGAGGCTAATTATCACACCATCATCTTGGAAAGGGAGTTTACATCAATCTCAAAAGCTATCCACTTAATACCCGCAAGTGGATCTTTGCTCTTCGGCTGAGATTGATGTCGGTGCAAACGAGTGAACAAACCCGATCTTCAATTATCTCTTCTGCACTCTTCCTTGTCAAGTCAATGTCCTTATCCTTCTCCATTCCAGCCTCTTCCTCAGCTTTCTTCTTTGTTATCTTTTCCACTCTTCCTTCTCAACTTACTTCCTTTACCCTTCTCCATTCCAGCCTCTTTCTCAGCTTTCTTCTCCATTTCAGCCTCTTTCTCAGCTTTCTTCTTCTCCATCTCTGCTTGTTTGATATTTTCTTCATGTGCTTTGAGAAACAACCTTATAAAATTTAAGATAGTTGCAGTAACTGCAATTAAGAAAACAAAAAGGTAAGAAGTTAACTTGAGCATTACAAAACAGATATCAGATTATTATTCCTTCCCTTTCTCTTATTATTATAATTATTATTATTTTTATTATTATTATTATCATCGTCATCATTATTATTATTATTCCTTAAACTATTTTATCCCTCACCTCTTCCTTTTCTGTCATCATAATCCTTTATTTCATCCTTTTCTGCTTAGAATATAATCCAAGGACAGTCATTTCTTTCAATTTTCAGTGACTTGTAACTATCATACAAAGAAGAGGTTTTTGTAGCTCATAGCAGATTCCATTAAGAACACAATAATGTGTACAAAGAGAATCTACTTATAAAACTCATAGACAATTGAAACAAAATACCAAATTAGCCTAATTTTGAAAAAAATAATAATACTTGTTTCCAACCAGAACTGTAACAAAATAAAAAGGTCAGTAAAATGCATTTTCTCCAAAACATCATTTAGATGAATTATAAGCTGGAAAATTGATGTCATCAATGGAAAGTTAATGGAAATATGTGATACATAACAACAACAAGAAAGTAATAATGATGGTAAACCTATATAAATAAAGTTATAATGATCAACCTACCTAGCTCAAATGGAACACGCTTAGGATCCTCACCGAAATATTGTGCAAGTGCATCTGCACTTTTACCCTGTCCATAGACAAATATTATCATCTTTATATCCCTTTATACCTGTGCATAATCAACCAAAAAAGATGGTTAAGCTTATTACCACTTCCTCAAATAGCAGTGAAACAGATTCCACCTGAGTCTTAGCTCCATCAACGAAATCTTGCAACGTCTGAAAAGAACAAAAAGGTAAGTTAAATGCACAGAAAATACAAACCAGGTGACAAACCATATATGCCTGGATAAGCTTCATGGATGCAATTTGATGAAAAACATGTTAACTTCTAAAAAAATTAAAGCACTCCTTAATGCTGTTTCTACACATGGTCAATGTTTGTACAAGACTACATTAGCAGAGGCTGACATTGTGTCATCACAGATAATTTGTCTAAGATGAAATATAGAAAGTATTCATGTCCCTTCACTTAATAAGCATAGGGAGATGTAGTTCATGAAATGGTATCGGAGTCATCTTTTGAGTTTGATCCTTGCCAGCCACATACTTTAATTATGTTGAATTCAAGCCCTTATGACTCATGTAAGGGGACAAACTGGAAGTACTAGCAACAGTGCTCAATATCTTGAGCTTTTGGTGAGTTGGTTCCAGACATGCTTAATAACTTACAGAGGGCCAATAGCAACAGTGCTTCACATGCACATAATCATTATAGTGAAGATGATAAAAAAGTATTTACAAGTGCCGAAGAGTTTAGAATTAGAAGGATGAACGCACTTAGAACCAATCGCGTCAATAAGCCACCGTAAGAATTAAGAATCTAATTCAGAATCAGCAACTGAATTTGTTTTGACAGAAAAATGGGAAAAGTCAACCTTGGGGAAGGATAAGATTTCAGAAACTGCAACTCCATTAGGCAACAGACAAAAAAGCAAAAAGCCATAAACAAGTGTATTGCCTCAACAAGATTGCAGGAAACTGTAAAAGGAGTAGTGCGTGATGGTATGAGCTTGCCATCTCAACCAAATAGAGCAAAGACATCTCTAGCCATCATAGTCAAAAATTTGAAAGAACATAAAGCTGCTTTTATAAAGTTAGACTCACGGTTATTAGGAGGGTACAATGGAAAATAGTGAAAATACTGAAGGCAGTGACAGGTGACAGTGGAGTATTGGGTAGTGTGACTTTGTAATGAAGAAAAGGTGATTTATAAAGGGAGTCGAAAGGGGAATGTAAGGGGTATGAAATATTTTGGAGAAGGCAAGCAAGTATTGTGCTTGAATGTGAGGAGGAGTTTATCTCCTATTTTATTTATTCTCTAGGTTTAGTTGCCAATTCTAGAGTGGTTTTTGGAGCAACGATACCATCTCTTACTTAAGGGGAAAGAGGTATTAAAGAGAATTGTATTGGCCATTGGCTTGACATTTCACAATAATCTAGCTTTAAATCTCATTTTACAAATTAAAAGATTCAGACAGAAAAATTGCATCCAAAATTGTCAAGTACAATGAAGATATCAATTAAGAAAAAAAAATCTACGGGACCCTTAATCCACAGATCTGAACTATAACTCCCACTGTAAACTTGAAATAATTAATTATGATAGTCATACCAATAATTACAATGTCAGCCTTCAAGGTACAGAAATTATGAATTAAGTTTAGACACAGAAATTTCTTTGCACTTTATTATGCCTTTTTCATGATATAATAATGAAGAATCAATAGAGAAACACAAAAATGCTGAACACCTTACGGAAAACTTCAGACACTGGGCCATCTTTTTCACATGCAGCAAGCTCCTGGTTTACTTTTTCTAGTCCCTTGGTAATTGCCTGCATTTCTTCTGCTAATGACTTCAATTGTATCTGCAAAATCAGAAATGAAAAATCAATATTTATTGCCATCTCATGAACTAATACTGAAATTTAGTCAGTCCTAACAGCAATTTCTTTTGGATAACAATGTAAATTTCCACTGACTACTGGCTATAGATGGTGTTTAATAAGAGATTACAAAGCTTCATCAACTTTGCAAGCCAATTTTGTGACGGAGAGATTGTAGTTGTGAAAGTCTCACATTGGTCGACAATGGGCTAAGTAAAGACAATATAAGTGTGCAGAATCATGTACCCAAAGTTAGGGCCAATGCAAATTCTAAGATGGTATCAGAGTCTATCTTGGATCCATTAGGTTTTGTGGGGTTGTGTTAGGCCCAACCACGATTTCTAAGAGGGGGTGTTGAGTCTCGCACAATATAGTGATTTGGACTAACAGCAGTTATAGACATCCATCACCTTACAATCGGCTTTGTGGGATTGTGTAAGGCCCAAAACCCGAGAATATCATACGTTTTTTTAAATATTTTTTAAAATCTACAAGTAAGTTCCATCGTTTGTGTTCTAACAGACAATGTGTGAAAACTTAGGCCGCTTGTCTCTCCAATTTGAAATTGGCTTAAATTGTGAGTTTTGCAAAGAGATATCATTTGCAAAATTTATTGTAAATACAATTCAATCTCTCTTCTTTCATTTCCATATGGTAATTTCATGAGTGATATTCTAAGCATGTGCTTCCCAACCTATGAGGAGTTAAACCTTAATATGAACGACAGGCGCACCATTTTAGAAAGTTTTAAAGACATTGATTTACAAATACAAGGGGAAAAGGGAAATTCCACCAGTAAATCATGGTAGCAAGGTGAAGTTGACCTTAATTTATTGGACATGAAGTGCCAAAAATAAATCGCTACCTTAGAGGCATTTTCTACGCTAACTAGGTCACGGTGAAAATCAAGGAGTGCAGGAGACTTTTCAGCTAGGACCTGAAGTTCAAAACGAAAAAGAAAAATTAGAATGGTATGCCAAGACATAATATCTTCATTTATTGTAACTAAGACTTGTACCTTGCAAAGATAATGCATCAGTGTCATTTTACTGTTAGAAGCACGAGTCTCAGTGAGCTTTGAAAGGCTATCCAACTTGAATCCAACAGCAGATCCTGTAGATAGTGGAAACATTTCACATCAATTATACTATATCATATGTAACAAAAACACATAAGTTTGTCTGCTAAAAGGATAAAAGGTGAATGACTATCTAAATGTTAAAGAGAGAGCTAGCACTATATATGTTTCCTATATTGAAAAAATTAAAGAGGAGAAAGACACTTCCATTACTGAAAAGACATACCCCTTGCCGTTCCTTGATTCAATGTATTACCCAAATAAAGAATTTTCTTCATAATCTCCTTTAGTTTGAGTGAATTTCGGACCTATAAGAAGACAAGATGCACAAGGTCAGAAAGATACAATCAACAAAATGTTTATTAGATTCATAAGCAAAATACCTCTTCACATGCAGAGTTCACTAACTTTAAATTCTTATTAAACTCTGTAATCTGCAGAAAGTGGAACAGTTATAAGGAAAGCAAGAAACCAAATCCACGATAAATTCAGAAAATTATTACAGACAGCAGCAAACCTGAGACAGAAATTGAATCTTGAAACAGAACACTCTCAATTTAGACTCCACTCGTGGCACTTTCATCAGCTCCATAAAGAACTGAAAATTACTAATGTATATAAGAACATCATTACTAACAAAGAGGTTATTGAGTTAACAAAGATCAAAATGATTTATTTATTATGCAATGTCTACATACTAAGAAGGCACCAACACATGAATCGGCTATAGATATGTCAAAAAACGAATCACATATAAGTTCTATATGCTGAGACTTTTCTTTGTACAATTACTACATAATACTTTGGTCAAAAGAAATCAATCACAGACCTGTTCACACTTTCCCAAATTCTCCTTGTCACCGGTATATCCCTAAATAATCATTACCAAGATGAACACAATTTAGATAGAAAAACAAAAACAAATCGAAGTAAAAGGATGCAACTCATAGTAACAGCAGATGCCAGAAATGAGAAAACTTAATCGCCAAAACAAGAAGTAAGAATCATGTATAAGTTCATAAGCTTCACCTTCAAAAGATCCATTTCCTCTTTGGTAGGACAAAACTTAATAAGATTTTCCACCTGATCAGAATCTAATACCGAGTCATCCAAAGCCAGCACTGCTGCCTGATAAATATTAATTTCAAAGTATTAAGTCGGAAAATTGAAAAGGATATAGGTGGAGATTTGAGAAATTTGATAAAGTTATTTTGAGAATCATGTGAATGCAACAAAAACAACAGAAAAGCCTATTATGGAAACAATATCATTGTATGTTTTCCATAAAGCAAGTTTTCAAAAAGGCATGTTAGAAAGAATGTAAATAGAATGATTGTACTTTGTACAGTATCATGTAATTGTGGAAATGAGAAAATTGTAAATCTTTGTATAAATTGATTCATGTCTTTATGATATAGCTCCATTGTGTATTTTATACACACTGATCCCCCTCAAGGTGACCATTTATATCCAAGCCTTTCTAAATGGTTTCTCTTAGCTTTCCCTTATCCTTTATTTGATTATTCTTTTACTAATTCATCTATTTACTTGGTGTACACTCATTCAATGCAACACTCTCAAATCGACAACAGTTGACATATGCTCTTCATTATCCAAAATTCAGTACAGCAGCATAAAGTATTGCCAAATTCATGGCTAAAGATATGCCGTTGAATTTTTCTTTCAAAGGCATCTTTCGATTACAAGAAAAGCTTGAAGCATTTCTCCATCCCATCCACCCAACTCAAAACTTATCTCCCTTGCCTCGATCACTCTGTCTAACAGACACGAGACTTCAAAATAACGTTCCAAAAATTTATATTTCATGTAAAATAAAATACTATCGTTCATTATAGTATGCTTTACTGAAAAATCCAAGCTTGCATATTTGTACTTAAAAATAGCCAACATGAATTAAGAAATTTCAAAGTGCCAACTTACCATCATATCAGGAAGTGGCATCTTAACCTTTGTAAGCATAATTTCAGTATTATAGGCTCTCCTTAGGTCAACCTATAATTAAGCATACAGATAAACAAATTATTGATCAAATACTTGGGAATTAGCAAACAAATATCAAGTCAATGGGTTGAGAATGTAGATTTGCAGCAACAACAAAATATATGCACCTTTGTGCACATTTGTATTATCTGAGTTTTAATCCCCACAACATAGAACAGACAACAATGAACAAACGAAAACATTAAAATAAAATTTCCAAGAGATTAATTCAATAAAGTCGTCCAAATTCAACAGTTTATGGTCTGAGGAATGCTCAATATTTTTCTAGGCATATTAAAACTAAAGAAAAGTGAACATTTGTTTCCTTCACAATCAGAGGGCATATACCTAATCCCTCAAGTCAGATCAAAGTCAATATAACTTATTTTATGAACAAATTACAAGGCATTCAAAACAGTGGTATTCAATTCCAACTTTAATATGAAGAAAACCTTATACAGAGCAACTTTTGTTGTTAAGTATAAATACAAATCATAGTGAACTACAATTCCAAAAGGAAAGAACAGGTTCAACCATCAAAGCATATCTCACAATGAATATTTCAAAAAGCGTATCACCAGAATGTACAGAAAATACCAAGGTGATTTTTTCATTTTTGGATCCTGCAGATTTGCTCTGCCCTCCAGATTTACCACCAGAAGCAGCAGGTTTCGGAACATTTGCAGCAAAAAGCTTCTCTAACTCTGAAACGTCAAACTCTTGTCCACTAAGATAGATTGTAAAACCGATCATTACAACCAGAAGGATATTGAAAGCATGAATGATGTATTTCATGATAAAAAATTGAAAAGATTCAACAAAATCTTGCATTAATAGACGTCAAATTACCTTTGAGATTCTCCATGTCTTTGTAATTCTTCCCATAAACTTCCTTTCAATGCCCTTGTTACCTTACTCCAATGAAGAGGCTTTAAGGAGGATCGTCGAGGTGTCACTGGACCAGTAGGACGTGCAAGTCCACGCCCTCTACCTCTTGGATCAGCCCCTGGTGGTGGAGGTGCACCACCTGGCGCTCTTGGAGGTGCAGGAGCACCAGGTGCCCGAGCTCCAGGAGGAGGTGGTGGAGCTAGGCCTCGACCACCTGGAGGTGGTGGAGGAGGTGGGCCTTGTCCACCTGGAGGTGGCGGAGGAGGTGGGCCTCCAAAACCTGGAAGTGGAGGAGGAGGTGGGCCTCGACCACCTGGAGGAGGCGGAGGAGGTGGGCCTCCAAAACCTGGAAGTGGAGGAGGAGGTGGGCCTTGACTACCCAGAGGTGGAGGAGGAGGTGGTGTCCGTGCTGCAGGCGATGGTGGTGGAGCTCCATAAAAGGGTGGAGGTGGTGGGCGTGGTGCCTTAGACATTGAAGGAGGTGGTGGTGGTGGTGGAGGTGCTCCACTTGATGCAGGAAGATATAGTGGAGGTGGGGGTGGCATTGAAGGAGGAGGTGGTGGTGGTGGTGGTGGTAGAGGTGCTCCACTTGATGCAGGAAGATATGATGGTGGTGGTGGTGGAGCTCCATAGAATGGTGGAGGTAGGGGTGGTGGGGCCTTAGACATTGAAGGAGGTAGTGGTGGTGGTGGAGGTGCGCCACTTGATGCAGGAAGATATGATGGTGGTGGTGGTGGTGGGGCTGGTGCGGCCTTAGACATTGAAGGAGGTGGTGGTGGTGGTGGTGATGGTGGAGGTGGTGGGACCTTAGACATTGAAGGTGGTGGTGGTGGTGGTTGAGCTGCTCCAATTGATGACGGAAGATGTGGTGGTGGTGGTGGAAGTGGGTGTGGTGGGGCCGTAGATATTGAAGGAGGTGGTGCTGGTGGTGGTGGAGGAGGAGGAGGTGGTGCTCGATATGATGCAGGAAGAGGTGGAGGTGATAGAGTTTTGTAGAATGATGAAGGTGGTGGTGGTGGTGGTGGTGGTGGAGGAGGTGCGCGACTTGATGCTGGAAGTGGTGGTGGTGGTGATGGAGTTTCGTAGAATGATGGAGGAGGTGGTGGTGGTGATGGTGGTTGAGCTGCTCCAATTGATGACGGAAGATATGGTGGTGGTGGTGGTGGTGGGGGTGGAGGTGGGTGTGGTGGGGTCGAAGACATTGAAGGAGGTGGTGGTGGTGGTGGTGGTGTCGGAGGAGGAGGTGCTCGACTTGATGTAGGAAGAGGTGGTGGTGATGGAGTTTCGTAGAATGCTGGAGGTGGGGAAGGTGGGGCTTTAGACAATGAAGGAGGAGGTGGCAGTGGAGGTGCTTCACTTGATAGAGGAAGAGGTGGGGGTGTAGGTGGTGGAGGTGGAGGTGGGGGTCGGGCCTTAGATATTGGATGAGGTGATGGTGGTCGAGGTTCTCCAATTGATGGAGGAAGAGGTGGTGGTGATGGTGGAGGTGGAGGTCTTGCTCCACTTGAAGGAGGAAGAGGTGGAGGTGGTGGAGATATGCTAATACGAAGTGGAGGTGATGGAACTATACATAAAGACAGTGGAAGTGGAGGAGGTGGTGGTGGGGCTCTAGTAAAAGAAGATGAAGGTGGAGATGTTGAATCTGTATATACAACAGGATGAGGCAATGGTGGTGGAGGTGGAGATTTACTTAAAGGTGGCAGGGATGGAGTGTGAAGTGATGTTGGTGTTGAAGGAGGAACGAGAGGAGCTCTATCCATATAAGACAAAGGAGGCGGGGGAGGTGGTGGAGGAGGAATGGATTTAACTGCATATTGTGGGGGTAGAGGTGGTGGTGGTGGTGGAGGACGAATGGATTTAACTGCATATTTTGGAGGTAGAGGTGGTGGTGGTGGTGGTGGTGGTGGTGGAGAAGGATAGGAAAGGTAGACTGCACCAACTAATTTAGAAGCTTCTGATGCAATTTCACTTCCTACTATAGGAGTTGAAGGAGGTAAAGTTCCACTATTTTTTGCAACTACAGCAATTGATGAATAAATGGGCATCCAATGACTAGAAAGAGGAAATGACCCCCCTCTATTTTGCCCAGAAAATGGAGGCGGAGGTGGTGGTGGAGGGGTTGGAGGAGTTGCAGCTTGTAAGTCCATTTCTACATTTTTCTTATAAAAAATTGGCAAAGCATGTGGTGGTGGTGGAGGTGGTTGCGGCGGAGGTTGTGGTATCGTAGACACTTTACCATCCAGGGAAGATGGAGATATCCGTGGAGGTGGGGGTGGAGGGGGAGGAGGAGGGTGAGGTTGTAGCACTTGATCAGTGCTAAACTGTGATGATGGAGTAGTTGACTGATGACATGACTCTGTAATTGGCATTAATGATGATAGTTGGGCATTTGAGTCTATTTCCCCAATGCTTTCTGAAGATTCTGAATTTTCCCCGTTACAACTTTTCAGGTCATTTGTCGTTTCCATAGAATCAACCGCTTCGTTGACATCAAAACTAGAACCAAGTCCTTCTTTGGCATTAGTCATTTTCCCCTTTGGAGAGGTAGCATTTGACAGAGCAGTAGGTGAAGTACTGTGCCTTGTTGGTGGATATGGAACATGCTTTGATTCATCATAAGAACCTTTGGTAGAATGTATCCCCCTAGTTGTTGCATTTTCCTTTGCTTGCTTTGCATGAAATCCCTGTGATTCTTGCTGTTCAGTCTTTTCCTTTTCTGCAACTACATCTCCCACTGGATTTGAGTTTGAAGGAAGTTGTTTTTCTTCAACAGATATTGATCTGGCAAGATCGTGTTTCTGATGTCCTTCCTCAGGTTCTAATTCTTTTAGTGTTGTGCTGTTGTCGTCGTCATAATTGTTTTGCATAACTGCCAACTCATCATGCGCATCCAAAGTGACTTCCTGTCTATCCAGAGTTTCCATAATATCAAAAGTGACTGCAGTGGAAGTTGACTTATTGTCTACATCATCCACAGCAATATCTTTCACTACATGAGTATCTGAATCTACATGCTCTTCGAGCTTGTATTTCACATCATCAACAGTAATATCTTTCACCTCATTAATACCAGAATCTGTCCTTCCAATCTTTTGGTGAATCCCATCATCTGGTGTAGAAGAATCCTGAGAAGCAAGAGGATCTGAATATTCATTCCAGATATCTGTATGGTTTCCACTATCTACTGCATCCTCACGAACCACTGGAGAATCCAATCCATCATTGACATTGATGAAGAAATCTTCCACTTCATAGAATTCCTCAGGTGAACCGCTTTCTGTCTCATTTTCATCTCTACTCACTTTGACTGCGGTTAGATTAGGCATAACAGCATCAGCATCCAAGAAAAGGACCTGATACAGATACGAGTACGTAATCATTGTCTACTGACTTGGAAAATGACTGTGACGTAAGAATAACAATAACTTACCTCAGATTTAAAATTCTTGGAGAACTGATCCTTTGTATCCCACAAAATATCTATGTCATCACGGCCCAGAACCAAACTATTTGACCGTACAAATGCAGTATGAAACATGACTCTAAACATCATCTCCTCACGAACCAAATCTTCGCTTAAATGTATGCACTCAAGAACGACGTCCCCTTGAACACGACAAGGAATATCAATTTTCACGAGCATACATTCTGCCTGTGGTTAAAATTTCTTAAGCAGACATTCTATCAAATAAATTCACATTCAGCATGAATAGCATAACAATACATCACCTGCAGGTAGTGGCGAACGTGCTTTTGGGTTTTTGAAGTTGAGAAAAGAAGCTGAGAACTTCTATTGGCAGGATTTGAAGGGTCCGGACCATAAACACGTACAACAGGCCTGCAACCTTTTCCACCATCAAATAATGGAAGAACTTGAAGAATTAAACAATCCAAATATAAGGGAGTTTCTGATGGAGGCCACTCAGAACCCAAATGTCTCCTGGAAATATACTGAAGATATCTTAACTGAGAAGGTTGTGGGTTCAAAGGAGATAAAAGCTGAAGAAGTTCTCTTGGCGCTTGCTTGTAGACCATTTCAAGAGTCTTCAGCTCGCCACTGTATTGTTTTCGGTACAATAAAAGACCGGCTAGCATAAACGCCAGCACGGGCCAACCCCCTCTTTCACAGTGCATCAAAAGCACATTTTGTTGCCCCTCCAAAGACAGCCAGCTTTCACTTGATCGAAGGAAGTGATGAATCATCTCTAAAGGCAGAAGTGGACAGCCCTCGTATTGCCGAGGGTACTCCATAACTGTCATGTCACACAGAGATAAAATGTCTGAAATTTGGGTGCGCCTATCCCCTTCTCTGAAATTGAATACCATGAATGAAGCATCTGGAAAGTAATCTTGTAGCTGAGTTACAATGCCCCCCATATACACTTTGTAGTCGTCTTCTTCCAAGACATCCGTAGAGAAGCAGCAATCAAAAACTACATAAAATAGAAGAACAGTAAAACATTATCAAATTACAAGAGTAAGAACTCAAACTTATTCGCAAATTCATTATTTGGGTTTCATATTATTAAGTAGTTAAGAAACCGAAGATGCTGAATGCAATGTAAATGAGCTTCTCAAAGAAAAGCTTAACAGCTCAAGACGACCAAGCTTATACATGAATCAGAAGAGCAGGAGGTGCCAACTACCATCTTCACTACATTGTAGTGAAAGTAACTATAAAACAAGGTGTGTTAATATTTCATTCCAAGTAAGGATTTTGTAACTCAATAACTTTTTGGATGGGAAAGTAAAGAGGGAAAAAGTTTCATTCAATGTAAAGATTTTGTAACTTAATAAATTTTCTAAAAAATGAAAGATTATCATGAAACTTAGTATCACGATCCCAAGTTAATATCTTTAAATAGCTCTCTTAATTTAAAAGTGAAAACTTTTTCCTCACGTCCCTTTTCCTCCAAAACCCTCATTCAAATATAGGTGGCATTTAGCATGGGAATGGGGAGTTGTTTCCCACCATGGGAAAGTATTTTTTGGCCATCAGATTAAAGAGGATAAGCGGTCTTATTATAATCTGCACACACTATATCTTTCCCAACTTTGTCTCCAACCTCACAATCATTTCTCTCTCTTTCATAACTCACTCACCCACCACCAGCTGCCTAAATTGCAAAATCAAACCAACTATGGATATCATTTCAACAGCTTGAATCACACAAAGTGCTCTCAACATTTTATTCCCTCTTTCTATATTTTTTTAATTCAAGTTTCAGTGACAAATCGCTCACTATTTTTCTCTAAATTGACCATTGATTTTAATTTGTGTTCCTTAACTAAGCTCACAGTTTGTAAATTATAGGAAAATGAATGAGTTCAGTTTTAGCTTTTCGGAACAAAAGTTCAATTTTAACTTAGATCTACACAAGTTACTTCCTTCACTCTTGAGTTCTCTTTTGTTTTTTATTCAATGATATTTAATTATTGTGTGGATTGCTCAACGGGTTCAGTATGAATATGGGTTCATGTGGACTTCATGATTATTTTCTTTATATTCATCCAGGAAATAAAATAAGCCAACACAATTATGAATTAATGAATGGAACAAGGAAATAAAACAAGTTTTTGGTGGGTTTTCCAATTGAAGAAACAAGAAGGAAGAGAGACCGGTCATATAAAGAAGGAAGAACAAGAAAAGAAAAAAGGAAGAGAGATTAGTGGAACATTTGGAGAAGAAAAGAATGATAATAATGGAACACTGATACTGAGATTGTTTTTTCCTTTTGGGGTGTGTGAAAGGATGAATATGATTGCAGAAAAAATCTAATGTGGGTGGTCTATCATAAAGCTATGCTCATCATGTGATCTGATGGTTAAAAAACAACTTTCCCATGGTGGGAAACAACTAGCCTTTCCTAGGCTAAACCCCACCTCAAATATACCCGAAAGCATAAATAAATCAGTCTCACTCAAAACACTTCTTCCAAAAGTTAATATTAAGACAAAACCAACCTTCCTTAGTTTTTCAACCCACAATCGTCAACTGATGAATCACCAGGATTCCCTAAAGACTTCTATTTCACCTCCAAAATCCTCAAATTCAACACCCAGTACCCCATTCCACATTTTGTTACACTTTTTTTTCAGTACATAAAAATCTAGCGTTAATGAACGACAATACCCAAATCCAAAACAGGGAAAAACAATCCTTTCAGTTTAAAGAGTACTTGTAAAACTAACATTACATTCATCTCACTTCAAAGAAAAGAAATCAGACAAGTGAGGACTTAAATCCAATACTTACTAAGCTCCACTTCATCATCTCTTGGTTTCACATTTTTCAACACTTTGAACCACCCAACCCATTATTTTTTTCTTAGAAACAAAAGACCAAACCCAATTCCTGAACATTGATATCAATCAAGAAAAACATAATAATAACACCCAGATAGTCAAATTGTATTGGTGTTAACCCGCCAATCCCTAGGGGAGGGGGGACCTAACAATCTACAGTTTAGTCAGGAGGTAAATAAAGCCTCGCCACGAATTGTTTCTCCCAGGAATCAAACTCGGGCTCTTATGAATGATTCGTCGGAGCTGATTAACCATTTGAGCCCAATCACTTGGTTTCAAACTAGTCAACTTGATGAAAGCATTACTAGAAGAAATCAATAAAAGTAACCTTAAACCCAACTCCACATTTTTCAAACTAATAGTATCATATACACCACCGACATTTCAAACTAACGATGTCCACGTGTCAATGTGAGTATCGTTTTCCGTCCGTAAATATGTCAATGTCGTGTCTGGTATGTCACGTGTTTCATGAACAGAAGCACATTACACTATCATAAGCATTGCTCAAAACTTCAATAATAGTAACCCTAAACCCAATCCCACATTTTTCAAGCTAATTGTATCCTATATAGTAAAGACACTTAAAATTAAATACCGTGCACGACACTCATACAATACCGATGTATCTGGTTACATTCAATCACTTCCATTTTCTTAAATTATTACTATTGGTGTCTACGTGTCAGTGTTGGTAGTGTGTTATGTTATGCATTTGTATTCGTGTTAGTGTCGTGTTTGGTATTTGTGTCAGCTGTCTGTGTCAAGTGTTTCATAAACAGCAACACGTTACGTTACATTATCATAAGCATTGTTCAAAACTTCAATTTTCAACAGCTCAATAACCAAAAAAACCCACATTTTTATTAAAAATAAAAAATTTTAAAAGTTAAAGATTTAGAAAACATACCATAAACTCTCTCAGAGATCTCAAGAAGACGATCCGGCGGCTTCCGGTAAAAGAATCTTCGGAACAGCGCCATCCAATGGCGCTGTTACTTCCCTGATCGGATCCAAACCGATGATAACTCAATTTTCGACTACCTAATTCAAAACGCACCGTTTTGTAGATCTCAAAAATTGCCTCCGAATTCAATAGAATAGGAAAATGTTGATTATAACAACAATTACAATCAAAAATTACAATTACAATAACAATTGCAATTAATGATAATTAATGAGAAAATTAATAAGAATAAAACAATTAAGGAAAGTGTGAGAATTTGATATTTGAGAAATTGAGAATTAGAAGGAAGAAAAATGAAGTGAAGAAGTGAAGAAGAAGAATAATAAGATTTTAGTGTTTGTTGTTGTTGATGTTAGAGTTGTGTTTCTATGTTTTTCAATGTTTCATTCATCTTTTGTCTTTGTTTTATCGTTTTTGTTTTGTTTTGTTTTGTTTTGTTTCTCTCTCTATATTTTGCAACAACCAACCAACAACGTAACTAAAAACATAAAACTCCCGACAATAATACGTTTATTCAATTTTCTTGAGAGAGAAAGAAAGAGAGAGAGAGAAAAAGAAAGTAATCTGTTTTGCCACACCATCATTCTATATACTAGTTTAATCTACGTGTCTTCCTATGTGGCACATACCATCTTGGGGAATTTACTTTGGTGTACATGGTGCTATCAATGAAGTTTGGTCACCCATAGTCTAATATACAAAGTATATGTTAAAGCCTCACATCGGATAAGAGATGGTCTGACAATGTGTTTATAAGTAGGGGTAATGTTCACCTCACAAGCTGTTTTGTAGGGTTGTATTAGGCTCAACCACGATTTCTAAGATGGTATCAGAGCCTCCTCTAAGATCTATTGGGCCACCTGATATCAGGTTTTCGTTATCGGGAAGAGTCTCACATCATATAAGAGATGGTCTGACAATATGTTTATAAGTGGGGGCAATCTTCACCTCACAAATTGGTTTTGTGTGGTTGCATTAGGCTCAACCACGATTTCTAAGAGTATCGATATCCAACCAAGGCTCTGGTTGATAAGGTTAAGAATCTAACTTATAACTAGGGATGTAAATGGATATTTATGAATGCGAATAGTGCGATATATTTGTTTGTTCCGTTAGATAAATATGTACTTTATTTATATTCGCGCGGATATCCGTTTAGCGAGTAATCCACAAATTTTTAGATATCCATGGGTTTATACATATATACATGGATAATGATATGTCCGGTGAGGATGGATGAGACGCAACAGTGGTGGAATGTGCTCCGGTACGGTGGCGATGGGTCTTCATGATGGAAAGAAAGGTACATTAGCACTCCAACACTCAAATCAGTAATGGAACCACGAAAGAGTGTGTAGAAAGTGTTGTAAAAAGTGAACCATACCTTGTGAATAACCATGCACGAGGATGCTCTAAGTCACCCTTGTATAGGTACATCTGCGAATAACTGTCTCTGGATTTTGCGACGTGTGATTAGGGAGCAGTTAGAGGACACGTGTAGCGTGATCCTCGCGTGTAGGCGTGCTTGGAAGCGGCGTGGTGCACATATGTTGGCATGTTTCTTCGGCGTTGAGCCTTAAGGCGGTGTATGGATAGTCCACGTGTCAGTACGTGATTGGTCTTCTCACCGGTACAGAACATATAACATTTATAAAAAAAAAAAAAAAAATATTAAATTTTATTTAA
>Ga0228711_1002533_pt1 | contig 28154 bp, 15 predicted proteins | sample MedpolnodulmetaG_2_FD_177996 | JGI IMG/M metagenome (GOLD analysis project Ga0228711, IMG submission 177996) | Root nodule microbial communities from Medicago polymorpha collected in Santa Monica, California, United States - brown nodules | ecosystem: Host-associated > Plants > Roots > Nodule... | reverse complement strand
GGTGGATGCAGCTTGATCGAAGATGCAAAACACTTATTCCTCTCTTGTGATTTTTTTGGCAAGCTTTGGTATGGTATTTCTCACTGGCTTGGTTATCACTTAGTGTTTCCTGACAATGTGTCAGATCATTTATATCAATTTAGCACCTTTAGCGGCTTCTCTAACAGCAAACGCTCAGCTCTGAATCTTATTTGGCTATCTTGTGTGTGGGTGATCTGGCTTGAAAGGAACGCTCGAATATTTCACCAAAAAGAAGCCTCATTTCATCAACTTTTAGATAAGGTTAAGCTTCAATCATACTGGTGGATGAAAGCGAACCGCCCTAGCTTTGTGTTCTCCTACCATTCATGGTGGTTGAACCCTTTACCTTGTTTGGGTATATTTATGTAACAGGGTAGTTTTTGTTCCCGTTTTGACTGTTTCTGCATTCATGTAATTGACTATCTCAGCTGGGGTTTTGGCACTCCTTGTGCTGAAATCTCCAAGCTTTTCAGTATTTTAATCCATTTTAATTTCTTCAAAAAAAAAAAATGAGGCTGTATAGAAACACGAGTTGATGTGTGGTTTCTTAACGGTAGTATAGTTCAGGAGCTGTGATCAAAACAAATTGTTGCCCAATCTTGTGGGCTTCTTCATTTTTTAAATACCCTTTTCTGGAAACTCAATTTTGTAAATTATTTTCAATTTGATTTATTGTAACTTTTTGAAACATTTGAAATTATGTCACTATTTTTAGAGTAGTTCACCAGCTTATCACTTGAAACTCTGTCCACTTTTACCCCAAAACCTTTTCATGAGTTGCCCCGGTAGTCAATTATCACGTAGCACTCATGAACCAACCGGCATTTGTGGCAATCTAAATGTCAAATATAGTGGTTAGGAAAGTTTCCATTTAACTATTTATTCCAAAGTTTGGCTGTTTTCATGTGTTGTTCGATTAGTCAAAAATTCAAAAGCCTTAATTCATCATTTTAACTAGAAGGGTCTCTCTTTAGTATTCAATTTTCCACAAACAAACACACTCAATTTTAAACCAGTCAAATACACTGATACACATTTTCCGCTTAATATGGATTCCGATTCTGTACCGTTAGAGAAGCAAACATTTACAAGCTGGGAATAATCTCGACCATTAATTTGAAATTGGATGACTTAAATTTCACAATAACAAAATCAATTTTAAACAACATTGACCGTTATTTTGAGATCTGACAGCCGAGAATGAAAACTGTGCGACGAGGTTATTTTTGTCATGGCCAAAGAGAAGATAAAAACTCGGTTAAATTTTGTAACATAATCTTTTATTTCATTCCTAAGCATAGTCTAAAATCTATATCATCAAACTCAGACATAGACAGTAACCATGCTATAGTTTACAAAGTTGTATAATTATACTATTATATGATAGGCGATCCTAATCCATAATACATAAAAAGCACACTCACTATGCCTTATACATAAAGGGTTTATATTTGCCAATAGCTTTACTCAACCCATGAATAGCTCCAATTGCTGCAGCCAATGACACAAGTAAACAGAAAAGGCTCAATGTTTGAAGCCCAAACCAACGAATTGTTCCTTTTCTGATCTTTTGTCTCGCAATGTACATCTCCACTGGAAAATACACCACTGAAGGCCAAAACCCAAGGGCACCTAGAAGGGCAATCATGTCATTGAAAAAGGGCATTGCCATGGCTAGAACAGTTACCACCATAACAAATATAGTCCTCCAAACTAACCTAAAGAGATTGATGGTGTATTTTATTTGGCCAATGTTCATAGGAATTTCCCTTGTTATGAAACTTGAGTCTGGCCACTTTTGGGCAGCCAACATTTCAACTATACGAAATAAAGGTTGGATTATTACCTGTCAATAAATCATTTAGGATCAGTGTCCATTATTACAGTGTAAAATGAAGATAAGAAACAAATACAATAATTAGTCAACGAAATATTTTAATCTTGAAAACATGAAAAAAAGGTGATATATTTGAAAAAATTTAAATAGAATTTGGGCAGATATATATGATGAATTTAAAGACAATTTTATAATGTGTTTATGTTAACGAACTAACCTGAAATGCTCCTAGAAGGTGAACAATTATGAAGAAATTGGCCAATTCCAATAGCCAGAAGGGCTTGCGAAAGCCAGAGCTCATGAGTATATTACCAGGAGTGTTTGAGCCAAATGCAGCATATCCAGCACATGCATTCAACATGAAGAATATTGTCATAGTGAATATACCAATCATGTTTGCCCTCTTCATCACTTTATTTTCTGGAGGTGATGATTTCAAACTATCTTGTATATCTACTGCAATTTGAGTGTAGGCACTGGCAAGTGCAATGTCTCCAATTGCAACAAGGATATTCCATGCTATATCTGCCGAACTACGACCCTTGTTGCTTCCCGAAAATGATGTGCTCTTTACATTCCCTGTTCCAAACCAAATTATAAATCCTCGTAACTATTAGCTTCATCACAACAAAAGTCTTTAGCCACTAAATGTTATCCTTTGTGTTATTTTCATTGACCAATTTAACATCAAAATTAGACATAATTTAGATGATTAACAAATTTCAAGCATACGATATTGGAGAAGTGCTAACAACACCCACTCTAAAATTCTCTTTATGACACTCAATTTGTTATCGAGTAACAAAATTCATGTGGACCTACCATTTTAGAAAATGGGTAGCATATAAAGTAATAAAACTTACATTAGTTTTGTAAAATAAGAGAATGAATATTAAAAATAGAGTGTCAGTGAGTATTGTTAGTACTACAACTTACTACTCATGTGGTTAATTACTTCTAATAAATGATTAATGAATACAACAAGGAGTCACAATTCATTAATCATGTGTAGAACACAATTCTAGCTTATTGTGTTGAATGAATGGTTAACGAGTTGTGACATTTATTATATTCATTAACTGTTCACTAAATATAATTAACCACGTATTTAAACTCCGTTGGCTAACTAAATTATTGATGAATTTTAATATTAAATTCTGCGTTAAAATATCATTTCTCATCCTTTAATACAATGCTAAAACGAATATTCTATATCCTAAACCTCTAGAAAGTAAGGTATTTTCTAAAAAGAACAGGAGTTTGCAGCAATATACGGGTGTGTGTAAAGCATCCTCTAACTACCCCCGGTGGGTGATCATTGTGGAGGCAAGAAGCAAATTACTTGCCTAGGCCCAACGTATATTATATAAAGAGATTTACTTTTCCCACACTGTTGCCTTCTCGCGCGCTCTGTGATTTTGATGAAAATACCCTTTGTTCGGATTTTATAATCCGGACAACGTTCGGATTGTATAATCCGAAATGATCAGAAAATCACACTGCTTTATGTCACTTGTGAAACTTTGACTTGATCAGGGTGAAAGACTACTCGGAAAACTTAATCCGGACACAATGGTTACATTCCGAAATACCAATTCCGAAAACCCTGTATTTGAACTGAGCGGAAAAAATAGTCGTTTTTTTTCTCCGGAAAATGAAATCCGGACAGCTAGGTTATATATAGTTCTCCAGAACCTAGCTGAAGCACAACCCTTTTATCACAAACACTCCCTACACCTCTAAAAACACATCATTTAGGGCGAAAACGTGGTTTGGAGCAACAATCTGGCCATCAAGGGGGTTAACATCATCATTTTCGTCTGAATGCAAATGTAATGTGTATATAAACCTTCCCCCATTCGTTTTTTAGGCGATTTCCTTTTGATCACGTCATATGATCTGTATAGTACTGTTCAGGAATATTAAATCCGGACTGCATTCATGCGTTTTGGATTTCAAATTCTGGACTGCACCAGTACAGAAACTGTGTTCATTTTCTGACTATGCCTGACACTATTTTCATATATGGTTGTTCTGATTGATGCCCCAAATGATGATCCACTTGAGATTGAACCTCCTATTGTGTTGCCGCTTCTTTTACTTGAAGATGTGTATGATTCCGGGAATGCCAAATTCGAGAATCCCCCACCATCACCACCGAAACTTGAAATTTCTTTAGGCGATGTGAAAGTAGAAGATGCTCTTCCTCCTATTCCTCATGTTGTACCACCTCCAGTTGTTGTTGTTGTTTGTATTGATCAGCGAGAATATTTTACCACTACACACAAGTTTGCAACATGGAATGATTTGTTGGAATGGGTTCGAGAGAAAGCTAGGATGCTCGGTTTTTCCACTGGTAAATCCGATAACGGTGGCAATGGAAGAAGCGCATTTGTTACTTTGATATGTGAAAGGGGAGGTTCATACACCGAGTACAAGAGAAAGAGTCGGCGCGAGCTAGCTGGTTCGTTAAATGCGAGTGTCCGTTTCGGCTGAGAGGTTACTTATTGACTGGTGGTGATTGGAGCCTCAAAGTTGGTGATGGTAAACACAACCATGACATGACAGATGTTTTGAAAGGTCATAAAACCACAGTCGTCTAAACCCAAATGAATATGTTCACCTTCAAGAGATGGTGGATTCAAACATTCCCCCGAGGCAAATGCTTACCAACTTACGGAAGAGGAACCATACCACTTCAACTACTATCAAACACGTTTATAATGCATGTCACAGGTATAGGCGGTCCATTAGGGGTACGAGGAATGGCATGCAACATCTCTTGAAGTCTTTGGTTGATAATGGTTACGTGTATCATTGTAGAAAGTATCGTGATTCTGATGATGTCAGTGATGTTTTTTGGGCACATCCAAATTCTATTAAGTTGTTTACAAAGAGTTTGTCGGTGTAGAAAATGTCCGCTATCAGAGGATGATTAATGATGATAGACGGTATAAAGAGGTCTCAGACGCTCTATCCTACGCCGGTATTGGCAATGCACCACGGGATAAATGGATGACCATGCCGGATATGGGTTTCCTCATCGCACAGAAATTCAACCAAACGGTTGTTGTGTTGTCCATTGGGTTAGGGTGCTCGACAACTTATTTCCCTCAATGTGGTCCACCGCCGACATGTATTGGTCGGTTGATGTATCTAGCATATGTGAATGACAACCATTTTATGACATTGGATTTGAAGGATGATTGTTCGATTTCTCCTACTTGCAATCTATAGAGACAACACCATCGAGAGGATGCACAAAGCTGGCCTGATAGATATGCCAGCCGGATGGTAGATTATAATGAGCTAAGTCGGGCGGCGGGTCAAGAGGTGGTAGAAGATGATGAAGAATTGTACATTATTGAAAATCTTGATCCCGATGAGAGGGTTGGTCCTGTTGGTCCTGATCCTGGTGTGAAGGCTGAAAATGATGATAGTTCCATTGATCTTTCAGCGCCATAGATTAGATATATATCGTTAATTTAGTTGAAATGTATATCATTAGGTGAAATGTGTAATGATATAAATTCAACTCTTTTTTGATATAATGATATATATATATATATATATATAATCATTTTTTGATATAATATTTAAGTTAATTGCCTTTTATACATACATATATAATGATTTATTGAAAAACAATGATAAAAACCACAACGACATGCAAATCTGTTTCAGTTCTGTGTACTGGTGGAATCCGGATTATACAATCCGGACGTGTTCGGATTATATAATCCGGAATGCTCCGATGGTAATTTTGGAAAAAATAGGGCGTGCGAGGAAAGACATAGGGTGGGAAAAGTAAATCCCTTATATAAATCAAGTAAGAATTTCTTTTCCTATCTTACTAGTCTTTACTTTCTAGTGTGTCCTCCATTTTTCTCATTTTATCCTCATTTGGATTATATAATTCTAAATATCGTAGAAAACTCAAATTATTTAACTTTAATCCCCATAAAATTCAGAAAACACCTTTAAATCACCCTGATTCCTACATTTCTTGTTTCAAAATAGTTTGGAAAACATAATTAAAAAAAAATACGAATAGTTTAAATTATATAATTTGAAATATGTCAACATATGAAATATAAGTGCTCTTAGAAACTGATCCAGTGAAAAACAAGGGTTATTTGAAAATGAAAAAAGTGAAGGGCGCGCAATAAGCAAGGAGAGTGGAAAAAGAAATTCTCAACTCAAATTAGCAATAGGCTCTACTAAATATAGAGTTGTCTAGTAAAGTAAACTTGAGCAGTGATTGCAACATTAACGTCAATTCCTCTTACTCGTTTTTTACTTTACTTAATATATAACTCAAAGATAGATTTATCAATCAAAGAACTCAGGAAAGAGAGAGATATTAACTAACCTTGGATAACGGTTGCGAGTGAAAGTCCAACACCGATGGATGCGTACCCGAAAGCCATGGAAGCTGCTATGATTGATAGCACAGATAACTTGTGAAAATTGGGGATTTGAGAAAGTATTATTTCAATGATTCCAATACCAATCATGTATGGATTATTAGAAAAACGGCATGGAGCTTCAAACCCATTCTTGCGGAAGCAATTGTTTTTAAGTATAGTCCTGAAATATACATGCAATTAACATCATTAATACTTCACGTTAATTGAAATGATGATACACTACTATAATTACATGATATAAAATTTAATAATTCATGCTTTCTTCTATTTGCAAAAACAAAAAAACTTACACTATACTTGTAGATGTTGTTATGATGAAGCCAATTGTAAAGCCAGCAAGGTTACCATATTGGACCAATCCACAAAACACGTGCTGTTTTCCACCTAAGTTAGTTTTGACAGCTTCCATGTAAGTGGTGTTTCTCTTGCCAGTAACAGGATCAGGTGATCTGTAACAATCAGCAAGAAGATTTGAAGTGTAGAGTGTAACACCAGCAAAGATGAAAATGCAGGATATTCCAAGACCCCAACCCATTTGGGACATAGCCCATGGTAAGGAGAGCACTCCAGTCCCAATAACTGCATTTATGATATGTGCACTCGCAGTCCATACTGTTCCTGCAATTCTCATTCAAAACCAACCCCATTAAAAGGAACTTATCTAGTTAGAGTTTATGTAACTATAACAACTTTTAAGTTTTGTACTGTTCTCTAAAATAATGTAACAATTTTTAGTAGATGTAATTAAAAGCTTACTATAGTATAAGAGACTAAAAAAACTTACTAGTGTTTGTTTGATTTTTTTTTTATTACCATTATATGTACAAAGTTTCAGTCGTTTAACGATGATTAATTTCAATCAATGAACTTGTTAGGATCAGGATCAAACATTTAACCACTTATTTAACAAGTCAAAATCTTTTACCATTTAGATCAATCCATTGTTTTTTTTAAAGAGATCAATCCATTGTTATTTGTTAATAGGATTCATTTGATTTTATTTTAATTAACAATTACTTTTTGGGAGAACGACATGCTTCCCAAACTTTATAGAAGATGGAGGTTGGCATATTGAGTTCCTTGAATTTGATACAACTGTACTTGTTTGGTTCAAAAGTATATAACTTAAAATATGTTATTTTTAACTTTATATAACTCTTTATAAATATTGGACTTTTAAGTTTCAAATATTAAGACATTTGGATTTCTAATAGAAAGGACTAAAATGTCTAAATTTTGTAATTTAAAGGATTAAAATATCTAATATTTGTAAGTTAAGTTATCAAAATGACAAGAAAAAAAAAAGGAGACAAATCATCTAATGTTTATAATTTAATGGACTAAAAAGAAATGAAAAGAATTTCAGGGATAAAAATATAATTCAGACTATTTTATATATACTTATTAAGACATTTGAAAGAAAAAAAATATTAACATATACTTTAACCTTCTTTTTGCAGGAATATATATACTTCAATTTTTAAAATTGTATGACATAAAATTGTCTCTCTCTAAAAAGCTCTCACTTCTCTCGTCAAAAACTTCCTTCTTACTTCCTCTCCGCCGTTTCAAACTTCAACCCTCCTCCAAAATCCAAACCCAAACTGCCAAGATGTAGTCATGACTGAGAGGTGGTGTGCTCGGCCCTTTTGGCCGCACCACCATAGGACTCTCGTTCCTTCCACCAGAGTTGGTACCCTCTTACCATTCCTTCATCGGTGGCTGCTGTTTCATTTCAGATCTCCTCCGCCAATTGTCAATCTGTTGTTGTACAAGCTCCTCTTTTCCATATTCGGCTTTGGGTCCCCAAAGGGGTGGTTGGCTCGTTTTGGGTCTCCTCTAGTTTTGCTCTCGCAAAAGTGGTGTGTTCACGCGCGTCGGTCGATGGTGGTGGTCGGGAGGTGGTTTGTTTCGGGATTGTGTTGTTGTGCTTGGGTTGGTGTTAGGCTCCCTCATGTGGTTTTTGTTGCTCGTCAGTTGTGTTTGTTTCGTCAGTTGTCGGTTGTTCGCTGACGGGCCTTTATGTCTTGTTCATCGGTAGTTTCTCACCGTTCGACAAACTCATATTCGTTCTTTCGGGTTTAAGTGGGTATTTTCCGTTGTCGTTCCAGTGATATCTGTGTGTTTTGTTTTGTTTGATGGTCGTGGAATGTTTGTTTGAGTTTGTTTTGTGGGTCTCCGACGACTGTTATGTTGTTCGATACGAGATTGAGTGATTTAGACTTACTCATTTTGTAGTGGTTGCGTGTTTGTGACTCAAAAACTCGAAAGGGTCTGGTTTTGTTAATCCGAAAGGGTATGATTTATAAGATTTATCCCTCGATCTAAGTTCTTACGCGTCTATTTGAAATCGACTGTGTTTGGTGGCTTACTTCTTCAAGTCGTCTTGTCTGCCTACACGCTGGTGCTTCGTGCTAGAAAGAGCTTTTTGCTTGCTGCTTTGTTCAGGGAGCTGTTGGCGCTTGGATCTTGATACCGTGCAGGTGGTCGATCCATTCGCCAAAATTAAACCCTAACAGTTATTCATAATGTTCAGTTTTCATGTTTTTGTAACATGATTTCGTGCCTGTACGCAGGTTCGCTGAGTTGCTCCCGTAATTAGTGAATTATTGTTAGGATAGATTAGGGTTGATCACTAGGTCTGATTTATACTGTTGTATCCCCGTTTGGGTTGTACCAGCTCAGGTTTAATGTCCCCCAGTCTATATGTATCTCTTTCTTTTATTTATTTAAATTTATCTTTTTGACTAAAAAATATACATACTTTAACTTTAATTTTTTTTTGACAAAATATACTTTTAACTTTAATCATTTCTTAAAAAAAAAACTTTAATACCACACTAAAAAAAACCTTGTGTTTTTTTTTTAAGGAAAAAAAAACCTTGTGCTTGTTTTTTCGCTGGGAAGCAAAGCACACAAAATTCATTTATGCGGTGATTCTATTTTACCGAGAATTATATAAAGTAGACATATAATTAATCATTTGAAGCACAACGATCTTATCCAAAAATAAAAAAAAAAGAATTGTTTTTCATAGATCTAATTTTTATTTATATTTTTCATAGGTCAAAGATCTTTGTTAATTGTTTGACTTTTAAATTATGTGATTCGAACTATAATAAATTGAATTGTTTTATTTGCATACTTGAAAAGTCGAGTTTAAATTTAAAGAAAATGTTAGTATCAAACTCTAGTTAAGTCAAGCTGAAACAAGTTCGACACAAATCGACTCATTTGCAATCCCATATAATCCATATATACACTTGCTATCAAAAGATTAGTAAATGAAATTATTAATAAAATAATAAATAGTTATTACAAAATATTTTTTTAATCAAAATTGTCATTGTTTTTGTGTTAGTTTTAAACGAACAATTATAATAATTTAATCAAAAACAGAATACAAGCGAATAATCCTTTGTGCATGAGAACTAATCTTTATTTTTTCGGTACAAAGCATGAGAACTAATCTATAAAATAGTTTAGTGATTATGTATCAAAATTTTAAATCACGACAGTTCTAGGTTTGGGAAAAGTAGTTGATGACTAGATTATGTAAAAGAACATAAAAAAAATTAGTTTAGTGATTGCCTTTTGATTGTCTTTAGATACTTATTAGTTTAGGGATTGCCCTTTTGATTGTCTATAGATATTACTACCTATTAGTTTAGTGATTGCCCTTTTGATATTTAACGTACTAGTTTGTGGAGTAAATGATAGTTTAGTGATCAAAAGGGTAAATTCATGAAGCACAAAAATTAAAAATAGTGCAAGAAACGTTCGATGAATCATAAGGGCAAATTAAAGAATTGGCGGTTTTTGTTTTATTAATTTTCATTTTTTAACTCAAATTGTCATTGTAATTACATTTCATATAGTTTTATATACACAAAGCTTAATCAGATCTTAAGTTAGAACTTTAAGTCTGTTTGTAAAAAAAAAAAAAGTTAGAAAAACTCAAAGAATTTATTGCTTGCTTAGGTCCCACAATATCCGATGAATTAGTTTTCACAATTACACATGATGAATATTCAATTTGTATATAGATATTTTCTTCCCCATAACAAAATATAAGCAAAAATGTATATGTATCTTGTTTAAACATGAACCAAATACATTATTTGTTATGTTATGGACGGAGTATAGAGATAAGAAAAAAAGTGCATGATTTACTGGTTGGTAAAAACCAAATAACAAGGAGATTGTAAAAACCAAGCATGGGAAATGCATGGAGAAAATATAGAGAAATTACTAAATTAGAATTAGAATAGGAAGAGAAATGATACCAGTTCTTATGGTTCTCCCGTCATCATCAAGAAGAGCACTTGGAGTTGTAACACCGGATTCCACTTCCATAATCTCCTTCATTTCTCAGAAACAAAATAAAGTTTTGAAGTCTCTGAAATTTTATGAAGAAGAAAATGAATAACAAACAAGGTTTATAAAGATATAGCAATGTGAATCAATTAATTATTTGTGATGAAGATGAACACAGTGCACTGATAGTGTGACATAGAAGTCAAAATAAATGTTACCTTATGGGAAGCGATGACGCGTAGGTCGTTCACTCTCTCGGGAGAATGAGTACAAGAATCATGTTGACGTTGCACACTTCTCTTATTTATTATTCTAGTCTTCCTTTGTTTCATTCAGGTAGTGTTCAATGAAATTAAATTGTATTTTTTGTTTCTAGTAGGAGTTTTTTTGAATAGTTTAATATTTTTTTTTCAATTTTATATACTTTTTATTTTTTTATATTCGAAAAAACTTTCCCTTATACTGTTTTATATTATCAATTTCTTTTAAATAAGATATTTATTTTGATTGTTTTAGGAATTTGAATATTCAACAAGTCAAAATAATTAATAAAAAATATAAGTAAAGTTGAAAATATTTATGTTATACCATTTAAAGTCAAAATAAATAAATAAAAAATATAAGTAAAGTTGAAAATATTTATGTTATACCATTTAAAATATATGAGAAAAAACTAATAATGTTTGGTCAAACCCCATAAAATTGACTTAACAATACAATGGTCCGTAAAACTGAATTCAAATTCTTTAAACAAAGTCTTGGATTCAAACCTTGTGGATAAGAAGAAAAAAAACTTGGTACGGAAGGGTGACCTCACTAGAGATGATATTTTAGAACCTACAAAAAATTAATTATCGACAAAGTTGAAGAATACTTCACATCAATAACATAATTAAAGAAAACCTCAATATATTTACACGTGAATTAAATTCAAAGTGTGTTAACTGTTCCATGCAACATTTTTTTTTGTATTTACAAAATTTAGACTACAAGAGTGATAAATACACTTGTTCTCAATATGTGAAATCTCTCTTTTATTTGTTATGAGTTGGACAAATGGCTCATAGTGATGTTGGTTATGCCACATGTTTTTCACACCTTATCCAAGGTATATATTTCTTTTAGGGTGAAAGGTCAAAGGGAAAACGTCTAACTTTGATTTGACATTCAGTTATTTAAGAAATAGAAAAAAGGTAGAATGTTTTCAGACTCGTTAAGAGTCAACATTGGAAATAGTGTATGACTAAGATAAAGGGTGACCACCGTCAATTTTATAAGTGGTGTATTGATCTTATGAATTGTCTTCCTTTTGATTGTCAGAGGTTACTCTTAATCTTGTTTTATGATCTTGTACAGTATATGAATTGAGTACCTCTTGCACTATTTGTCTTGTACCTTATGTCAAGTTAAAGAGAACCACCAACCTTATTGATAATTTACAATGTAATTTACGAATAACCTATCAATTGGGGAATTTCAAACTCTGATTTTTGGGGTCAACCAACTATTATATAAAGAACATCATAAACCACACGAATAATACTTGTTTGAATTTAAGAAGAAAGAGACATTGCTAAGTAAACCCCCACATCCACCACCCATAAAGCTTTTTCTATTATAGTATGGGAAACGTGTGTATGCGCAAATAGGCATGATAATGAGAATGTGTGTGATTGATGACATTTTCATTCATTCATGTGTGTTTTATGTTAAAGAGAACGTTTTTTCGGCATATATTCTTCCTACTAAATAGAGTTAATGTTACAATTGACCTAATTTTTATCCTTCCGAATATATTACTCTTTATCATGAAGAACATCGTGAATAACACTTGTTCAATTTTAAGAAGAAAATGGATATTGCTGAGCAATTACTTTTTTCCCTCGAAATCATTGGTCTCTGTCAATGATACGATATCATGACTATTTAGTGTGACGTATATTTCATGAGAAAACCGATCATGATAAAAACCATCGTCCTATTATAGTATAGGAAATGCTTGCGTTCATTTGCAAAATAAATGACATGACAATGTGCGAGATTGGCGTCACTTTCATTTATCCACATGTTTTTTCCATCAAAGAGACAATGAATGTTTGTCCGAAAATATCATTCCTACTAAATATAGTTAATGTTAGAATCGAATGAATTTGCATTCTTGTTGAGCACGTTACTATTTATCTTGAAGAACATCATTAATTGCATGAATAACAGGAGTCCATCTTTGCTCCATTTGCCTTTGCTCCATTTATCTCATTTACCATCATGGATGTGTAACACATGTCAAAATAATATCCAACGGTTGAAATTAAAAAGGGAAAGATAGGTAATAAATCATGGGTATCTGCTTAGTAACTGCTTTCTTTTTCCTATAAATCATGGGTATCTGCCAACGATATAACATCTAGACTATTTTGTGAGAAAATTGTTCATGATATTAATCATTTTCCTATTATTGCAAGCGAAGTGCTTACGTGTGCGAAAAAAGACATGAGAATGTGTGTAATTGGTTACTTTTTCATTTATTCGTTTGTGTTTTGCGTCAAAGAGAAAATGAGCCTTTTCCGGAAAAATATCCTTCCTACTAAATAGAGTTAACGTTGCAATTGTCACAATGAAGGACCGACCAGGGAAACAAGTGTCGCTACTCTATGGGGAATGGTCAAGAAACAACTTTTGTCACACTTATGTGGAAGAAAACACAAATGGGATGGATCTAGAGATTGCGTATGAATGAACTATATAGTTGAGGATGACTGAAAAGAATTGATAATTATCGCCTATATCTACAAAGACCATCTTCTTTTTGAAAGGTTTGAATTTAAGAACTCTATAGTCGGTCGAAACTTGCTGGATGGTTGACTCTTCTGAGAACTTTTCTAAGATGCCTATAAGTGATGATAAAAAATTCTAAAAAAATCTTCTATTAATTTTTAGGGATTATTGGCAATCCTACGAGGTTTAGGACTTTTCTAATTTCTAACACATTTTATTCTTTTTCTTACACACATATAACATCTTCTTTTACACACACACTCTGTCTCTTATTATAGAAACCTTTAGAAAAATCACGAAAATTAAGAAAACAAATTGGAGTAAGAAATTATTCAGAAGTTTTACATATTCACCCCTATAAATATTCATATTGAGAGAGAGAAAGAGAGTATTTATGTTTTTCAATAGTAAATTAAATAGGGACATTTATGTAAAGAAAACATTAATGCATATGAATTTTTGCAAAAAAAACTTATATTAAGGGATAAAGAAAAAAGGACTTACAATTAAGATTATACACCAAAACTATAATGATGATGATGTCCATTTATTTTAAGAAATGAAAATTATCTCTACTCAATAGTGAGTATACACTTCTAATCATAACGGTGGATGATTATAGAGTCCAAGTAGATAATTATTGATGTCAATTAAGGCTGACCATTTCCTTTGTGTCTTAAACACCAAACCCTAAAGCTAAATATACCTTGGAAATTTAAGCAATTGAAAGTTCTCATGTCTATTGCATTTATTAATGGAAAATGATAACGAGTGTCTTTGGGACACTCTTTAAGCACCTTAAATAGCAAAATTTTATAAAAGTTCTTTATTAAATCATTCATTTCTTGCATCCATCCTTAAATCATCACGACCACACATTCTCCATAGTAGATCACACAACCCAATCCCCGAATACCGTACAGGTTTTGGTGAAGAATTTTTTGAAGTAATGTAATTCCATAGGGTAATTTAGATTCTTTTAAGTAAATCTCTATGTTTTGATGATAAATTGGAAGAACGTTCAAAATGAGGATTTCATGAAATATGTTGTCAAAGTTAAATTTAAGTAATTTCAAATAGAAAATTAAGAATTTTAAATTGCTTTTTCTACTCTATATACAAGGTGAATCTCACATTGGTCCTTGCGATTAATTCTTCCAAATTTTTAAAATTGGTGCCTGAATTTTTCAAATTTTTCAAAATGATCCCATAAATTATAAATCGGTCCCTATACTTTTTTAAAATTCCAAATCGTACCCTATGTTTTAAAATTATGAAAATTTGTCACTCAACATTTTGAAATTTTATAAAAAATATTTAGGAATGAAGAATTTTATTACTATATCCAAATTATAAAAAAAAAAATCTAGAAATGAAGACAATTTAATTGAAGCATTTGAATTTGTTAGAATTCTAATTTCCTTAATTTTTGATCACACTCTTATAATACAGTTTTGAGGATCATCAACATTGATTTTGATATTTTTCTTTTGTGAAAATCTTTTTCTTTAGTAGTTGGACATGTAAGTCTTAAAAGAATGCTTACATGGAAAGGATAGAAGCAACAATTAAAACGTGTGTGATAATTGGAAATTCTAGAATAATTAAAATATTAGGTAATTCAAATACTTCAATTGAATTCACTTCAACTCTTATTATAGTTTTTTTATTGTGTAGAATTCATTTCGAGGGTGAGATTCAATCTCTTTACTATGTAATTACATAACACAGATATATATTCCTTAAAAAAAAAACGCAAATATATATATATATATTAGTAGTTTTAAACATCAATTCTTTTTATCGTTGATTCTATCCAAATCAATTCGCCTAAAATCTAAAACAAATATAGAGGTACTTTTCCTCAAAACCCAATTTATGTACCAAATTACACAATTGTTTTAACCTCAATTATTTTAGCGTCAATTCAACAGAAAATTATTCAATCAAAATATCTCTCTCTCTCTATATATATATATCCCTATGTATCTCTCAAAATAACTTGGTGGACAAGATATAACAATGTGTTTAATAGTCTTTTTTAATCTTAGAAACAAGATTACTACATTTTAGATTAACAAAAGAAAATTATTTTACATGAGCTACATTAACTGTAGGCTCCATTTTGAAATAGGCTATTGTTTATACATGAAGAGTTTGTATTTTGTGATATTCTTACTAATTCCATGAATGGAACCAACTGCAGCAGCTACTGAAACAAAAAAACAAACAAGACTCAATAGTTGGAGCACACACCACTTCAATGAAAATCTGTTTATATGTTTCTGAGAGATGTGCATTTGTATCGGGAAGAAGACGATGAGTGGCCAAAATCCAAATGCTCCAAGTAATGCAAGAAACTCGTTGAAGAATGGCATTGCCATGGCAATAACTGTAGCCATTATCACAAAAACTGTCCTCCAAATTAGTCTAAATAAGTTGATGTTGAATGTTAAAGAGCCAATTTTGTTTAGGCGTTCCCTATTTATGAAAGATGATTGTGGCCACGTCATGTTAGCACCCATTTCAACTATACGAAATATTGGTTGAGCTAACACCTGGATCATTATATCAACATCTCTTGTTATACAATATTCTAAAATAACTCAGATTTTTTTGAGAGCAAAATAATTCATAGACTAGAGGAATTCGATTACCTGATATGCTCCGACCATATGGACTATAATGCATACATTCCCCAAAGCAACTAACCAGAAGGGCTCATAAAATCCAAAACCAGTGAGGATGTTCCCTGGGGTGTGATCACCAAATGCAGCATAGCCAAGTGAACCACATAGAAGGAAAAGTATTGTCATTGTAGTGATCCCCAACACATTTGCCTTTCTCATCTGTGTGCTTTCCGGTGGATTTGACTTTAATGTGTCCTAAATAAAAACACAGAGACAACTAATATCAATGGACAACAGTACCATAAGAGCAAAGCAAGTCAATTTCTGATTTATAATATAATGTTACTTTACTTAGTAAAGTCCGTGCTTTTACCATTATATCATAGACAACAGTAGCATAAGAGCAAGCAAGTGCAATGTTTCCCAAAGCAGTCAAAACTTTCCAAATTTTGTCTTCTTCTGAAAATCCTGGTCCTACTTTGGTTCCAAACAAACTGGTTGTTTCTCCTTTCCCTATTCACAGCCAAAAATGCCTTAGTAATGTTGGTCACATCATTTTTCAGTTTTTTGTAGTCACTGACATGCTTTTGGTGGAATATATGTTGTTAATATTTTGTTGAAAAGATATAGGTGATGAAGGTTATACCTGACACCACAACTGCTAGAGAGAGTCCACTTCCAATTAATGCATAACCAAAAGAGGTAATAGCAGCAACAGTTGATATCAATGTTAACTTATGGAAATTTGGGATTTGAGACAATAAAATCTGAACGATCCCAAAACCGAGCATGTAGGGATTATTTGAAAACTTGCAATAAGCTTCATGGCCATTTTTGTGGAAGCAAATCAATTTCTTTATAGCCCTGCCACATGTATACATTAACAATACCATAAATTAGGGGGATGGGGTGAGTGAGTATGCTTTTGTTTCTTAAATATTAAGATGAAAAATAGTTACTGAATGCATCAAAATTAAAAAAACATATATAAATAAATACACTTTTTCATTGGTCAGTTTAGCCTTGAAAAGTATTTTGTCGTTAGTTAGTTTGATCCTCAAATGTGTCTTCTATTAATCAATTTATTGAGGTATTTTGTAACTTCAATGCATTCAAGGACCACAGTAATACCACCTCACTCACATATTTTAGGACCAAAAATACTATGGTTAATCAATGTGACAACTTACACCATGCTTGTTGAGCAAGTTATAGTGTAGCCCACTGTAATCCCAGCGAGTTTCCCATACTGGATCAATCCACAAAATATGTGCATTGTTCCACCTAATGACAAAATGTGCAACTAATTAAAACATTTGAAATAGAACATGAATTTAAAGATGACAAAAATAGTGGACAAAATTTTAACATTATCATATACATAGTATAATTTTAGCATGAATCAGGTATCTTCTACGCGTAATTAATTCCTCGAGTCGGATAAATAAATGTGGGAATCAAATTAAATTTGAATTGATTTATTCATGATATATACCTAGGTATGCATGAACGGCCTGCATATAAGTGTAGTTTCTCTTGCCATTAACTGAGTCTGGATATCTATAACAATCAGCTATAAGATTGTAGGTGTAAATGGAAATGGATGAAAATGTGATCATAACAAGTATGCCAGCTATCCATCCTAGTTGAGAAATTGCCCATGCTAGAGCCAACACTCCTGCACCCACCACCACTGTTATTATGTGTGTTGTTGCCGTCAACACGTTCCCTGCAACCACAAAGCATCCATTCAAATCCAGTTATTTCCATTAAATACATCAAATATAGTTGTATCTAACTGGTTGTTTTATTTGCTCAATGAGTTTGTGTTCTCTGTTTTTAGTTTTTACACTAACAATTTTAGTCGTATACTAATTTTTCAATGATAGCATAAGTTAATATTGACATGGAAATCAGATTTTCTAAATTCTATTACTCCTTCAACTCACAATCCGCACAAAAATTAATATAAATAGACACCTTTTTTATTGCAACAAAGAAAAGGACACCGTTTGACGTCATGGAAGAAAATAAGAGGACTATTTTCAAGTTTCAACTTTCTTATTTATTTTGTTTTGAACTTCTAATAATAGTAGCATTAAAGTACAACAAATCCTTTCAAAAGAAAAGTATTAAAGTGCAACAAATCTTAAAAAGAAATTGACAATTTCAATAGATGGTAGTATTAGTATATAGTAATAGTAATAATGTGCGTCTTCCAAAATAAATTATTTTAAAAGAAAACATTTTCAAAAGAACATTTAATTTTGGCTTAATTGCACTTTTAGTCCCCTATCTTTTCAAAAGTTGTGATTTTGGCCCCCTAACTAATTAAAATACAAAACAGTCCCCTATGTATTGGATATTTGGCAGTTTTGGCCCCCAAGACCACTTTTGACTTAGTCTTCGCTGACGTGGCACTCACATCCCTTAAGTGAGGTGCCACGTGTAATTAGTTAGGGGGTGTTACGTCAGCGAAGACTAAGTCAAAAGTGGTCTTGGGGGCCAAAACTGCCAAAGATTCAATACATAAGGGGCTGTTTTGTATTTTAATTAGTTAAGGGACCAAAAGTGCAATTAAACCTTTAATTTTTTTTTAATTTTTTTCATAACTGTTTGAGTATCAACGACATAAAACACATGAATTATATGTCAATAGCAAGAAAAGAAAAAGAGATGCTGAAATGAAATGCAGTTATAACTGGAAAGATAGAGAAAGCATGCATACCGGTTCTCTTGATTCTTCCATCATCATCCACTTCCTCATCTGAGTACTGTTTGATAGACACACCCTTTTCAGCCTCCATTTAGATACAGATTCAGATTCCCACTCTCAAATTAATTAACTAATTAGAGCCTAAGCATCAAAAACAAAATTGAGAAAAAAATATCACATATAAATTTATTAACTCTCTAATAAGCACAAGGAATAATATTGATGTTGCATCATTACAATATTTATTTACCATTGGATTAAGGAGGCTCATCATATTTAATGGGACACTCTTTATCAGATTGCGTAATCAAACATATTTCAAACCAGAAAGCCAAACATAAAAATATCGTGTCTAAGTATTTCCAGTCCAAAAAACTCTTATGAAAACAAAATGTACCGTAGCAGCAATATCGTACGTCACCCCCTCCTTCTCTGTGAATGTGGTCCTCGTGGAGTTTTATCTTAAATTCTTATCGACTTCTTCAATGTGTTTCTTTTTTGTTGAAAAATCCTCTAGTGTGGTTTGTTAGGTGTAGAATTTGTTAGACTACATGTGGTGCTGCACCACATGTAGTCCGTGTGCATATACTCCGTGTTATCACGAGATAAGTACCTAATTTATTACATGATTCAAACAAGGACACCCCACTTATTCATCTTAAAAAGGTGAATTTTAAGTCCTTAGATTGCTTAAAAAAAATTAAAGAATTCCTAAAAGAAATAATTTCCTTTTGAGAAAACCATGAAATTCGATATGATTCTTGAGAAAAAAAAATTATTCTCTAAAATAAATTCGGAATAATTTCCTACCCGAATGATAGTCAGACAATGAACAACTAATCCTTAATAACCCTTAAAAAAAATTATCCCTAATAATAATTTTTTTTTACAAAAATCCCTATAAATAATATAAAAAAACGGATAATTTCCATTCCTAACAATAAAAAGAAATATACAATTTAGTCCCCTTCGAACAAAAAGTCTAAAGTCTAAATGTCTTGTGAATTTAACTCGTAGGAACAATAAATATTATATGCAAGAGTTACGTTTGAATCAGACACCCTATTTATTTACCTTAAAAAGATAAATTTCTAAATTATTTACTTTTCAATAAATCATCAATTTTTAATTTTAACATTCAAACAAGGTCATTCAACATCAATTTCGTGAAGAAAACAAAGTTATTATAACAAGAATTATATAGTTAAATATCAACAAGACATAGTAACTCCTAAAGAGACTTCCCTCAAAAAAAAAACTCCTAAAGAGACTCATAACAACATTGTACCAAATTGAGTTTCGCGTGTTTTTTTTCAGAACTAAAACGAGTTTTCACTTTTTGATTTATAGGCTGCATTTTTAAAATTAAATTAAATGAAAAGTTATCACAAATTCCAAAATATACAGAAAAAAAAAAATAGAACGTATATTAAAATGTAATAATTTAAAAATATATTAAAAAAATAATAATAAAAAGTAATTACAATATTTTCGACATGGGGCCACTTCCAGTGAGGTGAGGGTGATTGCTAAGAAGCTCACCGCCACACGACTGTAAAGAAAAGTATCGGCACGATTGGAATTTGGACAGGGTTGAGATAACTAGTGTTTTATTGTATTAACCGAAACATTGCATTGTTGCGTGCCATTCAGATTTCATCTACCCAGTGTGTGTGAGCAGAACATTAGTTTGAAAGAAAACAAAAGGGTTGGTATTCGAAAAGAAAAAAGTCTATTGGATTATACCTGTTCTCCGGTGAACTTGGCAATTACTAATGCTACTCTTGTTTTACTTCGATCTGCTCCGAAGTATCACTCTTCACTTCTGCTCTCGTTGAGTCACAAAATGTGCGCTGCTAGCTTATTCCAAAAGACATGACATAATATATTTGTAGCTATATAGGGGAGGTGCATTGCAAGTGACGCTTTGGTGAGGTTATAGGTTACGTTACTCCTTTAAAAGCCGGTGGAATTTTTTTTTATTTTCATTGTTTTCGGAAATACAAGATAAATATTCGCTATGGTAGGAAAAAAAAGAAGATAAATATTCACTTTGAGAGTCTTTTTTTTCCTTTTAATTGATAAAAGTAAAACTGACACAAATTTTAAATAATAATAATAGTAAAAAACATTTTCACAGAGTAAGCGGATCCTTATTTGCCGTATCAGCAGCAGGCTTTGTGTATACTAATGGCAACATTTTCATAGTTTTGGGGAGACAGAAAGCATAAGTTGAAAGAACCTTGCAATCAATCAAACAACATTTTAATTCTTGGTGCAATGATGATAATGGGAGTATCATTGTTCATCTAGCGCAAAATATATGGTTCTCCTAGTGTCTAAGTAATAATACTCATGGTATTGGTAATGGTGGGGTAATATAATGTCAATGTCAGTGGTATTGGATTTGGAATTTAGATGAGGTGTTAAAACTAGTTAGTGGGGAGGGGATATAAACAATGATCATGTTTACAGCCAAGTGGTGGTAGTAGTAGCGGAAAATAAAGCAATGGCGGGGTGTGGTATTATTTGTCATTGACTCATGCGATACGAGGGAATTATTTTCGCCTTTGATTGATTGAAATGAAAGCAACCACCCACAAACTTAAAAATACTGTCAATAATGAAATCTCAACATTCACGCGTCTCCTCCAACTATTTTGTGTATACTTTATATTATTGTGCTCTTGATTTCACTATCAATCGAAATTTAAATAAGTCTTTGATTAAAAACTCTTATATCAGGTAAAATTTGAGTTTTACCAAATTTATGTTAAGTCTACGTAATTTGTGTCCTTTTAGCATGCATACATTGGCCATGATACACGGGGTAGTGGAGCTACGTTGAAATCGATGCATTTGATTCCAGAAAAGCAAGGAGAGAGGAGTTTGTGCATTACGAAAAGAGAAGTGTTATCAAACATGATTTTAAGATCCTAGCTACGCCATACGTTCAATACATAATCTGGAAAGCTGCAGGGATGACAAAAAGAGGGCGCTTTCCTGTGTTGCACTGAAGAAAAAAAAGAAACCTAACCTAACCGGTCATGACATGTTGTTGTGATTGAGTTTGAGGGACTTTCGCTAGCTCGCCTTCTTCTTAAAAAAGTCTTTAGCATTCCATCTTTCTATGAACGAACTGTGGCATTAACAAAGCTTCAAGGGCCTTACCATCCCGGTTAAGGAATGACAGGTCTACGTTCTGGTCTACCCGCACGTGACAGAATTTGAACAACCAATTTGGTGACAGCTTATTTGACAACTATAATTTACAAAGAAAAAATAGTACTGGCACAGAAACCATAGCAATAGAAAGATAAAGTAAAAAATAATGTGAGTATGAAAGAGAAAGTTGTCACAAAAGTTGTCACCAAATGGATGTTCAAATATCATTTCTCTTACGAAAATTGCAGACGACATCGCAAACCATGCAGCGAGAATCAATAGCATACATCATGGACTATCAAAATAAATAAATAAATAAACAAGGAAAAATCAAAGAATCAGAAAAAAGTGGGAGTTTACAAAATATTCTATTGAAAATGAAAAGTTACTTTATCTCAATTGACTCAAATGTTTATCAGAGGAATTAGAGTCAATAACGGCCATAACTATAATGGCTTTTAGTATAGTTTAACCATTCAGTTGTAACCTTGAATGGAAAAGAAAAATAACAGTGTAGCCCTATGTAGGTAGGTGCGTTTAGTAGGAAAACATTTAGGTGACATTGGTCAACCACAATGTCACCTATAAAAGGACAGAAAGTCTTTGTAAGTGAAAGAGAAGAAAACCATGAATTTTTGTTTTTTTTTTTACACTTGAGTCATTGTGGTTAGTCAATATCACATAACATTTGACACCCTAATATCACATAACTCTGAGTAATTGTACTCAAGGTTTCCCTCCGCGGTTGAGTTTGTTACTAATTATTTCTCTGAGTAATTGTACTCAAGGTTTCCCTCAGCGGTTGAGTTTGTTACTCATTATTTATCTTATCTTTAAGTTGTGATCTACATTAGCGGAGGAGAAAATGGGGGGAAAGATGGAAATAATTTGATGTTGACAATTCATTAATTAGAATTTCAATAAAGATATCAACGTTGGAAATTGTGGCCCGCTATGGACCAAACTTCCATGGATGCATTCTAAAAGGACCTTGCATATCTGTAGATAGAGCATAAATACAAAATAAAAATAAACTAGTATTGACAAAAAGGATAAAGATGCTAGCTTATTCCCTTGGCATATCTCTAGAATCCACTTAACAATATGAAGAAATTTATTCGAGTTCCCTCTCCTTTACCGTGCAAATTGACATTAAAAGAATAAAGATGCTAAGCTTATTCCCTATCATATCTCGAATCCACTCAACAATATAAAGAAATTTATTTGAGTATGATAAAATGTCCGACGGAAAAAGGCCGACCATTAGCATCAATGCAGTCCTCTGTCTTTCTCTCATAAACAGTGTTCTGCATTTCTTTTAAAAAATGCAGAAAATCCCAACTTAAGATGACTAGGTTGTGTCTCCATCAAATACAATGGTGAAATCTTTATCAATTTGGTTTCAATATTACAGTACAAATAAATAATGGAGGAGACCGAAAACAGGTAAAGTAAAACTAAAAGAATGCAACAAACATAGTCATTGAGTGAACCAAAAAAAAAACGAGCTTATTGCATCAGGAATACACAACCTTTAGGCTTTGCGTCAAGTAATATTTCCACTTCAAGCAGTGGCCCATGATTACTCCAAAATGAGGCCGATGATGAATCATATAAAAGTTAGCTTTAATTAAGTGGTCATCTCGCCAATCTTATAACTTTATATGTTTAGCATCATCCATCATTGTCTCCTCGAAAATCCCATTGCTTGGTAAACATTATGAAGAGTAGCATCCGCTATATCTGCTGCATTTTTAGCACCTTCTCCTAATACTTTATCTAAATAACCTGAATCTGACATGAGTTCCTCATAGCGAACCTGTTAAAGAGAAGAAAAAAACCATGGAGTGATCATGCAAAACCCTAAGCTCACAAAGAAAATAAGTGAGGGGCAAATAGTCATACAAGTGAAACAAAAAAAACTATGTCTGCTAACCAGTTGAAGAGACTACATAGGGGTAGAAGGAAACGAAAAAAACTATATCCACTAACAAAGACTAATTCTTGGAAACATGAATATAATGCATGACCAACTCTAGGTACAAAAGATTATTAGAAATGCTAATTTAAATTAATACTAGTATTTTTATAATAAAATAACTGCATAATAACACTTTTTTGAAGTAATATAAAAGCCTTATTGTAATTTTACGATTTCTCCCCTAGTTTTAGTTGAGCGATTTTGGCACCCCACCCACCCCCCCACACACACACTTGCCTCCTTATTGATTATTATAAAAAAGAAGTATTTACAAAACAACAAAAAATGTTCAACATTTTACCAAGCTGGTGAAGGCGCATACATAAAAAGAATTCAGGAATTTGTAATCGTTAGCTCCAAGATTCATCTTGTCGGTCACAATATAAAACATGTGCTTCCACGGTTCCTTTGCATTCTTTGTAGCCGAGTTAACACAACAGATGCAGCAACTTGTCTGACAACAACACATAGTGGTAAAGATTAGGATCTTCAACTTCAGCAGGAGTAGGTTTCCCCTCATCTATAGATACTTCTCCAGATGAGCAATCCGCTCTTCCATCAGCCTATTGATAGACAATGCAAGCGTTTTGGAATGGACTTAGTGGCAATCAAACTCGAGAAAGCACCCTGCTTCTTTGCCTTTGTTAACAGTTCATTCACAGCAAAAATTGTATCCTTCAACTTTTGAGTCTTGAGCTGGTTATATTAAAGGACTCCTTTCTAATGTTGAACATGTTTCATTATTAATACTTCTTTTTCATAATATCTTTTTTAAATATCCAGCCAATAGGAGAAGAAAGAAACCTCACCAACTCTCACTATCGTTGTCCTTTTCGTCTTACAAAATCCAATTCATTCACACAACAGAAGCGATTGACTCTTAGAAGAAAGAAACCTTTGAGAGACATGGAACCGTCGCATTTCATTCAAGAAAAGATAAAAGATTACAACATGCTTCGCCAAGATTTGCATCGCTTCAAGATTCGATTCATGGATTATCTAGAGAAAAGCAAAGCAACAACGACTACAATCCATTCAAGGCCAATGATATTAAGGAGAAAAGGCCAAGGATATTGAAAATCAAACGAGGGATATCAAGTCCATCAAGAATAATTATCAAGTACGTGTGAACGTGCTTGAGATAAAAGAACTAAGGTACAAACTGCTCAAGATGAAAGAGAAAACGTTTGAAGAAAGAGAGAAGCAATTTGTAGAACAAGGTGCATGAAGGACAAGTGAAGTGCCTTGAGTCGAAAGAGGAGCAGTTTTTAGAGCGACAGCAAGAGCTTGAATCAAGATTTAAAATCCAACAGAAGGAACTTGAAGAAAGAGAGAAGGTGTTTCATTCAAATGAAAACTTTGATTAAAAGTTGAAGGTGTTTGTTTCAATGGAGGAGCAACTTGAAGAAAGAGAGAAGGTGCTTGTTTCAAAGGCAGAGGAGTTTAAACTACAAGTAATGCATCTTGAGACGAAACAAAATCAGTTTGAAGATCAGGAGCTCTTCACTATTGTGAAACAACATGAGTTCATACGTAGTCAAGTATCTGCTGCTCTTTAAATATTGTTTCACAAGATTGAAGAGCTCCTGGTCTTCAAACTGATTTTGTTTCGCTAAGATGCATTACTTGCAGTTTGAACTTCTCCTCCTTTGAAACAAACACCTTCTCTTTTTCTTCAAGTTGCTCCTCCAATGAATCAAGCACATTCAACTTTTCAACAAAGTCCACGTTTGAATGAAACATCTTCTCTCTTTCTCCAAGTTCCTTCCGTTGGATTTCAAATCTTGATTCAAGCTCTTGCTCTCGCTCTACAAACTGTTCCTCTTTCAAATCAAGGTACTTCACTTGTCATTCACGCACCTTGTTCTACAAACTGCTTCTCTTTCTTCAAACACTTTCTCTTTTGTCTTGAGCAGTTTGTACCGTTGTTCTTTAATCTCAAGCACGTTCACATGTAATTGATAATTATTCTTGATGGACTCGAGATCCTTCACTTGATCTTCAATATCCTTGGCCTTCACATGTAATTCATACAGACATTGTTACATAATCAAATTCTCTCTTCTCTTCCTATCATTGATGTCTAGGCGACATGAGTTCAGCTGGCGTTGAACGGATTGCCATCGTTGTTGCTCTGCACGCCTTTGGATACGGAATTCGCATATCGAATCTTGAAGTGATGCGAGTTCTCTGCAGTGGTTCCATGTCTCAAAGGTTTCTTTCTTCTAAGAATCAATTGCTTGTGTTGTGTGAATCAGTTTGAATTTTGTAAGACGGACATGACAGTGTTAGTGAGTGTTAGTGAGAGTCGGTGGAGTTTCTTTCTTTTCCTATTTGCTGGATATTTTAAAAAACATTATGAAAAAAAATATTAATATTAAATACCCTCACATGACTTATTTTTTACAAAAAATGAAACACGTTCAACATTAGAAAGGAGTCCTTCAGTAACTAGCTCAAGATTCAAAAGTTGAATGATACAAAGGCAATGAAGCAGGGTGCTTTCTCAAATTTGATTGCCACCAAGTCCATTCCTAAGAGCTTGCATTATCTATCAATGAGGCTGATGGAAAGAGCGGATTGCTCATCCGGAGAAGTATATAGATGAGGGGAAGCCTACTCCTTATGAAGTTGAAGATCCTAATCTTTACCACTATGTATTGTTGTCAGACAAGTAGTTTCATTTGTTGTGTTAACTTGGCAACGAAGAATGCAAAGGAATTGTGGAAGCACATGTTTCATGTTGTGACCGACAAGATGAATGCAAAGTGATGTTCAAGTTGAAGGTTATAATGGCACACACATTGAGGTTAAGGCAGTTAAGTATTACAAATTCCAAAATTCTTCTTATGTATGCGCCTTCACCTTCTTGGAAAAATGTTGAACATTTTTCATTTTTTGTTGTTTTGTTGATACTTCCTTTTTATAATATTTTTTTAAAAATCCACTCCAACCAACAGGACGGAACATGTTGCATTAAAATGACACATCAGCTAATTTAACGTCAAAAGCTGAATGAGGGACTAAAAATTCAGAAAGGGGGTAAATGTAGGTGGCCAAAATTGCTCAACTGAAACTAGAGGGGCCAAAATCGCACAATTGAAAAAAAGGGGGCCATAAGTGCAATTAAGCCTACATAAAACTATCCAGACAAAACTTATTCTCATGGAGACAATTCCAAAAATAAACTAATATTTTCAAAATTGAACTTTATGAAAGCAATTAAACACTACTTACTCGTAAAAAAGTAAAATATTCCACACATCAGTCTAAAACTTTCCCTTCGGAATGGGTCATTAAACCCTAAAGTTATCCAAATAAACTTGTAAATATGTGCAAGTTTAATATTTAATATTTGGAACCTGAATGGGTTGCAAATGGTCAATCAAGGCATCTGTTAAAAGAGGTTTGAATGTGCCCCAGTTCATGTTTTGGCATTCATGCGCAACTTCCTGCACACAAAAATGGTTATCAAATAAAACATCTCGGTAAATGTTTTAAAGTCAAGAATCACCACATGATTGGAAAATGCTTTGAGGAAATATAACAATAAAGACTGATGAACAGGAACTTTCTGTGTATGTTCAATATCCCATCTCAGACCTTTTGACTGGCCATAGTAGAAAGAACTACTTCACAAATTAATGCTCGGTAATTCTCCTCAACATTGGCAGTAATATATTGAGGAAGTTAAAAAAAATTAATTGGAATTCCATAATTTGAGAAAGACTAATTCATGATCATGGATTAAAAAACAGACAACATTTTCTTGAACCGCATATCTGTTACGATAATAAAGGGGTGTAAAGTAGTAAGGATTAGTTGTACCAAAAAAAAAAGTAGTTAGAATTAGTTAATAAGTTAGAAGGGTAATAGGATAAATGTATTTTGTATATTTGATAGTTTGTAAGTGAAGGAGAGATCCCTTGGACTTATCGTGGAAGGAAATCCTTAGAGAGAGTTCTTTTCTTTCAATAACGCATATTCTTTTGATTGTTTCTATCTTTCTTTCATTCCAATTTCCCTGAACTCCTGACAAGTTGATCAGACCAGCCAGATCAATTTCTAGGGAAAAAAGAGACCAGATGGGGGTCAATGGGCTTTATGACATTTAGTGTATAAAATCTTACAATGAGCAATCCCCAATCAACCTTCCAAATAGGCATTATGACATTTAGTGGATAAAATCTAACGATTACACCAAAATTAACATGAGGTGATTCTCATAACATCCCACACGTCACTTGCATTCTTTTGTAAATTACTACCAGTATATATATAT
>Ga0228711_1002531_pt1 | contig 28169 bp, 18 predicted proteins | sample MedpolnodulmetaG_2_FD_177996 | JGI IMG/M metagenome (GOLD analysis project Ga0228711, IMG submission 177996) | Root nodule microbial communities from Medicago polymorpha collected in Santa Monica, California, United States - brown nodules | ecosystem: Host-associated > Plants > Roots > Nodule... | reverse complement strand
CTTTTAATTTCCAAAATCAATTTTTTGTTTTTTAAAAAATACATTTACACACGTGGCAAACATTAAATGAAGACACGTCATCAAAATCAGACACATCATCACAAAAACACATGGGGGGCCTTCAAATCAGAAAGGGGGAAAAGGATGGGGTGCAAAATCGCTCGTTTAAAAACATGGGGTGCAAAATCGCACAATTGGCAAAAGATAGGGGGAAAAGTGCAATTAAGCCAAAATGATTATTATTTCAAATCTAAAATAATTTTAAAATTTTTGTTGGTCATCTCACAAACACAAACAATGCAAGTTTAAAAACAAACATATCATAAACACATTCGATGCAACCGAGGTCTCCCTTCTCTTCTTAGTACCTCCGCCCTCTCTCTCTCTCTCTCTCTCTCTCTCTCTCTCTCTCTCTCTTTCAACAATGTCACAAGTTGTAGCCACACGATCCATCCAAACCACACTCCCCACTACAAGATCTACACATGAAAGAGTTCAGAAGCTGTTGAAACCACCAACTTTTGCTTCAAAAGTGTTCCAACAAAGAGGGAACAAGTGCTGTAGATTGGTGTTCAGAAGCTCTTCTATCAGTGCAAGGAAATCAGCTCCTGCTGAAGTTGTTCCTGTTTCACCTGAAGATGATTCAAAGGTTTGTTGTTTTGAAGTTTTTTGTTGTGAAAGGGTGAAGCTTTGAGGTTTTTGTGATGGCCCAGATGGTTGAAATGATGGATAATGGAAATGGGTTTTGATTATACTGTAGGAAGTTACTGAAATGTGTAAAAGTCACATGCAGTATAACCTTGAAAGTGTATAAAAGTGGGTTTGAGTTTAAGCTAGCACGGACACTTCTCGGATTAGACGTGTCCCAGTGTCAGACACGACATATAATTACACTGAATTATGTGATTTTCTCAAATTATTAGCGGTTTCGGCGTGTCCATGTCGTGTCTGGTATCTGTGTCTGTATCAGTGCTTCATAGAGTTTGAGTAATCCCTCACTTTAGATTTTACTTTAGGAAATATGTAAAGTATATGCAAATAATAAGTAGTATAATCTTTAAAGGGGTTGGTGTGGTGATGTAGGCTTATGACCGGAGTGTTATCCTCTCTAGGTCTCAAGGTTTGAATCTTCTAGGTTCCAACAATGTTCATATAGGGATTTGCTGGCTTCAATTGGGCCCCTGCTAGTGGACGGTGGAACTAGTCGTCGGATTAGTCTGTCATTAGGCCGGATACCGAGTTTCTAAACAAAAAAATGTGTAATCTTTAAAGTATATGAAAATTTGTTCGGGTAATGCTGGTTGTATACCAATAAGATGATATGGACTAACAAGACCTATGAAGCACTGCACCGACACTAGACATTATACTGACACATTTACACTGGTAATAATTTGAGAAAGCAAAAGTAATTGAATGTAACGCGTGTCTGGATTGTGTTGGTGTTTGACACCAGGAAAGCCTATAGTATGAAATGTTTGTTCTAGATAGAACATGACTATTTTTTATAATTTTTACGAGTACTTGTAAAATTTCAGGGATTAGTTATTAATTTTACATACTTTAGGATTAAATAGGAGATAATGATGCTTCATGAACTATATTGGAGGGTTACTCTTTTGGGCTTTTTATTTTTGGGAAAACTGTTTTGTTGACCCTTGTATTATGGTGATTAGATTCAGGAGCAGTTGCAACGTTTACATGGGGTGCAGCCATTTGGTGATGCTTCAAATGGAAATGGAATGTGGTCGAAGCCTACGTTTAAGCGTAAGACAAAGATAGTATGTACTATTGGACCATCTACCGATACTAAGGAAATGATTTGGAAGTTGGCTGAGGCTGGTATGAATGTTGCTCGTCTCAATATGTCTCACGGTGATCATGCTTCTCATCAAAAAGTTATTGACTTGGTTAAAGAATATAATGCACAATCTAAGGACAATGTTATTGCAATTATGCTTGACACTAAGGTTTGTTCTTACCTCAACATTCTTTTGCCTTTTTTGGGGGATTTAATGGAATGCTAGTAATTGATTGCATTTGTCAATTTTTTGTTTTATAGTGTTTAAACTTTTCTATAAAAGTAGCCTGCAAAAGTTATACCAGCTTAATTGAAATTTTAGGCTTTTATATTTTGATTTGGTTTTTTGTTTTTGTATTTCTGTTGGCATTTTATTGAAGCACCTTCCACGAAGATTGTGACAACTGGTGTGTTGGGTTGACTTTGTTTTCTAGTTGAAAAATAGTTTGAATTATATGATACCATATTACTGGGTGATTGGTTCATATTTTGAGTCTCATCTGTAACTAAACTTTTCGTTAAAAATATCATGTCTCTTACACCGCATGACTGATTGATGTCAATGTTCTAAAAACTGGACGAGTCATAGTTTAATTGGTTTAAACACTGTTGAACTGGATGATGAATAAATAAATAAATTAAACCAAGTATCGAAAAATGTAAAAAAATAAAAAGACTGAATCAACTGCAATTCAACCTGTTCAATCAGACTACAATTCAACCAGGAACAACCGGTAAACTGGCCTTAATTTATGTTCAGTTGCTGACATATAAATGATCAAACCAAACGGTGAACCAGAAAACTGGTTATAACTCAAAATTAGTTCGTTACTTAGTGGTTCAGTAGTTGACATGTTATTTATGTTCCTTTTATTTCTGATGATCGAACATGAAACCATAATTTAATATGGATGTTTGAGACATTAATTTTCATGATCAAATCCTTTTTCATGATTTTATTTATAGAATCAGATCTTGACCAAATTCATTTGAACGTGACAGTATGCTGTTATGAACCATAGCGTGGATTCCAGTCATAGGTCTACGTGTAGTACAATCTTTCTTTGTACTATTGATAAGGATTCTGTTATGCAGAATCTTGTCAAGATCATTGTAGTCAGGATCGAGTGCTGGCTCGTAGGATCGTACGATTCTACGTCCTACAGCACCTCAACCGTGCTTTGACTTTACTCCGGTTCGTTTTTGCCCTGTTTTCCTCTGTTTTTGCTCTGTTTCCTCTGTTTTTTTCTATTTTTTTTGCTTGGTTCCTCTGTTTTTCCTCTATTTTCTCTGTTGTTTTTGCTTGGTTCCTCTGTTTTCACTCTATTTTCTCTATTTATTTCTCTCAACTCTATCAAAAACCTACTGATCCTACTTACGAACTGTGTTACGTTCCTTGTGTTAACGTTCTTTCACCGGCCGACTGATCCTACGTAGGATCCCGATCCTGACTAAATTGGTCAAGATAAATAAACTAAAATAAAAAATACTAGTGATGAGGATTACGTTATGCTGAATCTTACCAAGATAAGACATCAAAATTAAATCTACTACTGATAAGTATTCTATAATGTGGGCTTAAGAACCACATGGAGCACTTTTATCTACTCAATGTCGGACCCCTAACAACCAAATTCCGAGTGCTATGCTCCAACCAAGTGCTCCAAGTATCAGCATAGTTGAATGTTGCCGCTAAAAGTTAGCCAGCAAAAATTGTTCCATGCCTGAACCATGAACAGCAGCACACCTTATCATCACTTGGTCAACTACATGTGATGTGATTAGCTGGTGATTAAGCTTTGATTCAGCTACTGATTATAACGCTGTTGGTTAACTCCTAACTAGCCCCTTGGCTACTCTGTTAATTGATCGTAATCAATTTATAAATAAGACTAGCATTTGTGAGAATAATTGCTCTTTTTCCCAAAAGGTCTCTCTAAACTTTTGATTATAAACTGATTTGAGTATAAAATAATCATATATACATGAGATCAAATGTGCTACTTATTATACTTTTCTCAAAAGCAAAAAAAAAAAATGTGTTGCTTATAATGCAATTTTTCTCAAAAATTCTTTTTGTCAAATCAATAGTATTTATTCGAATTATCTGATTTATTTTTCCCTTTAATTTTAGGGTCCTGAGGTTAGAAGTGGGGATTTGCCCCAACCAATCAATTTGACAACTGGGCAAGAATTCACTTTTACTATTCAGAGAGGTGTCGGAACTGCAGACTGTGTCAGTGTAAACTATGATGATTTTGTCAATGATGTAGCAGTGGGGGATATGATTCTTGTTGATGGTATAGTTATCTGCTGATAAATCAAACTAGTCAAATTGCATACTTCCACTGTTCTTGATTACAAGCAAACATAACTTCACGCAGATTAAGAATTTTAGTTGATATTGATAACAATTAATTTTCTGAATTAAATAAAAAATTAATTGTAATTCCCAAATTGCCCTTCTCGGGAACTTGTTCCATGAGAATAAGAGTCATTTAAAATTAAAACATATATTAAATGAGGGAAATTTTACGAATAAGAATGACATCAATAAATAGAGTGAAAGTAGTTAAATTTTCTTATATTCTAGACCGGAGTGCTTGCAACTTTGTGCTATGCTATTGAGTTGGTACAAGTATTAGCCTTTTAGTCTAACAAACATGTTCAGTGTCAAGGATGAATGCATTTGTATGTATATATGAATATTGCAGTATATTGTATACTATCATTATTATGTTTCCAAGCAAACATATTTGGACCATTTATCTAGCTTTTAGTGACATATTTTAATTAGCATCTGAAATAAACCAAACTGTTGAAAAATGCCATGTTGATATTTTCAAAAGAATGATATGATAGGCTAGATATAAAATGTTCAACATTGTCAACAACTTACTTATTCTACACTCATAATTGTATGGTATCTTCATTTGTCATTTTATCCTAAAAACATTGGAACTTTTCGGTGAAAAGGAAATTTTGCTAATTGCTTGTTGCACACTTCACAGAAATGATAGTTTGACAAACTTATCACACTTTTATGTATGATATAGGCGGTATGATGTCTATGTTGGTTAAGTCTAAGACGGAGAATTCAGTGAAATGTGAAGTTGTTGATGGAGGAGAGCTCAAGTCAAGGAGACATTTGAACGTTAGAGGAAAAAGTGCAACATTGCCTTCAATAACTGGTCAGAATTCATATGATGTTAATCAATTCTTGTTGATTATAGTGGTTTCCGGTGGATATAATCATCACGTTGATTTGTTGCAGAGAAGGATTGGGATGATATCAAATTCGGAGTGGATAACAAAGTTGATTTCTATGCTGTTTCCTTTGTTAAGGATGCCGAAGTTGTTCATGAACTGAAGAATTATTTGAAGAGTAAATATCTAAAAAAAACATAGTTTTTAAAATTTGATTGATTAGTTAGTTTCCTGTTTATATTATGATTATGATGAATTTCCCATTGAATACTGCAGGCTGTAATGCTGATATACATGTCATCGTAAAAATTGAAAGTGCCGATTCTATACCAAATTTGAATTCAATCATCACTGCATCTGATGGGGTGCTAGCCTAATCCCTGCATTATTTCTTTATACGTGATGCTTGATCTTGTGGATTCATTGGAATATGTTGTAAATATTAAAATCTTCTTTAACCTTAAGGCTTTGTTTGGATAAACAACTTCACTTAGGACTTATATCATATGCGCTTATTATAGAAGGCCTGGTTGTTGATGTTGACCTGTGTACATTTGCCATCTTGTTTAGGCTATGGTTGCCAGAGGAGACCTTGGTGCTGAGCTCCCTATCGAAGAGGTTCCTCTTTTGCAGGTAAATTCCTTTTCAAGACTGAGAATCGATGGTATAGATGGTTATTGATTGGTATCATTTATCAAACTTGACATCAAGTTAAGCTTATCTTTTAAGTCTTAAAATCGTCATTGCCTGTAAATGTAGGAAGAGATAATCAACTTGTGCCGTAGCATGGGAAAGGCTGTGATTGTTGCAACGAATATGCTGGAAAGCATGATTGTTCACCCAACTCCAACTAGAGCTGAAGTATCAGATATAGCTATTGCTGTTCGAGAAGGTTCAGATGGAATAATGCTGTCCGGAGAAACTGCTCATGGAAAGTAAGTAAATAGCTTTCCCTATCCTTACGTGCGTAATTGCTTTTACAGTTCAAACTTTGTGGATCATTTTTGGCTTCAGTTCAAACTTTTGTTTCTTCATCCATCTCCCTCTTCGAATCCCAGAAAAAGCAATACAACACAAGTGTTAAATAGTTTTTTTTATTTTATTTATTTTTTATACATTTCGTGTTCTTATAAGTTAATCATTCAGATTTTTAACCACCAAATATATTTAGCGAAAAGCGAAATTATTATCGTAAAAACTTAAGTATTAGTACTACCTTAAGATAGCATTGCAACGGTTAGAACATGGCATACCATGTGTTTTATTCTCTGCCTTACAAACAGAAAGGAATGGGACACCACACAAGCTAAAAAAGGTGTTTTTGTTCAGAACAACAAAAAGAAAAGATGGAAGTAATGATAATAGATCAGAACAATCCGTTTCTTCCTATTCTCCATGTTTCAAACACCAACGAAGACGCTTTGGTATTTGAATAATGTGCAATATTTAGGGCATGTAGTTGTGAACGAATTCTTCTTTGTTACGAAAATGTTCATTACAATAGGATGCTTTTATAACAGTTCACTGGTGGCTAAGGAAGAAAAATAGACTGCTATTAGGAAGCAAAGTGTTTTGTGCATGAGTTTTTCGTACAATTTAGTATTATTGATTATGAATTTTTATACTTGAGTGTACTATTAGTCATTGCCTCTTAGTAGGAGAATGCATGTGACCTTGTTGACAAACATGTGGTAATAATGTTTGTTTCTAAGATTATACAGAAGCAGGGCATGGACTGATGCTGTGAAAATAATTCAATTGATTGATTATTGTCAAGCCAAAATAAATATTCAATTTATTATAATGTAGGTTTCCTCTAAAAGCTGTGAAAGTGATGCACACAGTAGCGTTACGGACAGAAGCTACTATACCAGGTGGTCAAATGCCACCTAATATTGGTCAAGTGTTCAAGGTCTAAATTCAATCTATTGTGTACCACATTCTTTGTTTTTTCAATCCATGGTAATCATCATATGAATATCTGAACGAAATGTTGAATATTTATTTTATTTTGTTCTATGCAGAATCACATGAGTGAGATGTTTGCATACCATGCAACCATGATGTCTAACACCCTTGGAACCTCTACTGTTGTATTCACTCGAACCGGTTTCATGGCTGTCTTATTGAGCCACTATCGTCCTTCTGGCACAATATTTGCTTTCACAGACGAGTGAGTTATTTTCTTCCCCTTTCTCTTATTGCTGCAAAAACTTTTACATGTATGGATATTTTCTCTTATTTGTTCTAGCCTTGTCAATTCGCCAGCTATAATGGCTCCGTATCACTACAGTGTAGCAGAGTTTCAACAAACCGTTATTTTTTGCTCTCTGCAATTGACAACACTAATTCGTTCAAATATTAACTTGAAGTTTTGAGGTTCCTGGTTGAATGTATGTGCATACTCGTTCAAAACTGTATGATTATAAACAGTATCCAAAGTTATCAATTGGTTTTTCATAAAACTGAAATAACGTATCAGGTTCTTTAAATGATTCACGAGTATTGTGCTTTTTCTGTAGCAGTTTACCGGAGTTGATTTCTGTCGTTTTGTTGACATGTGCATGACGAATCTGTAAAATCAGAATATGTCTGCATCTATATAAATATTCTTTTATATATTATGATATATTTATTAATTACTTACTTTTGCTGGACATGCAGGAAGAGAGTACAACAAAGACTGGCTTTGTATCAAGGAGTTACTCCTGTATACATGGAATTCAGCGATGATTCTGAAGAAACTTTTAGAAGAGCCTTGGATTTTCTACAGGTAACTTTAGAAGACGTATAAAGATATTGAATTATTGTGGCTTCATTGTATTTTTAACCAAAGTTTTAAACCTCAACCGTGGTTGCAATCCTTTATATTGTGGAGAATCGTAATAAAATGCAACTAATGTCGCCTCAGTTGCGAACACGCTACGGTTGTACAGACAACATTAGATTTGATGTCCGGTTTGGATTGTGGCCACAAAGCCTTTTTATAAAACCTTGTATCTAACAAGTAACATGATAAATGACTGACATCAATTAATATGTGTAACTGCATGGTTTTTTAAATGTAGGGAATCCAAACTTGTACTTGATGAAAACTCTATTTATGGTTTGAGTGTTTAAATTTGTCGCAAAACACGAAATTCATAAACTTCTTTTGGTTTCTTGATGATCATATTTGTATGATTTGAATATGCAGAAGCAAGGAATGGTGAAGATAGGAGAAGAAGTTGCACTTGTACAAAGTGGTAGGCAACCCATATGGAGGTTCCAATCCACTCACAATATCCAAGTTAGGAAAGTTCAATAAACAAAAAGAAAGAAAGAATGGTTGGAGAAAAGAAAAAACCACTAATAGTTGTTTCATGACACTTTTATTTTATTTTAGAATAACATCATGTTATTAACTTTATTATTGCCTCTATTAGTTTGTTTCCTTCATAGGTTTCTTGTTCTCTTCCATTTGTTGTTTTGTTATGCTTTTACAAACTGTAATGCATGTTGGTGAAATTTTGGTGAGAAATTGAAATGAGGAATGCATTCAGCTATCAAAGGACTGACATTTAACACCAACTTTGCATGACTATCTCATTCCAATGTTTATTCTTTATATTGAACTTTGTTTCAAAGGACAAAGAACATAAAATGTTTTTGAATTAATAATTTATGTACCTTATTCATTTGTCAAAGTGAGCAAGTCTCTCCTCAACTAAAATGTAAACTAAATTGCAATCGAGTTTATATTACACGTGACATAATCTAAATAGTTTAAATAAAATAATCCAGTCATGTACACATAGATGAAGTTCAAATTAACTTCATCAACACAGAAGAAGTTCACATTAACTCTATCAACAAATGAAATAAACTACCAACGGGTCCAGCAGAAAGGGTTTGACTTCCATAACGTGGCGATCCAATGTTTGAATCTTGGATGGAAGAGGTGTCTACATTTAGTGTCTGACTGTGCCTCGAATATGCATATCTTTAGTGGAGGGAAACAATGCACAATATCTCAACTCTCAGGTTTGCATACATTTGAAATTAAATCTCTTGGATTGATTCAAGGGTTCAACACTGAGTTTAAGTTTGAGCTAAGATAATGAAAAGAAAACCATAGAAAATTGGCAAAGTTTTAAAACATTAGAATCATTATAGAATGACCTAAAGAGTGGCTCTAGTTTGTCTAAGAATATGGATTACAAAAGTATGGAAAAGTTAGAACTGGAGCAAATGTGAGAGACTGAGAGCCACTTCCAAGAAAGCATCTCAGTAAGCGATTGTTTTTTCGATAATAACTGTCATGGCGAATTTCAGAGGTCGATTTAAATTCGAATAAAACTACTTAAGAAAATATCGAAGTTGCTTGATATTGGTGTAGCAACTTCCTGAACCTTAGAGACCTTAGGCATCAGTAGGAAATTAGAAGTATCCTATCTAAAAATGAAGTGGCATGGGTACCCCACTTTTGAAATAGCGAACTTACCCTCTTCCTTCATCTTTTGTTCCATCACAACTTATATATGAAAATATCATTGAAAAAGACGACCACAAATCGTTGAAAGAATTAGTTAAAAGGCTTAAATATTGCACTCGTCCCTGCAAATATGCCTCGTTTAAGTTTTGGTCCCTGTAAAAAAAAAATTTGATTTTGGTCCCTGCAAAATTTTGTTTTTTAAAATAGTCTCTGACCCCATTTTTGTGATGACTTGTATACGTGGCACATGATGACTGGACCCATTTTGTAGTTTTTGGTCCCTGCAAAATATTTTGTTTTTTAAATGGGTCCCTGCAAAAAAATTTGTTTCTGAAAATAGTCCCTGGAGGGACTATTTTAAAAAACAAAAATTTTTGCAGAGACCAAAATCAAATTTTTTTTTTTACAGGGACCAAAACTTAAACGAGGCATATTTGCAGGGACGACTACCATATTTAAGCCTAGTTAAAATCATGATTCCTGAGAGCTTTGGAGCGATGCCGGAGCATTGGTTAAGTGAAATGAAAGGACACAGACCAAACAACAATAATGCTAGAATTTGCAAAATCAAAATGAACTTTGCTTCAATATTAATCAAAATGAACTTTGCAAAATCAAATTTGTAAGGTCGAATTGACTCAGCAAGAAGCAATGATAAGTATGCAGGGTAGTGACACTAACATAATAACTTCAAAATGTTAGATTCATCCCCAAACAAAGTATAAGAGCTGCCAAGGCCATGTAACTTATTAAGTTTCAACTATCGAGAAAACTATGGAAATTATCTCATCATAAAACATTCTCTCTAGTCCTTTCAATAGAATGAAATTCGACATGAAATAAATGATTTAAGATATGCTATAACTTCCAACAAGGAATTAATCCATTGTATATTTTGAAAGTAGAAAGCAAAATGGCTATCTATGGTCCTCCAAGCACAGCATTCTCAATGTCTTCTCTGCTCAAAGCATAGCTGAATCTCCTCTCTACATCTTTTTCAAGATTCCCAGGCCCACTCTTCAAATACCTGCACCAAATCAAAACGTTTCAATGTCAACATGGAGATAATTAAAACTTAAAAAAGTCTGTTTCGATCGTCCTATTTGAACATATCTAATGGCATAAACACTTGTGATCCTGTTTGACAGGGTTTATGGAAATAGCTTATGACATGTCCATAACCCGTGTTCAACTATATTCATACGCTCTCTACTATAGCTTATGAAAATAGCTTATATGAAAACATTTCAACTTTATTTTATCTATTGTTATAAAAATAGCTTATACATAAGCACTTACATGATAGGCGTATAGTTAAACTGTAACCCAAACAGGGTAGTATACAATGGGATTACTCTATATTTTCACATCCAATAAGCGAAGACCAACAATTTGTATACTAAAAAAATCATAATACAAGGGAGTTTCTTAAATGAGATAAATATTTGGTTATGAGAATGTCTTAAGTTTATAAAAGCTGATGGAGAAGTTAGATAAAGGAAAATACTAAAAAAAAGTGAGGTGTGTAGTAAGCTCATATCAACTTATATAAAGGAAGAAATTATCTAAAAGATTGTAAGATCATTTCAGCTTTTCTTTTTCTAATAAATGCTAAATGAAAAGTTCATCCGAACCGATTCTTACTAAAGGACGTTAAGCACCATTAGAGTATATAAGAGTAGCTTCTGTTATTTGAACATTCAGTTAGAGTTGGTGTAACATACTCTAGTTGAATGTTGTTGTGTTTCTGTTATTAGATACATACACTACTTAGAATAATTACATTTGCTACGTGTCAGTGATATGAGGGGAATATGAATCAAATAAATGACATTACTTTCAAGTTCCAGTGCTATGGTTCCTAATCAGGAATATAGAATGTTCACTACTACAAAAACATATAAAGCAATATCTAACCCAAGTTCACTTTAGTGATGCTGTATTTGACCAATACCAGTGAAGGGGAAGAACAACAACAATGTGAATGTTAGGTAATCGGTATAGCTCTGTCCAAGCTCAGCCTAGAGGGCCCAATCTAGTGTGCTACCTCGGCAGCACAATCTAAGTCAAGAAGTAACCAAGACTGACTCAGTTCTATTACTCAGTCCCAGCTCAAGATCCTTACTCGGGAACCGGCCCCTTCATTAGGCTCGGCATATAATAGCTATTGCACGGGAGAACATAACGTTTGAATGTGCTTGTGAAAAGGTATTACCATGCATACCTTCGAGCTACTGGGTCAATTATTCAATGGAAAAATCAAATTCTTTATGCTTCTTTAAGGTTTCAAAAAACGTATGCAATCACATTTTGGGCCATCACATTACGGTTTTTGATGTCTGTGACCGTGGTTGAAGCTGGTGTTATCAATTGTGGACCGCAAAAAATAGCGATTTGTCCAAATTCTGCTACACTACAGTGATATAACGCAGCTAAAGCCGCTATTTGACGACACTTTATACTACATTGTGTATCGCAGAACTATAACGATTTGTTCAGATTCTACTTCGTTATAGCACTATTTGAAAACACCAGTTAAAGCCACATTAATTGTAATTCTCCACAATATGAAGAATTGCAATGCGGACGCAATTTAAGACCTTTTCTAATTACAAAACTCAATAGAAGTTAAACTCTTCACCAAATTCCAACTCAAATATCCAAATCTCAAAAACCCATTAAACTATTTTGGACCACACAAAGGGGAATAACATAACACCTGGTGTACACATTCATACATACACCCACACAAATATCAAACCTCAAACCCACAACACAAAAGCAAGAAAACAAAAGAAAACCCATGTTAGCCGTCACATTAAGGTTTTAAATGCGTCTGTGATGCAATTGAAGCAGCATCAGCAACATATGATCGTAATTCTCTGCAATCTCAAGAATTGCGACGCAGCCCCAATTTAAAACATTAGCTACTTACAAAAGTCAATATAACTTCAACTCTTCACCTAAATCCAAACTCAAATATCAAAACCTCGCAAACCAATTGAGCAATTTTGAACCACACAATGGTGGATAGATAGCATAGTACCTTGTGTACACTTTCATACATACATTCACACAAACATCAAAACCTCAAACTCACAACACAGAATCAAGCAAACAAAAGAAAAAAAAACTGATTAAGAGTAAGAAAGAAATTAGTCTTGCAAAAATAGGGCTTTGTTCAGATTCTGCTACTCTAAAATGCTATAGCGCAGCTAAAGCTTCTATTTGACAACATTTCATACTAAATTATTTATCACAAAACAATAGCGATTTGTTCAAATTTCACTACGCTATAGCAGTATTTGACAACACTAGTTAAAGCCACATTGATCGATATCAAGAATTGAAACGCGGCCGCAATTTAAAACCTTTTCTACCAACAAAATCCAATAGAAGTTAAACTCATCAACTAAATTCCAATTCAAACATCCAAACCTCATAAACCAATTGAGCAATTTTGAATCACACATAGGTGAATAGCATTAGTATAGTACTGTAGCACCAACACCTCTGATCAAAGGTGTGTTCGGTGTCCGACACTTGCTGTTGTACACGACACTCACACAAGTGATTACATTCAAATAATTCATTTTCTAAAATTATTACCGGTATTGACGTGTCAATGTCTAGTGTTTTTGTCAATGCTTCACTTCATAGATAATACCTTACTTTCATACATACACCCCACAAAAAACCAAAACCTCAAAAACCCACAAAACAAAAGTAAGCAAACAAAACAAAAACCTTAAAAGAATGAAAAAGAAAAAACACTCACCTAACATAGAGGTCAGTAACATCAAGAGAAAGCTGAGCATACCAATCACTCTTATTAACAACCCACAAAGCCCTATCATCCTTACTCTGATTAAACCCTAAACTCTTCAACCAAGCTTCAATACAAGGCAAGCTATGTGTATACAAAGGCTTAGTCTTCTCAGGTAGTTTCTGAAGCCACTCATCTTCAGGAACCAAGAGCTCTTCAGATTCTGATTCAGATGAACCTTTGCATAAAACAATGGCGGAAATGGGTTTTCTAAGGGAAATTGAAAGTGGGTTTTGAAGAGAAATGGATTTTGTGAAATGGGTTGTCTGAAAGATTGGATTTTTGGTGGAGATAGAGGTTGGGAATGTGATGTTGGTGGTGTTTGTGAATGTTAAGGTTGTGATGGTGGACATGTTTTTTTGTTGGTTTGATGATTTTTTTTTTTTGTTTGGGTTAAGGTTTTGGATTTTTTAGTGATGAATTTGAACAAGGAGTTTGAATAGAGGTGGATTGTAGTTGTTTGAATGTTATCCTGCAAAAAGTATTTGGAGGGTAGTTTTGTCAATATTCAAAAAATTTGATAATAAGATATACGTTTTTTTTAATATATTTATTGCCAAAATTGATTTCTAACTTCTAGTGCCATATCTGTCATTAAAATATCGATATTGTTAGATTAAATACATTTACTTAAGTTCGAACACGAGACATCATATTTGTGTATGTGACATATCTTTTTGTAAGATTTGTGTATGTGAAATTTAGTGATGCATTTTTGTCTAGGGAAAAAAATTGCTACCTTACGAAAAAAAAGTTACTACCTCATCCTTGTATGTAAGATTAAAATACAAGTACACCAAAAAAAAATTAAAATACAAGAAATAACAAAAATATTGTTTAAGAAAATTTGACAACAAGGTAAACATGATTTTGTATTTGTTTCTCTTTAATTGGATATGTTTTATTTTTCTACTAAAAAAGATGGTCAAATTAGCTTTTCATTTTTGGCATAATTTCTTTTAACAAAATAATCAATGACCAAACTTACAAACATAATTAAAGCATTAAAAATAAGAGATTAACTAACACATAATTTTGTTTTAAATGTGCATCTAATTAAATCATGTTATTATGTCATTTTATAAGTTTTTTTTATAAGGCTAGATCAAAATGACATGAGATAGAGAGGCCCCAAGTAAGTTGATATCCTACTCTAATCTTTTCAAATACTCATAAATTTTATTAAAAAAAAAAAAATACATAAAAACTGGGGGGACATAAACATAACCCAGTAAAATCATACAAAAGTGTAAGTCGACCCCAACCTTTCATTGATCCTAAAACTAATTAACGGTCTTCGATGTGGTGATTGAATCCTTGGTCAACACGGAGACGGTTCATGTATCATCAACTCCTTGCAACAATGACAGCAAGCTAGATGACCCTTTCGAGCCTCACAGTCCAATCAAACAAAGTGAATGGCGGTTCCTAAGCTGGCGTATGAATCGTCTGTCAACACATAAACAATTCAAGATCCATCAACTCCCTGCAAAAACAACAACAAGCTCTACACGACTCTTTCGAGTCCATGAGGCCAACATCAGATAGATAAAATGAAGAGGATTTTAAAAATATCTGAAATCAATCATGAAAATCGATACAGATATTAAGGTGGCAACTGTTCGGAGGAGGCAAACCTTAACCTTGACACCTGCAGATCTCAACAGATCAAGAGAATGATCAGAGAGTCAAAACATCGGAACGTCCACCTCGAATCGATTACACACCTTCAAAGATCAGAACCATGAAACTAACAACAACTTCCTTTCAAAAACGACTAGGAGCAGAACTTTTGGGCAAACCGCGGCGACACCGACGATTGTGAGGACTACCCCTGTTTGGGTTTTCGACACCAACAGAGAACAAGCCACGACGAACAGAGTGTTCGCCGATGAGAACAGACGCGAATGGTGGTTGAACCACACACAACCGCGTTATAGAAACCCATATTCCAGACCGCCAGAAAAGATGAAAACAAGCAGCACCGCCGAGAGATCTGACAATTAAAAGGTGGTGCGGAGGACAAAGGCACTCATTGCACCACCGCAACCGAATCTACATCTCATTGGAGATATTGGAAAAAGGGGGGAGGAGGAAGAAGAACGGTGGAAAGCTTGGTTAAAGTTAAGGCGGTGGTCATATATGTGGTGGAAAGCTTTCTCATTTTATAAGTTAGTTCATAAAATATCTATCTGCTGTTATTTGTTTGAATGCATGTACGAAAAAAATTGCATTGTCAATGGATACACATTACTTCAAAATACCTCCGTTTTGATGATTTGTGGACGAGCGAGCACTCTTTTCAAAAGTTGTGTCAATACCCAACTTATCAGGACCCTGTCCGTAATAAGTCTCATCACACTAAGACGATTTTGTGACTCAAACCAAGTGTGGGTTGTTATAAATGTAACGTGAATGTCTCTTTCTTTCATGCATTAAATAAAGTTGTCCTTGTTAACTTTAGGCAATATGAATGCACCATCAGTTGTTAATCTTAATGTTGAAAACCTGACTGTTTCTATTATTGAGATATGTTAAATTATTTCCGCTGCTGAAAGATGAATTATTTTTGTTTATGAAATGATAGGTGACAAATATGTGTTACACCTTTTATCTAAATATATTCTTATTATTTAATAAATCAAAGTCGGGGGTTTAGCATGTTACAACACCCACTTGTCTTGATTTTGGTGACATATATGTCTAAATCATAGTTTTGACAAAATTGTATAACTATAAATCAGGGATCAAAATTGTGTTTTTAGAAATAAAAGACCGAAATTACAGTTTAAAGAAAATGAGAGGACTAAAACTATATATTTATATGCCAAAATCATTTCTATTGAACTCAAGTGGAGTTTATAAGCGGAACCAATTTTTATCAAATCTAGTTTAGGTGGATTCAACTCGACTCATTTACAGCTCTAATTAACTCTGCCATGCCATCTTTAACATTTGAAATTTAATTATGTTCCAAAGAATAGTTCCTCTGTCTAGAATGAAGTCAAATGTACAGTTCACATATTTGTTTGTCTTTTTTAGTTTTTTATGCATATTTCAATAAACTTTTTTCCATCTTTTATATTATTTTCTTATCTTCAAAAAAAATCATTTACATACGCACTATAGTACGGCTATATATCTACATTTTTTTCGATCGAAATTTAATGTTTGGTCTTATTGCTCTAGTTTTTATAGAAAATGAGAGCTATATGAAAACTAGTCTAGAAATAAGTAAAATCTATCAATGATTGTTTTACCTATAGATCAAACTCAGGTATTCATCCATATTTAAATTTTGAATTCAATCTAAAATTTATAAGTTATCTTTGGATTTAAAAGTTTAAGTGCCATGAGTTTTGAAATTAACAATCAAAAACACCATTTAATCTACTATTAAGTGTAATATCCCGCTCGTCAGCATCAGAATTATATCAGTCGAAGGTGCGCCAGAGAACAATGTTCATGAGACTCACTACAGTGAGGAATGTTTTACAATGCAATGCCAGTTGAACATGAGTTAATCATCAGTGTCGGTGTAAACACGTTTAAGACGAAGGGCATTTTAGTATTTATCACGCAAAGGGTATTTAAGCATGTTGGGACCAAGAACCTTCATTATTTCATGTTGTTTCATACTCTAGAACACAAGAGAAGAAATTCTCTCCTCCTTCTCTCTAGAATCGCCCCCATCCTTCCCTCTTCAAGCAATCAAGTTATCAATGCATGCAATTATAATCAAGCATGAATCATGGTGTCTTAGCAAGCAGGAGAGCAACAAGAGTGGATTGGTGAGCTAAGGCTATGGATGTATGATGAATCAAGAGCTAGGGTTTGGAATAGAAGTTTGAGAAGCTTGGAAACAATCTCAGAATTGGACATGTGAGTTCTTTAGTTAGTTCCCACCCTTGGGTTTATGTGTTTGATTATGTGAGACAACATACTTATTCTAGGTTTTTATGATTATGAAATTAGGTTAGAGAACCCCTTTGTACCATTCATGATCAATATTGTTAATTATTGCCATGCAATAGATCTATACTGTTTACATGTGTTTCTGGATGTAATGGGTACCTTAGGATGCTTGGAGTTGAGGTTTTTATACCAAAAATACGATTTCTGCACTTCTGGGCTGATGAATGTTCGCTTAAGCGTATAAAACGTCGAGAGGACAATTCTGTTCGCTTACACGTTTGCTCACGCGTTCGCTTAAGCCTACAGCCTCAACACAACATTTTTGAGAAATTTCCTTGTGGTCCAGAAATGTCGTTCGAGGCCCGTTTCTTGCAATCTTTTATTGAATTATGAACCCCTCAATTCTAAGTGTCTAAAGTACATTTCTAAACAAGGTTTTAAACAAAATAAAGACATGGCAAATCATTAACATTGTTTGTTAAAGAATGGTACACAAGAGTAAAATGATATGTGATACGTCCGGGTAGAAGTTCATCCTCAGAATGGGGAATCATAGAGCCTCGACTTAGGTAGTCGAGAACAAGCATGTTAGCACGTAACCTAGTCATGTTAGGTTAAGTTTTATATGAGCAACTATGTATGCAATTATCAATAATCGGGTAGGTCACGGACCCGTGATAAATGAGCAAGCATGTATAGGTTAAACCCCTTTATGTATGTATATGACTAATGTATGACCAAGACCATAAGTAAGATGCATGTGTCGTGTCTCTTGTTATCCACGCTAGGGGGATGCAAGAGGTTCACGCCAAGGGGACGGGACACGCTCCGCAAGGTAGGCCCGCACGACACTGAGGGAGTCCGATGTACCTTAGCTAGGTTTTCATCGGTCATGTATGGGATTGTACTCGGGGTTACTCCACCCGATACACTCCGTAAAATGAACTCAGATAATAATGTTTGCTCAACGCTAACCTCTAACATAATGAATGAACATGACTATGTATGATTACGATATGATCAAGATTATGATATGTTGTTAGACATGTACAGGTTTATGCAAGTAAAGCAAGCTATGAAGTTATACCGACGACGATCTTAGGTTTCCCCGATCGTCCGATTTAGGATCGTGTCATGAATAAGCATGCTAGTTCTTGATGCGTTTAGCGTATCTTGAGTTAGCGGTCCTAGGTTCCCTTGACCGCCATGACATGTATATGTATATGACAAGACCTATATGACAAGTTAAGAAGAACCTACGACGGATCTAGTATGCACGACCGTCTAGGCAAGCAAGCCCACACACGTATAATCAACCGTCAGGTTGTATTGTAGACACGTGGTGACCATAGGTTTTCCCCGAGGTTACCTATAGCCTAGGATTAGGTAGAACTCACTGAGACATTATGTCTCATCCCAATCCTTATTTGTTGCAGATCAGCAGGTTGTTTTAGCAAGCGTGTAGCCGGATGGATATTTTAGCAAGAGCTCGTTCGTACCCGCTGCAGGACGTCATGGACTTTAAGGATGTATTTTTTATACTTTGGACGTGTAGTATTGTATTGTTGATTGTACGAACGTGTGTTGTTGTATAAAATATTCATTCGAAGAATTTATGTTGTAAATTTTAATGTATCCAATACTAAAGATAATGCACATGCTAAACTTTCTAGATACATTTAGTATGGGTATTACATTAAGTTTGATATTAAAAAGAAAAAACCAATTCTAAATATTAGATAAAACGATTGTAAATAACTCATAAGGTGATTTAGTAGTTTGGGGCATAATATACGTGTTAGAGTGATAAGAGAGTCATGAGTTCAACCTCTCACTAATAGAAAAACAACTAACATTTGTGTTTAAAAAGATTAAATAATTGTGTTTGTTTTATCCTTTAATTCAATCTATCAATATGTGTCATGAGAATTCATTCTTCTCATTTTTCATGCATTAAAGATTGTTTCTGTGAGTCATTCATTTCATGTGAGAACGGATATTATTTATATGGGAATTGATAAATACAGCGAAAACTGATCTCACGAAAACTTTCTGACAGTGTAGTCGCTCCACACCTGTCCTTATATTATTGGTGTCATTGAAATAGATAATCATGGTTAGTTTGGTATGTTGTAACTTGAAAACAACAAATAATTATATCTTTAGTTTTAAACAAAATCAAAATTTCATAAAAAAAAAACACCAGTCATAATTTTCAAACGTTATTGCAATAAAAAGAGCGGAAAGACGAGCATGTGAGTACCCGTCTTTTCGCTAGTATATATAAAGAAAACAACCCTTTTAGCTCTTTTGAGCTGACTTTTATCTTTTCAAAAATGCCTTCAATTTTTATTTTTTTTTGTGGTGGCTGGTGTTCGAACGCCAAACATGCATTGTCCATACCAACTAAGCTAAGCTCACGAGGACAAATGCCCTCAATTTTAAATACAAATAACACATGTAACAAATAGATAAGAATAAATTTAAATATTAAAAAAAATTAACAAACACGATATTAATATATATATATATATATATACATGTCTGGTTTTTTTTCCTTTATCATTTACAAAATGTAACAAATTAGATGAGTATATTTATACTTACTTTTTCATTATCCGAATATACCATTAAACAACTTTTTCTATAATAAAGATCGTTGTTCGTATCATTAAAAAAAGAATTTATATTATATTTTTTGTTATGTTGTTGGTGTCATTGAAATAAATAGTCATGATTAGTTTCGTTTGTTATAACTTGAAAACAACAAACATTTATATTTTTAATTTTAATCCAAATCAAAATTTCATAGGAAAAAACACCGTTATAATTTTCAAACATTAGCACAATGAAAAGAGCGGAAAGACGGGCACTTGAGTATCTGTCTTTTCGCTAATATATTATAATACAAAGCGATTTTAAATTATAACCACTTACTACATTTGTTTGTGATTTTTTTTTTATATATACTAACGTTCAGAGACGGGCACTTCGTGTTTGTCTGTCTGCTCTTTTTTTTGCGTTAATCCATATAAATTACGGATAATAATTTTTATTAAATTTTGATTAAAATTATTTTGACTTTGATTAAAATTATAGGTACAAATATTTTTCACTTTCATATTGTAACAACCTCAAAAAAAATATTGTTCCAAATTATAATTATATTTTTCAATGACATCAATGATATAACAAATATAATATAAATTCTAATATTTTTTCTTTAAAAAAATAAATTCTTGTCTTTTTGAATAACATCAATAATATATGATTATTATATTCAAATTTAGTTAAAAATATAATTGGAAGTGAAAAAGCCATCCCAAAATCATGTATTCTTTATATATATAGTACATATGTATAAGCAAACACATGATTTCGATGTAGTCTATTTTCGATATAAACCTAGAGCAGACTCGAAAATGATCGGCCATGTCGAAGGTAGATAAGCCGGAATCGTCGTAATGAAAGATATCCTTAATGGTGTTGTTTCAGTCGTTTCTTTCCAACGACATTTTTCCCTTTCTGCCACATTTCGTTAAAAACTCTGCATATTTACAAGGGATCATTCTCGTTACCTAGTGTGACTCGTTGATTCTAAATCGTACTTGTGCTCAAAACAACACATCGAATCAAACTTCCACTACTCTTTTGAGACAGTGACTAGATTCTGGTAGTCTTAAAATACGTAAAAGGAAAAATATAAAAATATTTACAAGATTGCACAAATGTAGGGGATAAAATGATAGAAAACGTGTGAAGTGAAAGTTAGTGTAGATGCTTCATGAAGTTCATAACTCCTAAAATAGTCTCATAAAAAACTACCGACTAACAGAAACTCTTATAGCTAAAATGATCTCCCAATTATAATAATGGACTCAACTCATCATGAGTTTTAACGTCGCTTCCTATCAACAATTATAGCCTATTAGTGTATATGTTAATATTTGTTAATATTTGAGAGTTATAAATATAAATGTGGAAGTCAAGTAATAAGGCTTGAAATAAATGAAGGCCATATCAAATATTTAATTTACTTCGTCCACATTTTATTATATGCCACCTTAAAAAAACATTTGTGTTCATTTGCAAGTTGCACTAGTGATTGAGTTTCATTTTTATTCAATTTAATTTGAATTTAATTTCTATTTCCCTAAGAAAAAGGGTCAAAAAAATCTATGATATTGTATTTCATTGTTATTGTTACCTACTTATGTTTGTCATTAGTAACAGTATGATAGTGTCTAAATGGTAAAATGAAACATTGATACCAAAATCTGATCTATATCTGATGAAGCGACCTTATTACAATATTCGACTGCAAAATTACAGGAATAAAATCATGTCAATGATTATAATCCAAAAAAATCATGACAAAGATTGGAAGTTTGGAACACTGGTCCTTATATTCATGAGCCTAATTTCACTTCATTACGATCTCTTAGGCCTCACAGTTTATTGCTTGTACAAATGAAAAAGAGAGAGTGAGAGAAACAAATCAAACAATAGTGTTGGTTTAAAAAATATGAAAACTGCTGTTCACACTTGAAAGAGAGCTAAAACAGACTATGGAATGACCAAAATACCCTTCGACAGTTAACTACCATTTCTCGGCAGTTAATTGCCGTCGATTTTGAATTCCTCAGCAGTTAACTGCCGATACGCGCTGATATTGTAGATTACATCAACCTACTCCTACTCACTATTTCATCATCACCTATTTTCCCTCTTCAATCTAAACCCCCAAATAAATTTTTTTTCCCACAATCTTTGTCCAAAATCATTGAAGCAACAATCCTAGAAGGTTTCAACACACTTTTGACGTCAAAAAACAGGTAATGCCTCTTTCAATCAGATTGTTTTTATTGATTTTGCTGTCAGTTTTTGGAAAAAACACTGACATGCACGTATTGGCAGTTAGGTGCCAAAGTATGGGAGCATTGACAATTAACTGCCGATGTGATTTCCGTATTTAATTACCGATGCGATAGTTCAAAAGGAGCAGCCACTGCCTAATTTTTTGGTTTTTTTTGTTTGAATTCTTTATGCAATTGATGTTATTGCATTAGTTAGTTGTTTATTCATAGTTATGTGTTGCTTATTTATAGTTATGGTTGAAAATGCAGATGGTGATCCGGTTGAGAGACAAAACCTATTTTTGTCGATAATTTCGGAGATGTCACACCGCCAAAGGTTGAAGTTAAACCAAATATTGATGGAGCTTCCATCCATGTTGAAATTTCATTATATGTTGACTTCGGTGTCGTCCCACTTGATTCCAACAAAGTTGAGACGTCTCAATTTTTTTCTTCTGAAGAAGTTGAATGGAAAAATAGGGATGACTTGTTTAATTGGGTACATCGTCAAGCAAATAAAGTGGGATTTAAAATTGTTATATGTAGATCCAATTTGATCAATCCAATGATGCAATTGTTGTGTGAAAGGAGTGGCGATCACAAAGTACCGAAAAAAAGATTGAAGCATGAGGCAACAGACTCGAGAAAATGTGGGTGTATGTTCATGCTTCGTTGATATATTAGTAGGGAAACTAATGATTGGAGATTAAATATTCTTAATGGAGTTCACAACTATGAGATGAAACAAAGTTTAGAAGGACACATGCTTGCGGGTAGATTAAGGAAGGATGACAAGAAGATTGTACGTGACTTGACCAAGAGTTTGGTGCTTCCAAAAAATATTTTGTTAAATTTGAAGAAAAAAGACAAGAGTGCATGACAAATATCAAGCAAGTATACAATGAACGTCGAAAAATATTCAAGTCAAATAGAGGTGACAAGACGGTAGTGCAGTATCTAATCTCAAAATTGGAGGAACACAACTATGTTTATTTCACTGGAACACAAAATGAAAGTACTACTGTTCAAGACATATTTTGGAGAATAGATTTTCAACATTTAAATGGATTGCTAAGTCTGTGGTTGCGAAGATCATCCACAATGGTGGGTACTTCACCTATTTAGCACCACATTAAATAGACACCTCCATTGTAGAGTATAACATATGGGTGCTTATGGAGGAGGGTGGCTATTGAAGCACCTCTCTCTCTCTCTCTCTCCAATTTCCATGGGTCCCATTTAATAAATCTTAGTAAATTAAATAAATTTCGTTAAAAATGTAATGGTATAGACAGTGGCGGATCTCTTTGGGAGTAGGCAGGTGCCATGGCATCCCCCAAAGTTTCCTTATATATTGTATTAGGTGTAATATAATAACTAGAATTTAGTTGTTGCAGTGGAAAGGGGGTATTGTAAATTTCTCTAGGTCGCCGGTTCAACTCCTGCACTTTTGCATTAAAAAAATATATTTTTGAGGGGATTCGAACCCACTTCCACATGTTCCTTTAAAACCTTTTATACCACTTGACCGATTATTAATTATTAATATATTTAAAACCATTTAATATATATTCCATAAAAGTTTGGCACCCCCAATAAATTAACTCAAGATCCGCCACTGGGTATAGAGTTATTTTTGGGACCTAGTTAATAATTTCTTTTGAGGTGCTGGGTTGGAGAAAATTGATACTTATTAAGTATTACCGTAAAATTGATGATGTGGACATAGGGGACCCACTTAAGCACCCAATGTGGGGTGCTATGTTGTGGATATATGGTCTAAGATGTCAACTTCTAAGATTGTCTCCTTGAGAATTCGTGACATTGTTAGTGATTTGAGAAGCACACATTATGTGGGTATAGCAATGAACAAAGCAATGAATGGCCAAACAAATTACAAAGGAGAAGATTAAAGGTGACGCTACTAAAAATATAATATGTTGTGGAGATACTCAGCTGAGTTAGGCTTGGACTACAAGTTTGCACCACAACTATTAACGAAAAATTAATGTGAAAAGGCTTGCACGACAACTACAACCAAGATGCTGTCATATGTATTTGTAATTGACAATAACTTGGGCAGTTTTATTAGATTTCAAGTTTATGTGATAAGTTTGCATTATTTATTGGCTATTAATAATTTAGTAACAATCTCCTTCAAAAAAATAATTTAGTAACAATCAAGCTTGTTATGAAACCAAATGTGTTCAAGAAATTTTATGTTGAACACTACAAAATAATTGGACACATAAAACAAACTTCCTTTCATTAGTTCATTGATAATTTAGCAGGTTACAAACTTTTTGTTGAACTACGCCATTACACCTTCAAATAAAGCAATAAAAATTAGCCAAGATAAAATCAATAACACCATAAAAAGTTGGATTTCTTCCTTGAGTATTCAAGTTTCTTCTTCAACTTCTCATTTTTCTTGAATCTAAAATCTTTCATAATTTCACTAATGTCCTTCACAAGCTATATACAATTTCAATCACATGGAAGTGAAGGTGATGCATCAGTAGTATTATACGACTGAGTTATGGGTTCAGCTGCTACTGGACGAAGTTTGGAGGATGGGCATGAATTTCATCATCCCTTATGAACAACTCACAACTATTCCTAGCCTAATATGAACTCAACCATAAATAGAGTTAAATCAAACTAAAATGCTTTAAATTTAACATCAAATAAATAGAGAATAACAAGGAACTCACCATAAAGTTTGGACATTTGCTATATATCCGTTTAGGGTTGTCAGCAAAATCACAGATGAACTTCCTTATTGCTTTATTGCAACCACATCTTGGCTAATCAATTGTATATAGTAGAGTTAGTAACATATGATGAAGACATTCTTTTTAGAAATTATCAAGAATGGAAGGGTGATGGTGCGCGGCTAAGATTAGGAATAGAGACCCAAGAAGATAAAGGAAGAATATGGAAGAACCAAGTTTTTGAATTTGAATTTTAGTTTATTTATTTATTGGGTTACGGGAAATGCTAACCGGTGCCCCGAGACACTGGTTAAGGATATAAAAAAGGAAATTATATAGTAGTTAATGCATTGAAATTGTATAATTAATTTATGATAAAGTCAAAAACAGTTTCCTTTTATGGTAATAATTACCTTTTATGGTATGCTTAACCAGTGCTCGGGGGCACCGGTTAGCAGGACCCTTAAGTAAATGGTCCCTATAAATATTTAGAATTTCATTTTTAGTCCCTACAAAATAAAATCGTACTTTTTAGTCTCCGTAAAAAATTTCGTCAACATTTTTAGTCCTTGTAAAATTTTCCATCAACATTTTTAGTCCTTGTAAAAATTTTATGTCAGCATTTTCGGTCCCTAAAATGCTAAAGGAAAATGTCACAGGGACTAAAAAGTGTGATTTTATTTTGTAGGGATTAAAAACAAAATTCTGAATATTTATAGGGACCATTTACTTTATTAACCCTTATTTATTTTGTCCCTTTATATCTATGGTTTTTTTTGTTATGGTCCCTTTACGAATTTAGTTTTTAAGTGTTGGTCCCTCTTACTATGTAACTCATCATCCACTTTGCCAAATTAGCCTCACTTATCATGTCATCCATTGCTATGTCATTCTCCATTTTTCACATACACGTTTTTGTAACAGAACACGGCTGTAGGAACTAAAACCAAAATGATTACAACATAATGGTTTGCTTAAAAAAATATATATAGAGACGAAAAACCAAAAACTCATGAACTTACATGGACAATTTACATATTTAACCCTATTAAATTTACCATTAAAAAAAGATGTTTGTGACTTTTAATTGTAACAAATATAATATAAATATAATATAAATTCTTGTCTTTTTTCAATAACACCAACGATATAGTATCATTGTAGACAAATTATTTTAAGGTATAATTCGAAGAATAAAAAATACAAATTAAAATTCCCTATTCTATTTATTTATAATTACAAATATATTTAGTAGAAGAATTTTCGTTGAATACCACAAGAGTAACCCACTTGGATTGACCTGATGGTGTTGGCTTTGAACTTTAGAGTGTGCTTCTCTCAAGGTCTCAGGTTCGATTCTCTTCGGCCGACCATCCCATAGCTTTAAAAGGGCTCTAGCTAGGGATGTAAATAGATATCCATGGATGCGGATAATATGATATTTGTGTCCGTCTCATTATATAATAATGTATAATATTTCTTAAAAAAAATAATTTCGGGTAATAATAATGTATAATATTTCTTAAAATAATAATTTATAATATTAGGGTTTTTTTTAATACGGGGCTTATTTATGTAATTTACTTAGTTTAATAGCGGGTCCGAATATCCCCGTGTGCGGATACCATCAAATCCGCATCCTTATATACGTTATTTTAAATAACGGATAATTGAAATATTCGTTTATTTTATCCATGGATATTCGTTAAGATATCCGCCCCGTGTTGTGGCGGATTTTATCCGTGGGTGCATATTCTTTATGCTCTCGCAAGTGATGTGATTGGATCCTTGGATTATTCGGTCCTTAGATCGGATACCTTGTTCTCAAAAAATAAAAAATATGTTAATGTATTTTTTTTAATGAATGTTAATGTGTTAATTATTATGTTGATATTTTTCTCTTTATAGAGAACTTACACCCCGGAGGTTTATTTAACGAACATTGCTATTTATCTAGAGAGTTTTTATTAAGAATTGATCAAGAAAAGGCCTCAGCCAATTAAATTTGTTCTTTGCCGGAAATCAAAGGAGGTAATGGTGTGTAATTAAGAAAAGATGTTAACAAATACACTGTCTTAAAATTTTGTTAATACATTTTGTCACTGAATCTATCATTCCCTTGTTTAACTCCTTTAATTCTTCAACTCAAACCAATTTTCAACCCCAAAGAATCTTAATTAATTAGCACAAAAAAACTTATTTTACAGCCAGTAAAAGTCTTTAATTGACTGCCCCTAACTTTTTCATCATAAAGTTTGTTTTTACGTTTTCAAATTTTATTTCCATTTCTTTCAAAAAAAAATAAAAAAATTATTTCCATTCTACACGTGATTGGCTTGGAGATTTGTTTTCCATAATATTCTTAACTGCTATCATGGAAATCCTCATTTTTCTCATCCACTAAATAAATTGACTTGTTCAGTATCATCACAAACCTAAATCACTCACACATTCAAGCACTCACACCCACTCCTCCTATATACACTATCTCTTTCTCATGTAGGTTTACAAACTCAAACCCTTTCATTAACAAAAAGCTGCTCCTTTCCCATTTTTAGCAAATACTCATGTACTTACCCTCAACTCCCATGTAACCAAAAAGCTTGGAACGATGAGTCGGTCAAAAACTAGATGCACCCTCGGTGCATCTGTTGAAGATCTGATGCTACAAAGATTTTTGATGGTGACTTCTATATCTTTACCATCAAAGATGATTTTATTATTTCATCGAGTGTAATTTCCTTGATTAATTCAGTCTCTTAATCGAAAGTAGTAACTGGCTAAAAGTATAACAAGGGTTCTCTGGACCTTCATCCACGTGAAGATTCTTTACTTCAATGCTAGTGGTGTTGGTAACCTTGTTACGAAGTTGAAAGTCCCCTTGTCTATGTTGTTGTTGGCCTTGTGGAGGGGGAGTGTTTAGGTCGGTTTTGGTGCTAGCTCTTGTGATTTTTTAGTAGGTTGTTTTCCTTCGATGGTTTGATGCGGCCTGTGTTGTAAGACATGTCAAACGTTTTCTTGACGGTTTCATCCCTTACACTTACACTTTCTTCGAGATCTAAAACTATTAGACCATCCCCAATGGTTTTTCTTTCAACATCATTCAATACCCACTTTTTCAATTCCCAACACTCCACATCATTTTCTCTCTCTTATTCAACATTCATTCAACTTTTACCCTCTCCAATGGGTTTTCATTCAACACTCTACCCCACCACTTTTTATTTCTTTTATTCTTATTTAATTTTTGTTTTTATAATTACATAAAATTATCGATTATAATTATCGATTATAATTAAATTAAAATAATACAATTAACAAAATTAGGTATGTTTTGAGGTATATTTTGAGGACGTTGGTTGGAAAATTGATTTGG
>Ga0228711_1002528_pt1 | contig 28179 bp, 11 predicted proteins | sample MedpolnodulmetaG_2_FD_177996 | JGI IMG/M metagenome (GOLD analysis project Ga0228711, IMG submission 177996) | Root nodule microbial communities from Medicago polymorpha collected in Santa Monica, California, United States - brown nodules | ecosystem: Host-associated > Plants > Roots > Nodule... | reverse complement strand
TTAGAGCTTATATAAAATAGCTTATGCAAATAAATAAGTTTTTATGTATTATTTATAAGTTTTTAAGGTTGTTTATGAAAAAACAGTTTATGAAGATACGATTTTCGCTAGTGAGAGCTTATAAATTAAAATAAAAGCTTATTTATTTACATAAGCTATTTTTCATAAGCTCAAACCAAACAGGACCTTTGTATTATTGGAAATCTCATGTTAATTCTCATATGGATCAATTTTAAATCTAATGCCGAATGTTGTTGCTCCAATCCAAGCATTGATGGTTTGGTGAAATCGAATGCGAGGGATTTGAATAAAAAAGATGTGCCATGGTGGGAGGTTCACGGCGGCAGGAGGAAGTTCACGGCGGGGGGAGGAAGTTCACGGCGGTGGGAGAGAAAGAACGATCGTAAGAGAGAAGGTATTTTTTTTTTTATTAAGCAAATGTTAATTTATTAACTTAAAATCTCAGCCCTTAAGTAATTTTTTGCCACATGTCTTCCATCAAGACCCTAAATGGAGCATTTGCTAAATTGAGCATACCTGGACTCATGTTTTTTTTTTGGGTGGATATACCTGGACTCACCAATAATATAAAAAATATATATAATCTTTTTTAATGACACCAAAAACAATTTTATTATAGAAAAATTTGTTTGAGGGTATAATTGAAATGATAAAAAAAAGTAAGTATAAATATATTCATCTAGTTTGTTACACTTTTTAGATGATAAAGGGAAAAAACAACAAAAAATATTCATATCATTTTTGTTACATCTGGTTTAAAATTTAAATTTATTCTTATCTATTTGATATATGTGTTATTTGTATTGAAAATTGAAGGTATTTTTGAAAAGAAAAATTCAACCCAAAAATACTGAAAGGGGGCAGTTTTCTTTATATATAGTATAAAAGTATAGAATAGATATCTAAACAAATGGGTTACAAAAGATGGGTGAGGAGGAAGAATAAAATGATGATGGGTTACACTCACATGGATTTATCAAATAACAATCACTTATGGATTAAACTTTCATAATCATCCTTTTTAAAATAATACCAAAATGAATTTCTTTTCTGAAGTATTTCACACCTTTGGCGTTTCAAAGGAATTGGCATTTCGACAAGGCAGTTAACTAGACTAATTAATTAAAGCAGTAAATTGGAGAAATTTTGCAAGTTTAATTTGATTGCGCAAATCAGTTAATTTTGAATGCAAAAATAATAAAAGATGGTTGATTAAGCTTATTAGTGGAACCGAGACATACATTGAAAGTTCCTAAATTGATATTTAAAGGAACCGTACCACACATGAATCTAAGAATTCAACCATATACCCTCACTATCCCTAATTAATTAAATACATTAGAATAAAGCTCATATATGCAACGACTCTGATTTAAGCAAGTCACAAGCTTTCAAGTCTAGTCTAAGTTCAGCCATGCATGCTAGGTATGCCATTTTCCCCGGTACATGAAGGCATTAAGCATGAAACATACGAAAATTAAATATAACTCATATATATCATAACTAAATAAATGATATGCATTGATAAAATTCAAAAGATATACAGAAATTCATCTTAAAACTCTAATCAAAATGTGTTTAGATATTCATGGTAACAAAAGCATAATAAAAAAGAAATATAACAAACTTAAGAACCAAAGTTAAGGAGATTCCTTTTTTGTACTATGCTTTTGAAAATACAATATCTTCACTCTAGAGATCAATTTCCTGAGAGCTTTGACAAACGATGCAATTGCGATGGCCCAAGAGATCAAAAGGATGATAGCTGGCCATGAAAAAAGACTAACTTCTCGAACGAAAGATGAACTTGCTAACATAAATATGAATAAGATCCCAAATATGCTGCATCAAATAGGGTGCATTGTCGTAATACAAAATAGCTCTAATTGAACCAAGGTAACAAAATTGACGAGTGAGAGCTTGATCATATTCTCATATTTTGCCATGAAGTTACCACCATATGATGATGTCTTTAGTGTAGGGATGATAACTGATATCAAGCATAGTATTATTGAGAACTCCACGACGTAATTTATGTACCTGTATGCATATTAACATATGTTCATAACATTATATACATACATTGGTTTGTGAGTTTTTGGTTTAGTTTGGATTACTTATTTGTATAAGTTGTATGAGACTGTTTGAAAGATTCATGAAAACAACCAGCTTATGACAATTTTCATAAGATTTTTTTCCCGCTTGTTATCAAAAGTTTTCCAATATAGCACATAAAAAACAGCTTATACCATATACAAAAAATGATTTAACTTTAATATATCATTTACTATAAAAAATAGTTTATGAAAACTTATGCGGAAGCCCTTATTATAATAATAAGGACTTGTGCTATAAAGGACAAATTAATTAGGTGTTTATCCAAAGAGAAATGATATTTGTACGATCATTTTGTGACAACCTTTTGACAACTTTCTCTCTCATACTCACATTATACTATTATTCTCTCTCTTCCTTTTTCTCTTTCCATTGTTTTTGACCAATGAAAAGAGAGAAAAAAGAAGTTGTCACATAAGTTGTCTAAAATGAGTTGTTCAAATATCACTACTCTTATCCAAATAGACTCTCTGTGTGCTTAAAAAATTAAAACCCTAAGAATAGTAGGAAAAAAATAAAACCCTAAGAATAGTATAATTGTACATGTGAGGGTATATTAAAGGGATTGAGTACCTTGGGGGAGATTCTTCCATCACAACCACTTTTTTCATGACTTTTTCACAATCGCTGTAAACAATGAATATATACGTTCATAAGATACATAGGAATTGGAAAAAAAATAAAAAAGAGAATTATAGGATGAAAAATTAAAAGGGACAAAGTACCTTGTGTTAATTGGATTAGAGCAATTAGAGTCTTCCATTGGAGGAATAATTACTTGATCTTCAATTCCTTGTATAAATCAAGTTCTAGAGAGTTTTTTTTTTTTTTTTTTTTAGGGAAGTTCTAGAGAGTTAGAGAGAGCTTTTGTAAGATAAATATTATTCAAGGGCTAACCTACGAGGACTTATATAGTGTGTGCCGTAACAAACATCCAAGTTAAGTGCAAACAAATTTGGGAGTATCCGATTATTATTCATTGCTTGCGTCAGAAGCAAAAATAGCATTCACAATGTAACAAACTATATTTATATGACATCAATAATATAACATTTTTATAGATAAACTATACTTATCTGCTCACCAAGAATAATATAGTATTCTTATAGGCAAACTATAGCTCACTTCTCATTCACTTGATTTGGATTAGGTGAGTTAAAATCAGTATTATTTGATGATTTTTTAATTAGGAAAAAAGAATATTTAAAAAAAATAGGAAAAATATTATTATTAGTGACAAAAATAAAGGCGTTCATGTGCTCATCTTTCCGCTCTCTCACTACAAGAAAAAAATGCATTTTGCGACTTTTAAAATGATTGATTGTGACTGTTAGAAGGGTTGCAAAGGAGAAAGGGGCCACACACAGTGAAGGAGATTAGGTTCAATTTGAGGACTACATCTTCTTTGCTTGGAGGTTTGAATCGGACATGAGAGAAGAAAGAAGGGACGGTCGATTGAAGGTTTAGAACAACTGTGAGAGAAGAGAGGAGACTTTTGGGATGGGCGATTGAAGGGGCGATGGACTGAAGGTTTCACTTTTGGGATTTTTCGGATGTTGGACGGAGGGGTTTGTTTTTTCCTTCACAGATCAATAAGTCTTGAGAATTCAGAAGAGAGAAAAAGGTTAGCGCGCTATATGCTAAAAGGGCACCTTTAATTTCAGTCCAAAGTTGAAGCTGTTGGGATTACCAATCACAACAGCCGCCTTAAATATACATTTGCGACCCTTATTATTGAACAGTCACAAATTATGTGTCGCAAAATAACAAATTTGTTGTAGTGTCTTTATTGTGCTAACGTGTGTAACTTACAAACGATATCTTATATGAAATTTTGATTAAAATTATAAGTATGAATACTTGTGACTTTAAAATTGTAACAAAATCAACAAATAATTTTTTTTCTCCAATGACACCAGTAATATACAAAATATAAAATAAATTCTTATCTTTGTAACGACCCCAACAATATAACATTACTATACACAAATTTGTTTAAGAGTATAGTTAGAATAATGAACAAGTGAGTCTAAAATTTCCAATTCATAGATTTTGTGAAGAAAAGAGCCAAATGCACAAGATAGACTAAACAACTCTAGGGATATAATTTCTAGTCAGCTCACCCAAAGGGCGATAAAAAAGAAGGCCCAAAATTTCATGATAAACAAAAAAACTAGGATCTAAACTAAGACCGTGTTTGGCCATAGTATCATCAACTTGGTTGGCAACCTAGTTGGGATGTCTTCACATTCACTCTAATGTCTAACCTATCTTAATGTAATGTTCGAATTCACATCTACGTCATTGGAAGACTGCAACAAACTTATGTGCACCCATCAGAATAATCTCTAGATTCTCGAAACCAGCGTCCAGAATATGTTGCTGAATAAGAGGAATAGACTCACCATTAATGACTGATGCCACAAAACCTTCTTCAGTCCAACTGATATCATTCTCAACAGGCTGGTATTTAATAACATGACGCTTCGGACCTCCGGTTTGCAAAGCATTAGGAACCAACAAGTTACGAACCACATTGACACTGCGACTACGCACCACCGGAACTACCTCCTTCTCCCTCACCTTCCCCGCCTTCAAAGCCTCTCTCTCGGCCCTCCCCACCTCCATGGGATCCTTCACCCCCTTGACAGCCCCTGAACAAGCCACATTTCTTACCATAATTTCCACTCCTTCTCCATCACTTACCCGCGCCTTCCCTCACTCAACTCTCCTCCCTTTTTACGCAATCACCCTCCCCTTTTTTTGTACTCCCCCGTCATTAATTTTGCTCCCTCCGCTCACACTTTTTTCTCCCTCACCTCTCAACCCCTCTCCCCCCTTCCCCTCCGTCGCAAATCTATTAAAAAATAGATTTTTTTTAAAGAAACATGAATTAAATATGAATTTTTAACCACAAAAAATATACAAATTTATATTTAATTCATATTTTGTTCAAAAAATTCAATTGTTTTTTAGAGATTCTTATAATATTATAAACTTTTATACAAAATTTAATTCAAAAATATGAGTTCGACATATGAATTTACTTTAAAGGAGGGATCAAAAGTAAATATGAAAAAAATTTAGAAGACTTAAGAGTCAAAGAAATATTTTATTGGTACTAAAACAAAAAGTTGATATATTTATAAGGAGTAAAAACATATTTAACCTACATATTATTGTCTTATAATGGACAATCTTTTTTTGGCAAAATAGAACAAATTGAAGGAACCAAACTCCATCCCATTAAAGAACACCAAGGATTCCAGGGTAAAATAACATCTTGAAGTTTGAAATTAGGGAAATGTTAACCGGTACCCCGGGGCAATAGTTAAAGAATTATAAAAGGAAATGTTTTCTCAAAAATTGTATATTTTACTTTTTGAAATTTGAAAAAAGTGTTGCTTCTATCGTTGACATTCTTTTTCCTTTCCACTTTTAGCTGCTTAACTAGTGCTCCAGGGACACTGGTTAACATGACCCAATAAAGAATAATACACAAATAATTTTAACTTAAAACAAAGAAACGCAAGGTTGTACATGCATGTTACGATGCGATGCCATGCGAATTGAATTTAGGAAAGTAATTGTCAATTGATACGCTTATGTACATTTTTGTTTGTTTATAATTATTAAATGCCCCACATCGGTTATATTATCAGAAATAATAAGATTTATAAGGCATAATTCAACGAATAATTCAACGGGCTAAGTAACGTTAGCCTATCACTCAAGTGAGGGCAATAATGGTGTTGGAACTGATTAATATATATTATGTGATGTGGACTACAAGCTAAATAAATAATTATATTTAAAGATCAATATTAATTAAGACTTGTACCACGTCTCCTATTGGAGTGTCATCGGATTGTAGGGTTACGTCATTCTTTGATGTCGAAGCACAAGTTATCGCGGTTCATGCTAGCTGACTTATCAGAGCAGCATAGCACAAAACCCTTGTGAGGTCTAGTGGCATTCGAAACAATTGGAGGGTTCGCTAAAAATTGAACCGACATTTTTTTTTTCAATTTCTTTTATCATTTTTTAGAGGTTATTTAATCATTTTATGTCTTTGTTTTCTTGACTCAATAGAAAACTAAATAAATTTCTCATCAAGAAATACTAAACAAAAAAGGGAGACGACTTATTGCCGCTATAAGATTACCCAGTACAAATTATAAGTAACTGCCAAAACTGTACCTACCATATATAAATAAAAAATATAAACATTAGTGTACATAATGGTTACAAAAGATATTGGATTTGGCTTGAAGGAGACGATTAATATATTCAATCAACAACCCTTCAAGTACAAACCAACTGCCAAAACTGGATGCCTTAAATTAACTATAGTTTCCATAACCATTTTCAACACCGATGACCCTTTCAAATTCAAAAAAGGGAGAAAACGAGAATAACGAAATCAGGAGCCACTAAATAATGCTTAGGAGAAACTCATGTAGGACAACAGAATGGGTAAACTAACCTATAAAAAGATCAATTGATAATAATTCAATCAGAACGTCGTTTCGATGATTTTCTACGCTTCCCTAGGAGTTTTAACATGTTGTCGGTGACATCAGGAGGAGATTTGTCGTCTTCATGCTGAGCATTGTCAGAGGTGTGAGTTAACCAAGCCAATGCCTCTATAGCTGCATCCCTTTCTGCAAGTTGCTTATTCCTTTTCGGTTTGCCAACAAATTGCATTCCTTTAAACTCTACCAATGCCCTGAACTCATTTGTCTTGAGATGTTTTGTTTTATATTTTGGTGCGGAGTGCCCTGCTCGCATCAAAAGTGTTTGCAGCAAGCTCTTGGGGTTTGTCCCATCTTTAGTGAATTTATTCTCGTCATTAGAGGCCTTAGGCTTTCGGCTGTCACGACCAAACACAAATCTTCCTTCACACTGATCCCCTGAAACCAATTCCTGAACAGCAAGCATCAAGTATTTCCCTTCCTTGTGAATGTCAATGCCAGGATCTTCTAGCTGCATTATTATAAATCCATTATCATTCAGCAATGTCTTGTATTGAAAAGTAAACAAGGAATGCCATTACAAAAACAAATATGCGAACCTTCTTTTGGATAAGCTTATCAAGTTCTTCCTTAAGCTTCAAATAGCAGTCAGCTAAATTTGGATCCAAAAAGAAGTCAACGTACCCATCTAACATTTTCAGATGCCCAGCCTAAACCCATTAACGAGAAAAAGAAAAGAAACAAAGGGCAAGTTATGGTACTAAAATATTTGGATCCTTATGTTTCTAATGGAAGAAAAATATTTATTGACTAAAGAAATCACCTGTATCCCATTACTTAAAGCACCGCCAAATAGGATAAGGATTGAATCAGATACACCAGTGGAATCACGGATGAAAACAGCATTGACCTTTACTTTCTCCCCAAAAACTAACCATGGGTAAGGAATAGTCTGGTACCTTGCATTCACTGAATTCTAGATAAAATCATAGGAAAAAAAATCATAAATATGAAGAACAGGAATAATATGGGAGCAGACAAAATTCATCTCACAATATCGATCTCTCTGTTAGCTGAATTAAAATTGCCTAATGGTTTTGCAGCTTTGCCTGTCAAACTAATGCGCACACACTTACGTATATCCAAGGAATCTGTTCCCACAAGCTAGACAATAGGACTACATAAAATGCATACACTGTCATTACTAATCAGACTGCATTTTTTTTAACTATGATGTACCAACAAAAACTGCACAGCAACAACTAATAGAGAAGGAAACTGCTGAGATTCAAAAATATTCATTCAAGTGCCATCATGACTTCTACCGTGAGCTCCAAGGATCAGCTATATCTTCACTTCAGTCTTTAAGGCGTCATAGGGTAAAATTTATCTCTAACAAGTTTGCTACATACATGTTCCAACCTTGGTAGAGTGCTGACCATAATTTTACTTTTCAGTTATGCAGCGCTGATCGTAATCAGTTGTTATATATTTCCTTTTATTCTCAGACATGTTCCATATTTTCCTCAGATAGATTGGACAGGATTACCAATTACCTATTTCAATCTCTTAACTCGAGGGGTTTCTCATTTTAGTCACTTTGTATATATGTATACTGTATGATTTTCATGTAACAGTAACAGAATAAAGTAGAGTACACAGTTCAGTATTCAGTTTCAGGTGAAAATTTAGATGCTCAAGAATAATGTAAATTGCAAAATGGATATTTCATAAAATGTGAACCACATTATAACACAAGATAGATGAATAAATTCTATGAAGATAATGTCACTTACTGCATATAATAAAACCTGGCCATCGTCCATTGTCTTAAATGACATGGATGTCTCCCTGTGCTGTAGATAAGAAGAAATAAATGATTAACTAAAATAATGAAGGCTCAACTAGTAAGATAAGAGCCGTAGCTACTGAAATAAAATTATAAGAAATAAATAGCTCACCACAACGGATGCTATGCCAGGAAAGAGTCCAGAACATATGACAGCACGTACAAGAGATTGATTATGACTCAATTTATTATTAATGCTTGCATCTGTATCTACCAAGCCAGCTTCTTTCAAGATGAAGCTGAACTGTTTCCGAAGTGAATGAATTGCCTGAAGAGTTTGGGCGGAGAGAAAATTTCTCCAGCAGTATTCATAAGCCGATCCTTCTCTTTCAGCATCTTTCCATCCTTCATATGCTCGAACAAGAGCCATATGATCACTGTAATCTTTAGCAGAAAACCTAGACTTTGCAGTCCCTGCTAACTGAACACAAAAGCAAAAGATAATAAGTTTTCTCTAACAGTGCTCTTGGTCCAAGTAGTAATCTCGGACTAGGAAAAATATGCATGGCATGCAACCCAAAAGGTGATCAAGTCCAAAAGACTGGATACTCATCAATGATGCACTATCAGACCAGATTATTGCCATAATAGAACACAGGAAGCAGCACAATAACAAATACCAGGATGAAAAGGAAATCAAATGTAGGACTAGTGTACATACCTAAACCAAATAGGCATATACATACTCAACAAAAGGAAGAACACAAAACTAAAAGTTACTAGACTGAAAGTCCACATTTATTTCAATATCAGTAACAAGTACATTTTCTAATACATTCTATATTGATGAGAAGACATTTTATTTTATTTTCAATTCTAGAAATCTTGAAATCTGGCATTACACAAATAAAGTTTCCAAAGACATAATGATGCCACTGTTACGATAACAATCCTGTTAAAGATGAGAATAGCCACTCTTCAGTAAAAGGTTTTACAATCACATTTAGAGCATTCTAATTTAAAATATCACATGAAACATTTACCAAAAAAATAGTATAGAAATTTGTTGAACAACTTTGTATTCAAATAGGTGCCAAAAGGATGATAAGCCGACTTACATCTTTCTTGTCTTGGGGCAAAAGGAAAGGATCCCTGACACTAAGGCCAGCAACTATTGTAAGAACAGGATCAAAGCATCTAAATATAGCTCCCATTATCAGCATTTTTCCCAGCTTGGGATCTACAGGAAGTATCGAGAGAAACTTCCCTGATTGAAAGTAAATGAAAATAAATCATGGAATCAGCAATAACTAAAGAAAATGGTGACAGACTCGTAAACAACCAACTGAATTGGACAGGAAAACAGACTCACCAAGATTGGTAAGATTTTCTTTTTCATCTAATGCTCCAATCATCGTGAGAAAATCAATAGCATTTTGGACCTGTTCCATTAAATTGTGAAGATATGGTATATTTACAAAAAGCCTCCTAACCAATAACAAGGTCTCAAAAACATGAAATATACAATTAAAGAGCAGTGATACTTACGGTACGTGGCTTTGGTGCCTGCAAAGCTGATGATAAGAATTCTCCAATGCTCTCAACCTGCAAACTTTTTATTTGCAAGCAAAGAGAATTCAAAGGCGTTCTCAAAAGTTCAGGAAGTTGATATTCAGAAAAGGCTTCATAAACACATTTTGGGTAAAGGTGGTAGCATTCTCCTGGCTGCACACGACCAGCCCTACCTCTTCTCTGCAAATAAAGAAGCCAACACAAGAAAAGACAATTATTTTCATGTTTAGATGTAAAGTACAAAATAAGAATGCTGTATGAACATGCAGCATAAAAAAGAAACAAAAGCAATTCAAGGCAACCTAAAATTTTCAAATAACACAATTTCAACATCCAACAATTCTAGAATAAAATGATACAGAGAATGAGAAATACAAACGGACAAAATCTAGATTAAGTAAAAGCTTAAAGATCTAAAGACACTTATAATTAGTAAAAGATTCAAAGCTCAAGCTAATCTCGTGACGTTGAGAAAAGAAAGAACTTTACCTTTGAAATCAGCTCTCAAACAATCAACTTTAAGCACGATTAACAAAGAGATCACCCTTGAAGACTCTTATTGTACAGGTTCTGGGAAAAATTGGAGGAATCGAAATTTACAGGAAGCTTATTTGTGAAAAGGGAAGAATTGGGTTGACAATTATATCACTAGAAGAGGTAGACTGTGGTACATCAAACTAATGGATATATTTCAAACCAAAAATGCAAAAAAAAAAAAAATACTTAACGACAATAGCCATCTTGAAGCCTACCATCTTCCCTTTTGGAATAAACATTAAACTACAGATTGAGGGAAAAACAACTAACAGATATTAGTTCCACCAATTTTCCCTGGTGCCAATTTCGGTGGGAAAATTTGGTTACTTCAAAAAAAACAAAAAAAAAGAACGAAGTTCCTACAATTTCATAGTAAAAGGAAATAACCTACACCACATACTCTAGCCCATTATATAATGTGAAAATGGACCAGAACAAGCATGTGAACTTCTAGGACTCATGAAACAAATATGACAGGAAAGAATTGGGCACTATTTATTCTTTTGGAGTTGAACAGAAAAAGAAATATAATTACATAGGAAGACAGAAGAAGAGAAGTTCGGAAATCCCCAGAAGAACCACAAGATCAAATAGGAAACATGTAGACAAGAATCCAAAAGACAACTTAAAAGAAATTTGCCACAAATAACATATTCCTTTGATATCCTCTAAATTTGATCAAAAAGTGCCACCTTTTGTGGAATCTTAGCAGTCTATACATTTCATTACCCTTAACTCTTGGTTAGGCATTGTCCATGTGACCAAGCATTTGTTGGAACTAACTACATCAATCATTTTGCTATATACTGATGGAACATCTCCATCTAAAATGTACCCGGAAAATGAATCTGAGATGCTCTGCACCTTACGAGCCTGATTTTGTTTCCTATTATGGGTGGGTTTTACAATCGCATATAGCTTCATCTATTTTATGATGGAAAAATAATTCACCACCAAAAAGAAAAGATGATTGAGAAAAGCTAGAAAGCAGAGAGATCCTTCTTAGAAAAGAAAAATAATCAATTAAATAAAGCTTGTCAATTCCTCGCGATACTAAAAAATATACCCCCCCCCCGCCCCCCAGCTTCTACTCAATAAAAAAAGAAGGTAAATAGAGCCATACAAAAAAAATTTGACAAAAGAATTTAAGGGGAAAAGTTCTTTGAACCACGTAAACAAATGCAGCCGTGTGATTGTGATCACTAGAAAATTTACAAGTAAATATAGGACAGGAAGATTATGATATGAACACTTGCCTGCCGTGCAGATGCTTGTGAAATCCAAGAAGGTAGCAGACATGGTGTGTTATTCAAAGCATCATAAGTGGTCTCTTTTGCTTTTCCACAGTCTATGACAAAAACAACGTCATTGATCGTAATACTTGCCTCTGCCATATTTGTCGCAAGTACAATTTTCCTTACATTTGGAGGAGGTTTCTCAAATATGAGTTTCTACAAAGAATATAAAGCAAAAATAATAAATTATTTATCGAAATACACTAGTAAATTCAAATTAAGTAACACAAGAAAAGATAAATCATCAGTGGTCTTAGAAATTGAACATGAAAATAAAATTCTACAATCATTATGGAACCCCCAGTCTTGGTAAGAGTAAAAATTTAACTATGGTATTGTCTATTAACTACCTTTAAATACTATTGAAAAAAAGCTTATTGAAGAGATTTTTATTTATGTCAAGAAAAAAGAAAGATGTCTTTTTATTCAGAGCAAAAGAATGAATAAAGGCAGAAGCTACGGCATCCCTGAAAATCTATAGCAAGATTAGTTTTTGAATCCATAATAAATCATAAAGGTATACTCATTTATATTTGTTGTTTCATCACTACTTCATCCTTCACGTAATGGTGCCATCTATTTTCTTCCTAGTAAAATAATTTTGTATACAAAAAAATGATATGTGACAATGGAATACCAACAAAATTTAGCTGCATCCCATATCAGTCAAACATGACGTATTAAAAAACATCTCATAAACATAAATATATAGGTGATAACATAAAAGCTATATTGAGCAATTCAATATTCTTTATTTTTATTCTTTAGCATTTACTTCTATCTTTCCTGTCAAAATTTCAATTTCTTTCTTTTTATATGATTCAACCACTATGCCCTTTTTAGATAACTGCAATGAATGGAACCCTGGATTTTTCATGGAGAACACCAAGCAAAGGGGAAACATGCAACAATGAGAATATTTTGTTACGGAGCGAGAAACGGCTATACATAAGTGTCTTAAGCTATACTAACCAACATATTTTTTATTGCTAAATATATCAAAAGCATGCTAATTAAAAAATCAAATTCATTAGTATTCTATACAATCAGTTTCAATAAAAAAAAATAAAAAAATTGATCTAATTACATGACTTGTTTCAATTTGTTGCTGGCAAAAAGGCACAACAGGTTTACAACAAAGGTTTGGAGTACATTATAATGTTATGAAACACCCATAAATAAAAAAACTAACCAAGAAAATGACCAACCTGTTCAGAAGTTGCCATTGAACCATGGCATGTTTGAAGCAGAACCCTATTGGGATCTCCTAAAAGAGGATGCGCTTTAAGCTGATCTCTTAAACAGCTTATATCTTCCCACCCAGTCATAAATACTAGGACGGCCCCTGGTCGTTCCTTCCGACATATATGGCATAGAACAGCCTCAATGAGATTAAATCCTATGCAGTCAGGTGCCCAAGAAGATAATGAGTCGCGTGTCTTGGGACTATAGTTCTCAAAGCTTGATTTAGAAAGGGAATCCTATTTGAAAGTGAAAAATTCCTTGTCAGCATAATGCAGTTAAAAAAATCCATTTTCAGTTTATAACAGGGAATATCAAGATACTTCCTTTGATTTTAGACATTACCACAAATTATAGAATGAATTGTGCTATTTTGACATAAAACGGGACAATAATTTCCGACAACAATTTTTATGGTTAACGTAGTTCAGACACATGGTTAATTATGCTCAATAGATGGTTGGCGAATATAACAAGGTGCTTCAACTCATTAATCATTGTGAAAACTAAATATTATATTTCAGAGATAAATAATGTACAACCACTAAAGGCTATTCTAACCTAATGGGCCTGACTAATGACTAATGGGCCAATTACAAATTACCAATAATAATAGTAAAACTTCATTATTTACAGCACTCCTTGGCTTTGTTTAAATCCCAAGCATACCATAACTTTAGTGAATCTCCCAAACCATGCTCGTGGTGATTGCTTTAGCCCATATAAAGCAGTTTTTAACTTGCACACAATGTTAACAGTACGTGTATGGTATCCAGGGGTGGATCCATGTAGATATCTTCTTTAAGATCTCCATGAAGGAAAGTGTTTTTACATCAAATTGGTTTAAGTTCCAATTGTAGTTAGGTGCTAAAGATAATATCACCCTAACAGTATTTATTTTTGCAACATGGGAAAATGTCTCTGCATTATCTGCTCCAAAAGTTTGAGTGAATCCTTTGGCTAACAATCTTGTCTTGTACCTCTCAGTAGATCCATCAGCCTCTCAATATTCTTAAACTAATCCTCCTTTTGACATATTGACTAATGTCATGCGACTTGTCTTACCAAAGAACGACATTAAAGAGCTTCCAATGTGCTCGGATTGAAAAGAAAACACAACCAATTAAAAAAAAAAGAAAGTAATGAACGACACTGAATGAACAGTGTCGCAAGTGAACAATGCGGTCGGCATGAACAGCCACCACGGATAGACACTGTTCATCTGCATCTACCGATCATTCCTATCACACTTTTCGTCGCATCAGTACTGTTCATTATAAAAAGAAATTGATCCGAAGTCGAAATACTTCCTCTTCCTTAGTTTTAAAACTGGTCCAAAAGGCTACATTCTATTTGGTATCAATGACTCTTAGTTTTTAAGATGGTCCAAAAGGCTCTCTTACCCTTTATCAAAGAAATATCAGGGAGATTTTGAGGCGAGTCAATTCTTGTGGAACTCAATTTCACTTAATTTTAACAACCTTTGTATTCATGAAATTCTATCTGTCATCACTTTTGCAATTGATTTCCAATACATCACCAAATGAAAAAGCAAATTGAAATATGTGAACTAAAAGCATACAAATGCTCTAACTATATCGGGTTTGCCAGCATGAGGGAAACGCAAAATTCTACGTTTTGCACGTCTTCTGCCATTACAATCTATATCAATTAGTTTTGATGGTAGGCCAATAGATTCTGGAATATCAAAATTTCTCCTTTTTGCACATGTTCTACTAACACCGTCTATATCAGCTAACATTGATGATAGAACATGTGAAGATACTTGTAGGCCAATGGATTCTGAAATATCAAGTTTTCTCTGTTTGTCACGTGTTCTTCTACTAACATTGTCTATAACAACTAACATTGATGATAAAACATGTGAAGGCCAATAGATTCTCAAATATCAAGATTACTATGTTTTGCACATGTTCTTCTACCACCATCTATAACGACTAGCCTTGATGATAAAACATGTGAGGATGCTGGCAACAAAATAAATTCCGGAATATCAAGATTTCTTTGTTCTTCACGTGTTCTACTAGCACCTTCACCTTTTTGTATTGATTGTGCTAGTAGAACACATGAAGAACAGAGAAATCTTGATATTCCGGAAATCTAAACCTCACCTGTTTTATCATCAGGCTAGTTGATATAGATGGTAGTCAAACACATGGAAAACAGAGTAATCTTGATATTTCAGAATCTATTGGCCTACATCCACCTTCACATGTTCTATCATCAATGCTAGCTGATAGATTTATAGCATTTGTTTTTAGTTCACATATGTCAATTTGCTTTCTCGTCTAGTGATGGATTGGAAATCAATTGCAAAAGTTTCAACAGATAGAATTTCATGAATAAAAAGGTTGATAAATTTAAGTGAAATCAAGTTCCACCAGAATTGACTCGCATCAAAATCTCGCTGAAATTTCTTTGACAAAGGGTAAGGGAGTCTTTTGGACAATTTAAAAGCTACGAGGCACCGAGACCAAATAGAATGTAGTTTTTGGACCAGTTTAAAATTAAGAGGCATTTTTTAGACTTCGGATAGATTTTTTTTTATAAGGAACATCACTGACGCAATGAATAGAGCAATTGAAATGAATGGTCGCCGAAGCTGAATAGTGTTTTCAATGACCAATGTCTATCCACGGCGACGGTTCATGCTGGTCGTACTGTCCACTTCAGGGTATTGTTCATCACATCGGTATTGTTCATTATCTAAAAAAAAAATTGATCTCAAGTCTAGACAATGCCTCTTCCTTAGTTTTAAAACTGGTCATAAAGGGTACATTCTATTTGGTCTCAATGCCTCTTAGTTTTTAAACCGGTCCAAAGGCTCTATTACCATTTATCAAAGAAATTTCAACGGAGATTTTGAAACGAGTCAATTTTGGTGGAACTCGATTTCACTTAAGTTTAACAACCTTTGTATTCATAAAATTCTATTTGTTAACACTTTTGCAATTGATTCCCAATACATCACTAGATGACAAAGCAAATTGACATATGTGAAACTAAAAACAATTGCAATAAATATATCGGGTTCACCTCCATAAGTGAAACGCGAAATTCCGCGTTTTGCACGTCTTCTGCTATTACAATCTATATCAACTAGCTTGGATGGTGAGGGTGATGGTAGACCACTAGATTCTAGAATATCAAGAATTCTCCTTTTTGCACGTGTTCTACTACTTACACAGTCTATATCAGCTACCATTGATGATAGAACATGTGAAGGTGCTTGTAGGCTAATAAATTCTGTAATATCAAGTTTTCACCGTTTGTCACGTGTTATGCTGCTAACACAATCTATATCAGCTAACATTGATGATGGAACATGTGAGGTGTTTACAGACCAATAGATTCTGAAATATCAAGATTACTCTGTTTTCCTTGAGTTCTTCTACCACCATCTATATCAATTAACCTTGATGATAAAAAACATGTGAGGGTGCTGGCAGGCCAATAGATTTCGAAATATCAAGATCTATTCTCCATGTGTTCTGTCGGCACCCTCACCTTGTCGTATAGATGGTGATAGTAGAACACATGGAGAATAGAGAAATCTTGACATCCCCGAATCTAACCCTCACCTGTTAATGATGGTAGAAGAACACTTGTCAAACAGAATAGTCTTGATATTTCAAAATCTATTGGGGCCTACAAACACTTTCACATGTTCTATCATCAATGCTAGCTGATATAGACGATGTTAGTAGTAGAATACGTCGCAAAAGAATAAAACTTGATATTTCAAAATCTATTGGCTTGCCAGCAATTTCACATGTTTCACCGTCAAGACTAGTTGATATAGATGGTGTTAGTAGTAGAACACATGCAAAGAGGAGAAATCTTGATATTCCAGAATCTGTTGGCCTACGAGCACCGTCGCCATCAAGACTAGTTGCTATATATGGTAATAGCAAAAGACATGGAAAACGTAGAATTTAGCATTTCCCCTCATGGAGGTGAACCTGATATCTTTATAGCAGTTGTTTTTAGTTCACATATGTCAATTTGCTTTCTCATCTAGTGATGTATTGGAAATCAATTGCAAAAGTGTTAATAGATAGAATTACATGAATACAAAAGTTGTTATTTTAAGTGAAATTGAGTTCCACCAGAATTGACTCGCCTCAAAATCTCGCTCGAATTTCTTCGATAAAGGGTTAGGGAGCCTTTTGGACTAGCCGAAAGCCAAAACTTTGCTTAACCATTAAGGGTCACTATTGTTCAGTGTTTTATTGATTGATATGCTCAGCCATTAAAGGACAAAATCTGAGTTCAAATCATGAATGAGGAGATGAAAGCACTAGAAAAGAATGAAACGTTGGATAAAGTCAAAATAACATGAGACAAAAGGTTATTGAGGTGCAGAATATTAATACCACCAATTATTAATTAGAGGCCACTTTTGATTGATATACAAACTGAGATTAGTGGTACGCTTGATTGATTGATTGATTGATACGCTCAAATATGTGGTACTAGTGAGACATCAGTCTTAGTAGTAAAGATGACCGTGGTGTGAATCTTATTACACTTGCTACTCACTTTGGATGATAACTACACCAATTTGATATCAGTACAACATATTCATTTCTACATGGATATTTAGAGGAGGCGCATACAAAGATTCCCTTGGACATGGAGCAGTAAAGGGGAAACAAGGTAGGCATTGCATGTTAAGGAAGCCTTATTTTGGGTTAATGCAGCAATCTATGTTTTGTTTGAGAGATTCACAAGAACAACGATATCCTGAGGATATAGACTGAGTCAAGGTAAACTAACGGTAAGATTTGTATGTATTGATCTATGAAACACCGATACGGACATGGGCATGCCAACACCGGTAATAATTTGAGAAAATCACGTAATTCAATGTTTGTGTCGGTGCCGCACACTAACACGTGTCCGACACCGGGACATGCCTAATCCGAGGAGTGTTCGTGTTTCATGGATGCTGATAATATCATTCTAATAGGTGATAATTCACATGAGTCAACTATTCAAAGTGAAATTGGTTGTTGAATTTGAAAAAGGACCTTGGGAGACTAAAGTACTTTTGTGGGATTGAGTCAGCCAACTCTAAGCCATGGTTTCCTATTTTTTTTGGTTGTTAGCGATGGTTTTTATTTTTTTGCTCTGATACCATATTAGAAAATAATAGGTGAATGCGATAATACTTTATTCCTCAGCCCAATGCTGGTTTTTCATAGTGAGGATGCAATTCATTTTCTCCTTGAATTAAGGAGAAAATTGTTACAAATTGAAAATAAAAGGAAACAATAGGATTATCTAGAATTGCCTAGAAAACAAAAATAGGAAACTAAATATTGGGAAATTTTCCAACAGCATGACTGTCAAGTAGGTAGTTAGTAGTGGCTGCTAATCTATTTTTGTGTAATCTAGAAGCTTTTGCACTCTAATATTCTTGTATCAGAATGATTGAGCTGGTTAGTAGAAATTAATCGTCAAGACTCTTGTCCATTCTCTATTATTTTTCTCTCATCACAAAACGCAATAGGTATATTCATCACTCAAAGGAAATATTCCGTAGTGTTAGGTATCTGGTGGTATTGATAGGGTAACTGCTGATACAGTCGGTTATTTTAATATATAGTCGGTTATTTTAATATATAGTTATTTAGGAGCAGTTAGCATTTTGTATAATATGCAGTAATTTGTATTGATTAGGAGTGGTTACAGGCAGTTTATGCAGTAATTTGTATTGATTAGGAGCGGTTACAGGCAGTTTATGCCATTTGTTTGTATAAATAAGGCCCTTTGGCCACAACAGTAGGGGGGAATTCAGAATTATTCAATTAGGAACCTTATTGGTTTTGGGCAGAGAGAGAAATGTCTCTTCTCTGAGGAGCTTTTGCTCTGGGATTACAGAGGCATAATCTTCTGTAATATTTTCTTTTCAATCTATAATATTATTTCTTTTGTTTCTCTTAATTTGGGTTCCTATCACGTAGTCCCAACAATCTAACTGGGCATGAGAAGACAAAACAGATTGAGATAGGCCCATGCTTTACTAACAGGAAGTTGGATAGTTGTTTGATAACAACTGCTTATGTAATTTTCAAGCACCAACTAATATTATATACTAACTAGGGGCTTGTAAGTTGTAACTAGTGATGGGATTCAAGAACTTGATTACAAATTGGGAATGAATCAGTAAGACATGTTTGATTTTGTTTTTTCTAACTATCAATAATTAGGATTCAAGAGCAATAGTCTATATATTAGGGTTTATAATTTCCAATTAATCAATCACTACTGTTCATATTACTTAGCTCATCAAAGTGTATCTAATTAAGATTTATCAAGGATTTGAGTTCAGTTATAGACCTCCTTTATGTACCATGTCTAATTGAGACTTTGGACAATTATTACTATTGTGACTCTTGCTTCATCGTATAACTTACAAAATTGAGTCAAAGGAACACTCCATCACAGAAGAGCCCTCCAGGTTTAACAGGGGAGTATCTTCCAAGAAAAGAACTCTGGGACATTTACCGGGGAACCCTACCAAGAGGAGCAATCTCAGGATACCTGACACATAACATGGGGGAGAAAAGAGTAAAAGAAGTAGGAGTGGAAATTGTTGGGAGATGGGACTATCATGAGTGTTTTCTTTCTTTGTGAACATCCATTGTCCCTCTAATTCTAATATACCTTGGTAATGGTTCAATGAGGTTTATCATGTTTACAACATCAGTATTAAAGCATCATTGGATCTTGTTCAACACTTTCAATATGTGGATTTTTACTAAAACTGTCAGACTACTTATGTGTAACTCCTAGGAATGCAGAAACACCAAACTTTTAAGCCAGCTACATACCTCAACAAGAGCAGTGATCTGGTTTTTCCTCTTTCGTGGTGCAAGCTGCTTTTGTGTTTTCCACAGTTTATCTTGACCATAATCATCAACTTGGTTGAAAGATGTCAACTTATATCCAGTCATTTCCAAAACATCTTCTAAAAAGTGAGCTCTTACAGGATAGGTGAAACCCTGGACAACAAATAAATGCATTCAAAATGCCTTGTTACGTAGATAAACAATACAAAAGCAGCTTATATAAACAGATATAGTCACGTTATGAACAGTTAAAAGTGTGTGCCAAATCTCCTAAATTTTGAAATGGATAGAGATATTAAAATTACACGTATTGCACAATTCGATAAAATATGGCAATCCAGTGCTAGGTATCCTATGATGAATTACAAAACACTTTGAATTGGGTGATACATGCATAAACCCGTGGACTCTGTATCACTGAGGCAAATACCAAGTTTTAGCAATTTGTTTTTTATTTTTCACTTTTCTTTCACCAATTACATCGGAGAAACTGAAAATAAAAAATGCTTACGCTGTTAAATGAAAATTATGAAATCCATCCTATTTTATTATTCTATTTTTTTTGCCTTTGTTGTTCTGAAGCCAGGCTTCACACAGCCACTCACTGTGTTACTAATTTGGATGACCTATAACTCTGTAATAGAGGTTTCACACATTGTTGTTAAACTCACGAACCAGCTCTCAAGACCATATGTATGATTCTATGAATTTACAATTCTTTTCTGGTCACGTTCCTTCCAGAGAATGCAAAATGGACAGCTCTTGTAGAATCACCGTGCAAACTTGTGAAAAACAAAAGGATCGAGTGCGTCTAAAAAAGTTTGCAAACTACAAAAATACTGGCCTGGTTGCAGTACCTGATTGGGGAAAAAAACTGATTTCCCGCAATTCACTTTGTTCAATATTTAAATGCCCTATATCACTTGAGCATTCGTTTGTGAAACCCTTGATCCTCCTCCAAAAAAATTGAAACTATGTTGCTACCTGTTTGGGGCTGTGGGTCTTATGAAGCTAAGCTAACGGACAATAATCCCTACATCAAGAATGGAATATGTTTAAAACAACTATATAGCAGCACATACCCATTCACTTATCACACTCTACCTTCCCAACTCATGCACATACAATAGTTTCAGTTGAGAAACCCAAAACAATTTCAATATCAATAAACATACAGTTGCATTTAACATTTAACAATTATAGTAATAAAGTTCAGTTATCGACACAAATAAATGCTCAATTAAAACTAGAGGACCACCTTACCGGGATATGAAATGTCGGCGCACCTCCAAAATAATTTGAGAAAAGTTCAGCATTCAAAGTGGCACTCATCAATACCAATCTTAAATCACGACGACGTGGAAGAAGATCCTTCAACACAATCAGTAAGAAGTCTAAGAAGCACAAAAACCAATTATGTAAGATATCTACTTGGTTAATTATTTAGGATTATACAATCAATAAACTGGTGTTACTAGAGAATATACCTTCATTCATTCCTCGCTCGTGAATTTCATCCACAAACACATGGGTTATACCACTCAGGTTCCGATCACTCAGCAACCTTCGGAGTAATATACCACTGGTACAAAATAACAGATGGGTGTTTTTCCCTCTCATTCCTTCTAACCGAACTTTGAAGCCAACCTATCAAAAAACCTCTGTTGTGGTATAGCAGGAAGAACAAAGATATTCCCAATTTTAAAATCTCATTGAAAAGCAAAAAATATAATTTATGAATATTTTATTTTCTTAATGAAAAATAGTATTTATACTCGTGTTTTCTGTACAACTACATTTGTTTCTGTTTTGGTACATTTCAAGAAAATGAGGACTTACTGTTTCTCCCAGAGACTCTCCTCTCTCTGCTGAAACTCTCTCAGACACTGCCATAGCAGATATCCTTCGAGGTTGTGTGCAAATAATGCTGCAAAATGCCCCACGGCCGGACTCTATCTCGGACTCTAATATATATTGAGGAAGTTGAGTAGTTTTACCACAGCCGGTCTCTCCAGAGATAACTATTACCTAGATAATTATTCATAGAGATAAGGTATCAATGAATAAAAGAATTCAAAATGAAATTGTTTCTTTATATGTGCAACATGATAAGATAACAATGCAATCTCAAATAGCAAACAGATATTGAAAATAAAATCTGATTTTGGGATGTAATATCATTGCAATTTTTCCACAGGGTGTAGAATATTTAGGACCTATTAGATTATTTTAAGCGTCAGTTCAGTCAAGTTCATCTGAATTTTTGCTTCTCAGTTGCAGATGTTCCTTTCTAGTTTGGTAGACTGTGAGCAAGAATTTTACCAAGTTTAATGTTATTATACTGTTCTTGTCTAATATGCATAACAAAATTTTAAAATATTGTGGGAATATAGGTAATTTGGTTTTCAATCTCAACATGCTGAAGAATAACCCGTAGCTAACCTGGCAGACATCTAATCTAATGATAATACAAAGTAAAAAACTAGCAACCATACCTGATTACGTGCTATAGCTTGAAGTAAACCTTCCTTCTCCCTAAATGCTGGTAAAGACTTCCGGAATTCCAGCATCTTCTTGCCTTCAGGTGATTCCTATATATAGAATCCAGAAAATAATAAAGGGAGTTCCTCTTGTAAAATACTAATATAGAGTAAGAGATACATGAAGGCTACACAATGGAACATATAGAAACCAAGTCAAATCTACTCATATACCTAAAATCACAGTTGCTACGTGCAAGGAATACAAGCTTTTGCCATGTCAATAATACAAGCCTGTGTGCTTCCGTACACTGCGCTCTTTGCACTATTGAAACTTGAATAAATTTTGTATCATTATCCTCAACGAATTTCGGCATACAGTCATTTCTAAGATTGTTATTATCATCGAAAGATACGGACTTGTAATGCACTCTATCTCCATGTTCTTTATGATTACCTAGCGTTCAAACGGGCACGGCTCGTCTGTCCGCTCTTTTTATTGTGCTAAAGCGTGTAAATTATGAACAATATTTTTTTATGAAATTAGTTAGATTTTGATTAAAATTATACGTGTATATTTTTTTATGAACATTTGTTACAGATTATAAGTGATTTTCAGATTTAATAATTTACGGATTAAATTTTAGATATTTTTAAATAAAATAAAAAATAACATAAGTAATTTTTTTGTTTAGTTACCATAATGAAAATTGATTTTTTATAACGTTTATCGAGAATGATTTGCAACAGAAGCTACTTAAAACTTTTCATTTGAAGCAGTTTTTAGGTTTTTTTCAGTTTCTCATTCTTTTTAAAATATGTAACAAATGGATGAAAACTCGTAAAAGATATAATTTTTTAAAGAGGTGATTTTTTCACACAAAAAATGCAACAAATGGGCCTTCAAAAAATATGTTAGCTTATTTCACACAAATAATGTGTAGAAACCTGCTTATCATCCATTAAATCCACCCTTTATTTGTAAGCTTTTACCATAGACAAGCAAATATCAAGAAATCAAACAAACAAAAACAAACCTGCCAAGATCTTTGCATATTACGCATCCTCAAACTCCTCTTTTGGAGAACCTTTTCCATAACAGATTCATCGACAAAAGAATTGGCATTTTCATCCATGTCTATATCTCTAATCTGATTGGTGGAATTCACATTATCCAGAGAGTCGGTTGTCTTTGCAGAATTTAATTGTAGTCTATCAAGGTACTCCTGCACCAAACCCTCCACCCTCCTTTGCAAACTTAGTGGAATCACAACCTGTGATGATGGAACAGAGTAGGATTATATTTCTAGGATGACACCAATCTCAGTATTAGACTATTAGTTGAAACATTCAACCCCACAAAAGGGTTGTAAATTAATTTGTGTCTCCAAAGATATTACCTCTCTTTGTGGACGTTTGTCATCCAAATCTGGTCGGTAGTTAGGAAGAGGCACCTTACTTGCAACAACTACTTTCCCAAACAGCTCACTGTACATTAAAATGAAGGGCAATATTGATTGATGATTGATGAGAACGAACAAGGATTCATTTAAAAGATTGAAGTAATCATTAAAAGTTGATCAAAGTGACGATACTTCAAGCAAATAGATACTGTATTCTTATTCCATATGGCATACAAAAATAAATATCTTATACCTGTAAAGTCCCATTCTTTTGGCAAGGTTGGCTATTTGTTCATAGTCTCTCCTATCTCTTTTGTCTCTAGATACAATTTCCTGATCCTTTTCGTTCCGTAACAGCATACTGAGTTTCCATTTCCACTCATCCACGTTGGCCACGGTAGACGATGCCTACAATAACCATTGCATTATCTTAGAACTACTGAAATCACAAACTATGAAGCACTAGCACGTTCATGACACAGACAGATTGACACGGGTAGTAATTTAATTTGAGAAAATGACAGAATTGAATGTAATCACATGTGTCGTGTTGGACATTGACACACCTTTGATCAAAGTGTCGGTGCTACAGAGATCACAAATAGTAGCCTTATGACAGAGTTGATAACAAATTTCAGAAGCTAATTACTACAAAACAGATTGATAGAATTTTGAATTTAACTCCATATTTGATTCAAAATTTCCAAACAAACAATCTTTACAGAGTTGCTGTTGCAAAATGCACATCCATAACATGTTATAATACAAAATATATATATATATATATATATATATATATATATATATATATATATATCAGTAACCAAATGAATACCTGTCAATTCAATATCACTTTAATTCAATCAATTAAAAAAAGTGCAAGGAAAAAAATCACAAATCCCACTTAAAACACCTAAACATTAATCAACAACAACAACCAAGCTTTATCCGACTAAGTGGGTTTGGCTACATGTATCAAACAACATCATAACGTTCTATTATATATCATATCTCAATCCAACTCAATAATCTCTAAATCATTCTTAAAATTTTCTCATATAGTTTTTCTAGGTCTTCCTCTGCCTCTAGTGATCCGAGAAACCTTCATATGATCAACTTGCCTTACTACAGAATCTACACGTCTTCTCTTTACATTGTCAAACAACTTAAGCCAAGTTTCCACCATCTTTTTTTACTAAAAGTGCTACTCTATTTCTCTCGCTAATGTTTTCATTTCAAACCCTAAACATAAATCATTTAAAAACCTAAAATATTTCCATCAAAACTAAAAAAATATACCCAAAAATTAATTATAAATCTTTTTTCAATATCTTATAGAATACAATTAGCAGAAAATATATCCAACACTTGTAAGGTTAACAATTGAATTCTAGTAAATTACATTTTACTTAAATTCAACCAACTTAAAAATAATAAACAAAACACTAATCTCATATAAATTATTACAAATACGTTTAAAGCAAAACCTAATATCTAAATGTATCAAAAATAAAAATTAAAAAAGAGAAAGAAAACAAAACCTGGTGATTCTCGAAATCACATTCATATTCATCATCAGAGAACTGTTCAGCGTTATAATATCCAGAGAAGAAGCGCGTGGAGATAAACGGTTGAGATAAACGCGTGGAGAATAAGAGTAACGGTGAAGTTGAAGTGAGAAAGCGATAATTGTTACGGTGGCGAAGTTGAAGAGAGTTTTTAGCGCGGGCTATGAGGAAAGACGCTGCGGATTTTGGATTATGCATTGTTGTAGTGAAGTTTGAGGTTGATGCATCGCGGTGGTGTTGCTCTGAATTCGGCAATGGAAGAAGATGAAGATTGCAACTGGTTTGTATTGGTTTGGTTTCGGTAATGGAAAAACGCGAATTGTTTTGAAGGTGAATGAATGAGTGGTATGCTACTGTAATATGAACCGAGGAGAGTGAGAGTGGGTCGGAGTTTATTCGACTCTACCCGTTAAGTGCAATTTTTTTTTGGGTTGGCCCGCTTGATTCATGCCATTTCGTTTTTATTTTTATTTTTAAATGCAATAAACATAAACAATAAATACAAAGTAAAAATCAACATTTATGTCCTGCGAGCATAGCTCAGTTGGTAGGACAATGCATTATTATATGTAAGGGTTCGGGGTTCGAACTCCGGATACCCCACTTATTCACCTTATAAGGTGAATTCTAGCCACTAGGCTACCTGACCAAAAAAAAAAATCAACATCTATATGTGACATGTAAAACATTTAGGTAGGGTGCGTTTGTTTTAACTCTAAAGAAATACTCCCTCCGTTTCAAAATGAGTGTCGCTTTAATCAATTGCACACATATTAGAGAATAGAATAAAGTATTCAAATGTCATAATAATTTTACTAAAATAACCTTACTTTATAAAAAAAAGACAAACTTAAAGTTGCATTGAAAATTGTGTGAGAGAAAAGTTTGAGAGGGTAAAGTTGGAAGAAAAAAATTAAAGTTGTATTGGAAATGTAAAGTGGCATTCATTTTAAAACAATTTTTTTTTGCTAAAGTGACACTCATTTTGAAAAGGAGGAAGTAGATTTTATGTTAGTAAAATCTAGAGATTTTTTTTAGAGATTTTGAAAAAAAATCTAAAGCTATTTGTGTTTGTTATCTAGTTTATGTCTTATTTCCTTGTGTTTGAAAAAAATAGATTTTGAAAAAAACTAATCCTATTTGTGTTTGTTAACTAGTTTATGTCTTACTTAGAAATTGGATTGTTAATATTGATTATAGTAAGTTTGAGTGCAGTGTGGTAGTTAAGATATTAAAATGATAGTACTCGTGAGCTCAACTCAGTTGGTAAGGACAATGCATAATATATGCAAGGTCCGGGGTTCAAACCCCAATCACCACTAAAAAATAGATATTAATGACACAATGCACTCATAATGTTTTATGTTGAACTCTAGGTGTTTGATAAAATATCTCAAAGAAAAATTGATTGATTTTTTCATCGTTTTATGTTGTGTAGATAAGTCTATAACCCAAACAAGATAAGACTTGATAAGGAGACCATGACCTCCGGTGCATGGACATAGAGGCATGATGTGCACCTTTTTACTAGAAGGGAACACGACAGACATAAGAGTGGGGACGGGTCATCGTCCTAGACGGGCCCGTCTTAGATAGCGGACCCTACACAACATTATGACGAGGACCAAATGTTTTTTCCGAGGGCCCTAGTGACATGTCGCTTCTACCATCGTTCGATACACTTGTGGCGTGCTTACTTTGGAGTGATTTTAAAGTAAGTATAATTGTTTAATTTTATTTAATTATGAATTTTTTAATGATTATATTGTTATGTTAAAATGTTTGTTTTAATTACTGTTTCTTTGTTTAAGATTCGATTGCTATGTTAAAATGTTTATTGTTTATTTTAATTATTGTTTATTTTTTTTACGGTTCAATTACTATGTTAAAATATTTATTTTAATTATTATTATTTTTTACGATTCAATTGCTATGTTAAACTGTTTATTTTAATTATTATTTTTTTTACGATTCAATTGCTACATTAAAATGTTTATTTTAATTGTTGTTTTTTATGATTCAATTGCTATGTTAAAATGTTTATTTCAATTTTTTTTTTTAAATTCAATTGGGGATCCCCTAATATGGACCCTAAAGAAAAGGGTCCACCGATGAACCTGTACAAGTGACCTGCAACATCCAGTCACCTTCAATTACTAATTTTTGAGGTTTATTCTGTAAATTAGAAATACCCATAATATCCCAATATGCTGGCAATAAAAAACAACAACTACTTTATCCTTCTAATCATCTCAACATGCTAGATCTGCAACGAAATTCACTTCTAGAGTCGGTGTATAGAAGGAGAATGAGCTAAAAAAATAGTCTTGACAACATTGATTGTTTTTATTTTTTAAGTTCAATCTTGTGTTTTGCGTGAATCAACAGAATATACCACTAGAAAGTTTTCTACACAAATCTAGATAGTGGATCTTGACCCATTTTTCACTTTCAAGTTCAATCATGTGATTTGGATTTACAATGAAGGTTGAATAATACATAAATTGTATATTAACTTTTAGAATTTTGAACTTTTATCTTATTTTGCAGTCGCTCAAAATTGCTTTAGGAAAATTAACCTTTCATATATGTCAGAGCAATTTCATTTTTGTTTTGGCTACAACATATGCCAGTCCTATTTTCATTTGGATGTAATCCCTTAGCTACATGAGACAAACAAAAACCCAAACAACATTTTGTTAATTTAACTTTAATGTCAGTTATATGGAAGAAAAAAATTACGATGAGCTTCGAAAATATAAAAAATTAAGCAACCCAAGATCATTGAGTTTGATGATTTGTAT
>Ga0228711_1002526_pt1 | contig 28189 bp, 16 predicted proteins | sample MedpolnodulmetaG_2_FD_177996 | JGI IMG/M metagenome (GOLD analysis project Ga0228711, IMG submission 177996) | Root nodule microbial communities from Medicago polymorpha collected in Santa Monica, California, United States - brown nodules | ecosystem: Host-associated > Plants > Roots > Nodule... | reverse complement strand
ATTAAAAAAAAAAAAAAAGAGGTAAAATAACAAATTGATTTCAAAGTTACATAACGATTAATCTGATCCCCGAAATCTTGTCGAAACATGTTAGGCAACATGACAACACCCTAAAATTAGAGAAAAACAAATGATAAGTATAAATAAATGGTGTATAACATTGATGGAAGATTGCAGATTGAAGACAAAATTTTTAAATTGAACAAATAAAAAACAAATGCTAAAAACACATTCACACTTACATCTTGACCACAAAATTCGACATAATGGGCCATGTACTTCATGCTTAACTTGTTAACCAACTTAACTTATCCAGCTCAATTGTGGGATTCAAATCCAAAGGAGCTTATCATGCAAACAAATGAAGATAAACCAATATTAAGTTCAAGGTAAAGAAATCATAAAGTAACAAACAAAAAAAATGATAATTTTATATAAAAAAAAAAACAGATAGTTACGTATCAGTAAAACAAAAGTAAGAGAGAAAGTGTCATGTGTCTCGTACAGTCATGTATGACACTTGCATGCGTTTACCTTCAATATATATATAGCCAGATGCATTGTGTTAGAGTCATGGGAATATTAACCACGATTAGATGCATTTAGTGAAGTGGTTGGGAATCCAAAGGTCACTATAGTTATTACATGTACAATGTAGGAGGGAAATTCAAATTTGAATTCTTGCAAAAGCATTTAATGAGCCACACTTAACTTGCACCACACACCTATGATTAGAGCTTGAGAGGAAAATTCAAATTTGAATTCTTGCAAAAGCATTTAATGAGCCACACTTAGCTTGCACCACACACCCTATGATTAGAGCTTGGGAGGGAAAATGCAAAAGCAATTAGGGTTAAACAATTGCTTGACCTAATTAGCTTTTAGAGTAAGTATGATATGATGAGCATTGTGTCAGTTGAATCTTGAATGTATCCTCCGTGTATCAATCGTAGGGGTTTCGTGAGGCTCTTTCGTATAAAAAAAAAAGGGTTAACATTGATTTTGAGTCTAGTACTGTAATTTCCTTTGACTCTAGTGTATACTTGCGGTAGCTATGTGAGACATGTTTGTCATGCATGTTATTATTTTGGTAATTAAAAAAAATACAAGAAAATTTGTTTTTGAACTAGGTTGTAGATTGATTAAGGCTTACCAAACTAGGAAAAAAAGTTTGGCGCCGGTCATGATCTTTAAAATTGGGTCGTGACATATTAATTCTCACAGCGTATCAATTAGAGGCATTCACCACAATTTGAACAGTTCAATTATAAGTTGAAATTTAAAGGTGCAACGTATTCCAATAGACATGGTGAAAATGAGAAAGGAATAAGTTGATAAAAGAGAAAATGTAAGAAGGAAAAATGAAATGGTGTGAAAGATTGAGAAATGGTATGTGTTTAGTGTATGAAAAAATAGGGGATGTCTCCATTATGGATGCTCTAAAGGAGCAATTTTTCTAAGTGAATAACGTGAACCACACATATTGCAATTTGTTGTCCGTGTGCAGGCAACAATTTTTGAGAAAGTTGTTTTTATCTTGGGGTGTTAATTTGATATAGTAGGGCATCTTCTCTAAAAAGTACCAATTTCACACGCTTTCTCATGGGTTGCAGCGTGAGACTATTAATTGTTAGAGGCTTATGTTTAAGGCTTTCAAACATATATATCCTAGGTTGCCGACCTTCAAACATACAAAGAAGGCTTCCATTTACCATGGTGTTGCATTCAAGCGAATCCTTTCAAAAAAAAAATTAATTGAGTTGAGAGTTTAAATTACAAAGGTGTATGTTTGAAGGTCGGCAACCTAGGATATATTTTTCATGGCCCAAAGCCTTTGCTCAAGTAAATGGTTGGTCGATGGTGAACAAGAGGGTTACAAGACGTTGGAACAAGCAGAAGCTACATACCATGGTCATTGCAAGGACGTTGGACATGAATACATAATGGTTGAACGCACCAGTGCCTGGGATTCAGGTCAATAATCATATAGCGGCGACAATAACCATCATGATGAAACACAAGCTTGTAAGTTTAATATCAAATTCATTTTCTGTTATATAAACTCAAGCTTGTTTGTTTATTTACGTATTTACCAAACATTTTTTTATGATTGCAAGTTTGGGTGTCATAAAAAATGGCCAAAGATACTTTTACGATTTTTTGTTTGTTTTCAGTCGTATGAGGGTCTCGGCGCCCGTTTACACACCGCATGATGTCAAGGTTGTGGGGGGATTGAATTATTTCCGGTATTTTGGTTGTTTGGCATGTCCTTCGATTGTAAACCCAACTATTTCGTCGGACATTTCGCAAGGTCGGAATATGATGCAGGAGAGGATGTTGCGGTGGTTCTACCGCGTCGTCTGCAGCCACTGGAGAGAACATTCATGATTACAACTTCTATAATGTTCAGATCCTTTCAGAAAATTTTGAGAAGCTAGAAAATGAAAACATTGAGTTGTAGATGGAGATAGCGGCTTTGAAAGCAGAAAATGTTATTCACAACAGTTGTGGTTGATCTTATTTGCATTCACATGTTTCGTTGATTTATCTGTAAGAACCATGCATGTTCTTTCATCAATGTGTGTGTTGCAGTTGTTGCATGCAGACATGATAGAATGCATTGCTAGGCCTTAACTTTGGTGTAACATCCGTATAATTTGTATTATCCATGTGTAGGTATATCAATTCCATTCCATTGCATCAATTCCATTCCATTGCATGCTACCTAGTCTTAACTTTGAGTACCATAACTTATTTAAGCTATGGTCAATGAAAATAAAAATAAAAAAACAGCTTTTTACCATCAAATTTTTACCACATACCATAAAATAATTTTTTTTCTTTCCATATGGTATAAAAGTAGGTTAATTCCAATATCTAAAAACCTTAATATCTTCTTTTTCTGATGAAGTTCGATTATGTGTAATATTTGATAAATCTTAGAACAATTTTACTTCAAATTTGTTTGTTTTTATTTCAGGATCAAATATGATGAAAAATCGAGTCTTTGAACAAAAGAATGGATTAAGATGCATGATTAAAGCTTGTTTGAGAAGAAATCTAAAAAGAGGGAAATTCTGTCATATTTATGTGCTGATTTGGTGCATATTTATGTGCAGATTTAATACAATTATATGTTCTGATTTGGTGTAAATTTATATGCCGATTTAGTACAAATCTATGTCTTGATTTAGTGCAATTTTATGCTGCTCCTTTAGCTATAAATAGAGGAGCCATCAGACTTGTAGAATCACCTTGGTTCTTAGGAATTTTTTGTGACAACTATTTCTATTAATCAAAGTCTTTAATCTTTTGTTCTTGGGAATTTTATGTGACAACTATTTCCATTAATAAAATTTCTTACTTTTTTTTTATTCTTGTTCTTTATTTTCAGCTATTTACTTTCATATTCTTCTTTTTAATGTCTATGTCTACGATGAACATGAGTGAGTAAACTTCTTTGTCTTGGAATTGTTGGATAAGTCTAATGACCTAATCCTATCAAACCAAGACTAGAACCCTAATTTTATGTAACCCTATTTTTCTAATCTAATCTCACCGTTCTTAATTCTTATTTCAAATACTAACCGAAGTATCGAAAGAAGAAGGTTAGTATTGGACATGTGAGATTAGACAAGGTTTACGAAACATGAGAATAGTTTAGTAAACCTTGAGACCATAAAGTTTCGCTCTTAATGGGTTTCAATAACGATCATCCATGAGAATAGGCGTGGTTGTTATTGAAACACACTCATTGATTTCGAGAGAAACCTTGATAGGCTTTAGAGAAACCGATCTTTAGAAATAGGTCTAACATAAAATTAGTATATAGGTTTGGATTGTGAAAAATTTGTCATTATGATGAACCAATGATCCCGATGCTCTTTTTATTATTATTTTCAAATCAATCAAAATCAAACTTTTAAAACCTTTAAACTTTCGGCTAATCAAATCGAAAAGAGAATCAAAATTACAACAACTTTCTGTTGAAACGATACTTTTTTTACTACTCCGGTAAAACCGTGCACTTGCGGATTTTACACATCAAGTTTTTGGCGCCGCTGCCGGAGAGTTAAGTAATTTTGATTAACTTTTTAGTACCGGTTAGACTGAAGTTTTTCTTTTTCTTTTTCTTTATTTTTTTTTCAACTGCTTTGATTGAGGACATGGCTCAAAACCACTTCCAATGGACACACTTTTTCAAAAAATTGATAAGTTAATTGTTAGTGCTGTCACACCTGCCCCTGTTTTACCACCTTGTGAAGTTTATGGAATGTTTGGTCATACTGGTGTTGAATGCCAACTAGGTAGTGTTGTTGGAAGTCCTGAGCAAGTAAACTATGCTCAATATAATCAAGGGTTTAGGAACAATCAAAAAATTTATAATGAAACCCCTCAAAATCTTTTTGGACAACAAACAACACCACCGGGTTATGCAAACAACCAAAAAGTCCCTCAAAAATCCAGCTTTGAACTTTTGCTAGAAAATTTTGTAATGGGTCAAACCAAGCAAATCCAAGAACTTAAAACCCAAACTGGATTTTTGAATCACTCTCTCGCTAAGCTTTCATCAAAAGTGGATTCTATTTGTACTCACAAGAAAATGCTAGACACTCAAATCTCTCAAGTAGCCCAACAAATAGCCTCTTCCTCACAAACATCCGGACTCTTTCCAGGCCAACCTGAAGCTAACCCAAAATGGGCAGTTCATATAAAACGTAGGGGTGATGGAATGATCGTAGGGGTACATGGTAAAATTTCCTAAAACTGTGAGTGATTTAAGGGCTACTTCAAAAAAAAATTGGTACAAGTTTACTTCAACTGTTTTACCATTTGAGTAAAATAATTTTTAAAAAAACAGCGTTCAGACAACCACTTTGTATTTGTATGTCTATTTTTTTATTGTATCAATACGTATAAATTATAAACATTAGTTTTTTTGTAAATTTTTTTATTAAAATTTACAAGTATAAGTATTTTACACATTCATATTTTGCACCAACGATATAGAATACTAGTATAAATTCTCTTTTTTTTTTAAATGACATCAATAATATAACATTCTTATAGATAAATTTATTTAAGAATATAATTAAAACCTAAAAAGTCACTTCAAACCCATGTTTTCCTTTATATATAGTATAATAATCCTAGCGGCAAGTTAGATTAATCGATGAAAAGAACAAAATCAATTTGGATCATGCTAATAAATGTCTCTAGACACATGTTAATGAATTAAATATAGAAAGAAAATAAAATATATGAAAAATAACTATTTTTCAACGTTAGAAAAAGTAAAATACACAATTCATAAGATAATATTTTCTTTTTAATAGTACATTTTTAGTTTTAGCTTTGATTTCTCCAAAATAAAATCAACCTAAATATGAGGTGGTATCTTAAGATCATTTTAACGATCATGCATGTTGAAGTAAAGAAGAATGCTAACAAGTGTTATTGGGGCATTGGTTATAGTAATAAAATAAGGAACTTTGCAATAAAAAGTTGTGTACTCGTTACTAAGACAAAAGTAAAAATTTACATTTGTAAGACAGAATCTCTACTAATAGAATCCTCAAGCATTTTCTTTAGGATACTGGTTAGCAAAAATCCTAAAGTCAAATCACATTCTATGAGTGGATCGTTAAATCAGGTACGAATAGTTGCATGCCACCTGTGCACTCCACTTAAAATGAGTGGATCAGAAAATAGGAACGAATAAAAAGCATTTCCATTACATAAATGCATCTGTCCAACATTGCATTATTCATCTTACTATAAAGTACCTCTCAAAAAATAAAAAATCTTACTATAAAGTATATCATGCTTTGTTTTACATCCCAGAAATGATATAACTAATTTCATACTAGATCTTTCTCCAGTGTCTCAAGCTAGGCTGCATTTCTTCCTTTGTTACTTAGTACTAGTATTTCACTGCTACGTTGGAGTGTTGAAGTAGTTAACGACTATATGGTAAAGGTACTAAAGCCAATTGAATTGTTTCTATCATTTTTATTATTTGTTCTTCAAGTGTTGAATATATGCGATTTCAACTAGTTTATTTTTCTCTAGATGATAGTACTTGTCTTAACTATTTGATAAAATACTTCTCTTAACTTTATGCAGTTAACAAACTTGTAGATCTCATTTTTAGAGATACTTTTACCCCTACCGATTTCTTAAAAGCTACACCTCTCCGAATTTACCAATCCGGACAGAAACATATTTGTCTTTTCTTGCATTCTGATAAAGAAATTTAGAATAAACACTTTTTTTCTATCCGGATAGATAAATTCGAGCGTAGAGATTTTTAAGAATCACGAGGCGAGCAAACATAACGTTCGTTCGTTCATTTTTATCTCTATTTATTTGATCGTGTGCTTATGGTAATTCTAACTCGTATGTTAGATTTAGAAACCCACAACAGAACGTGGAAGTGAAAATATGAATAGAAAATTGTACATGTAGTTAGCCATTGAACTCAACCACGGGACCATGGCAGAGAAACTAGATACCATTATGGATAAAAGGATTTCCCAACTGAAAGAGGCAAAACAAAGGTTTGATCTAAATAATCAAATTTCAATTCCTAAGATTCAAAGGGTTTCTAACTTTTTGCGACAAAATGAAAGGTTTTATAAGTACTGCACACCTAAGATTATATCATTTGGTCCAATTCATCACAATAATAAAAGTCTTAAAGAAGGAGAGCATTACAAGCTACTATGGACATCGATATTTGTTGAGGAATATGGCAAAAAAATTGATCAAGATGCTAACAAAGCATGTAAACTTTTGGTTCAAAAGATTGAAGATAATATTGAAGATTTGAAGAATATGTTCACTGAGGATGCAATTGAAGGCTACAATAATAATGATCTTGCTTGGATTTTGTTTGTGGATGGATGTTCTTTGATACACTTTATGGAAAATATTGATGACCAATGTCCTCAAGCACTAAACCTTAAGTATGACCAATTGATGCATATGTTTAGAGATGCTATGTTGTTGGAGAATCAACTTCCAAGGAAAATGTTGGAGATTATATGCAAAGAGAAGGGTGTGGACTTGAGATATTGTTATAGGAATTATCTCAGTATGGGTGAATGCAAACGACAAGGAAATGTAGCCATCCCATTTGAACAATCTTTACCGTTTCATATACTTGATTCAGTTCGCTCACTTTACTTGACATCCAATATGGACATCATTGAAGGAAATGAACACAATCAGGCGGGGGAAAATGCAATCCTAAATCAAGATGATTGTAATGACGAACTAAATTTTAATTGGAATACTTATAAGAACATTCGAGATCTTAAAAAAGCGGGGATTCAGGTGATGGCGAACGAGAAAGATGAATGGACATGGAGTAATATCTCATTCAAATCAAAGTGGTTTAGTGGAGAACTAAGACTCCCTGTTTTTTTATTCAACGATGTCACACCGTATTTTTTTCGGAACTTAATAGCGTATGAGATGTGCCCTGATGTTCATTACAACTATGAGTGTTGCTCCTTCTTTACCTTCATGGATTCATTGATTGATAATGCGGAGGATGTAAAGGAGCTTAGATTAGCCGGTGTGTTTCAAAACTTGCTTGGAAGCGACGAAGATTTGGCAAGTCTCTTCAATGACTTGGGCGATGATTTGCCAACAAAAATGTGTTGCCACTCATCCTACACAAATGCAGTAGCCTATAGCAAGAAATATATTCTCATCAAACATGAAATTGAAAAACATTACACAAATAAATGGAAGACATGGTTGGCTCAAGCTTACAATACTCATTTCAATACACCATGGGCTATGATTGCATTTTTAGCCGCTTCACTAGCATTGATTCTTACTTTCATCCAAACTTGGTATGCCATACATCCTAATTCCTGAATGAACATCAGCATTCTAATAAAATAACAATGTATTTGTGTGTATTTGTGGTGTTGAGATCCAAGTTTGTGGAGCTTGTTTCTATATCAGTTGTTGGCCGTATGGATGCTTTTTTGTCTGTAGCAGGGCGGGACCTCCTTTCCTTGTCTCTACTGTTTTGGGGCGTCGTTGTCGTGTAGGCAACGCTCCTTTCCTTGTTCTTCCTTGTTTGTTTCTTAGCTCGTCTTGTACAATGTGTCTACATTTTTAATTAAAGCTGAACCGTTTCAAAAAAAGAATCATAATTTCACTAAATTAGAATGCAATGAGTCTGATTTACGAGAAATTCTTGTGTAGGAACGAACCTCACACATCATCCTTACAAACAACAAATTAAAATATAACACGTCATTGTTTTCTTTTAAAATAATTATAAAAAAAATAAAAAATCAACTAGTCCTTTCTCTCTCTCCACCACCACTAGTTCGGATCGTGGAACTTTTTCTGTTTACTCTTACTAAAGTATATCTTCCACCAACATTCATGGTTGAAGAAAACAATAATGGCCACTTTTAAGATGATGTTATGTTTTTTAAAAAAGAAAGATTATGGTCAAACATGGTGATTACTTTGTCCGTTCCCTTATATCCCTTTCTTCCCATTTCATGTTTTCTTCACAAAATTTAAGGAATGATAGACTTGTTAGTAAATTGAATAATTCATATGTTCAATGAAGAGTTTAAAGTCTAACTCACTAATTAAGGATTTCATGGCGAATTATAAATGGTTGGCAATATTTTTTTCTCGTTTAAACTCGTTTCCCAGTCTTAGTCTATGTCATAATAAAAAAACAAAACAAAGCCATTTTAGAACAAAAACTCAAAAATCAGGGAATGGTGTTGAAAAAGACTTGGATATAATAGAAAGAATGTTTGTTTGTTGAGGAAAGCATCGTATGCAATTGAAATATTAAATTTTACATGGAATTTCAAGAGGAAAACCGTGTATTAGAAGGATACAAGCAAGCCAAGGAAACATTCACCGTAATTGGTGGTGGTGAATACTCAGGGCCCACCCTGTGAAATAGGAGGTTCGACTCTCTTTTTAAAATAGACCCTTGGTAAAATAAAACGTAATTTTTTTGTGTAGCTAAACTTCATTAAAAAAAAATCAGAATCAGAAGAACTTTTAAACATGAAAGGAATTAAAAAAAAATTAAGTGAAAGAGGTGAAATTTATCTAACAGTGTCGTTTGGATTTGTCGCTCCTCTGTTGTGGAAAAGGGTAAAACGAATGGTTTATGCGAAGAAAAAAATGATTGTTGTGATTCTTTCAATGAAATAGCTTTCCAAATTGACTGATTAAGTGATTATACAAATTAGGGAAGATTTGATAGGATCAGATTTATGTACAAAAATGAGAACTAGAGTTTAGAAAAAAACTCAAACGTGTAGAAAATGATATAACATTTTTTATTTATTTAAGTAGGAGGTGGGTATTAAACTTAATTTTTTGTTTAAGGCGGCCTGGTTGAGCACCTTGCACACCCCCAAGGTCGGGCCTGTGAATACTAACCGCAATGGTGGGTGCTTCACCTATTTAGCACCGAGTTAAATAAGCACCTCATTATGGAGTGATATTTATTGGTGCTTATAGAGAAGGGTGCCTATATAAGGACCTTCTCTCTCTTCGTATTTTTGTGTGAATTTCATTTAATATTTTCTAATGAAATAAATGAGTGTTTTAGAAATGTAATAATATAGAGTTATTAGTGGTACCTATTAGTAAATTTTGTTGTGGTGATGGGTTGGAGGAATTAGATGCTTATTAGGTATTGATATTAAGGGTTGGAGGAATTAGATGCTTATTAGGTATTGATATTAAAAATTTATAAAATGAATTATGTCTACATGTGTGGTCCACTTAAGCACCCAAATAGGGGAGCTCTATTGTGAATGGTCTAATGGACGAGAGAGCAGGACCCGTTGTTTTCAATTTCTTAAATTATTTCGAAATATCTTGAAAGAAAACAATGATGTGTCATGTTTTAATTTGATGTTTGTAAGGATGATATGTTAGGTTCGTTCACACACAAGAATTTCTCGGGTGAGGAGCAATTAAGTCCCTCACCGGTGTACCACTTATATTTTACCATTAGATCTATTAACAAAATTCAATGGTTGAGATTTATTTTTTGAAGGAAGGAAATCATTGCATTTCATTAGCTAAAATATGCCAAATACATGTAGGTACATCATCAATAACTTGGGGGCTAGGATTAGACAGGGCTGCTTGAGCTAACTCGTGAGCTACCTTGTTTGCTTGCCTCCTGCTGGACTCAACATGAGAGTTCTGAAATCTATCGACTAACAACTGTTTACAAGCAGTGATAATACATCCAAACTCGCTACTATCATCTAAACTAGAATTGACACTATTAACAACCCTTTTACAATCAAGAACAAAATCTACATTATCAAAATGTTGATCAGAGAGCCAATCCAAAGCTGTGTGCAGTCCAACAGCCTCTGCCACATCTATATCACAAAGAGGAGCAAACCATTATGTTCTTGCAAGAACAAAAGCACCATCATGATCCCTAAGACACATGCCCAAACCAACCTTGTTAAGAGGAGTGGAAAAGGATGCATCAATATTGCATTTGTACCTGTCAGGTGCTGGTTTCTTCCAAACATCTTCCTCTTGTCTCAAAGGCTGAACCTGCGGAGTTATGGATTGAGTGCTGCTACTGGATCTAATTCTTTGGGATGTTCGCCATTCTTCAAGTACATGAGTTGCACGTTGAAACACCTGCGAGTCGGTCTCAATTTGTTGCTGTCAAAGTTTCATGTTTCTACATTTCCAAAGGCTCCACATAATTTTTGTCATCAATTCACATTGACCTGAAGATAAATTATGTAAAAGAGTGAAAATGATAGCACTAATATTATAATCTTGATGGATCACCCTGTCAATTATGTCCCATAAATTCGCATTCTGCCAAACTTGTACAACTTTAGGACACTCAATAAGGATATGGATGCTATCTTCATAATTATGATTACAATGAACACAATCAAGTGGGCAAGAGACTCCTCTATTATTTAAGCGAGCACGTGTTGGAAAACAACCACGACAAACATGCCAAAAAAAATTCTTGATTTTAGGAGGCACTTTTAACTTTCAAATGAGGTTCCATCGACCATTAACATGCATATGAGAGTTGTCTGCAATTTCAGTAACACAAAGTCTATAAGCACTTTTCACAAAATACTTATCACTCCTTTCCCCTTTCCAAATCATTTTGTCCTCTAATACAAGTGGCTGCAATGGCGTGTTAAGGATGAGCTGTGCAGTTTGCGCATCAAACAAGCTAAAAATGAGAGACGCCTTCCACATTTTTAAATCTTGATCAATAAAATCACATAATTTCACCTGCATCAAAGGCTCAAAAATAGGATTAGTAGTGGAGAAAGACAAGCCATCCTTGAGCCAAGGGGCGCCTAAGAAAGGTATATTGACCCCTGAACCACTCCGCCATCGTGCACCTTGCTTTACCACTATTTTTGCGCTAAAAATGCTTCGCCAAACATAGCTTGGGTTATGCCCAATTTTGGACCCAATAAAATCAGAATTAGGAAAATATCTAGCTTTAAATAATTGACAAACAAGGCTGCTAGAATCAGTTTGGAACCTCCATCCCTACTTCCCCAACATAGCCACATTAAAAGAGGTCAAATCCTTAAAGCCCATACCTCCAAAAAAATTTATGAACAGACAACCTTTCCCAAGACATCCAATGTAATCTGCGACGCATATTACCGCCATGGCCCCACAAAAAAGCATTAATTATTTTTTTCTATTGCATCAACAAGCTTATTTGGAAGTAAAAAGATGCACATGATATAAGATGGGATAGATTGTAATACCGATTTAATCATTACCTCTCGACCAGCCTTGGACAAACACTTGTTGCTCCAACTATTAATTTTGTGCCAATAAAAATAACACCCATTTCGTCTCCCACACAATCCTCACTCTTTTTAATTTTTACTAGCGAAAACACGGGCACTCACATGCCCGTCTTTCCGCTCTTTTTAGTGCGCTAAAATTTGAAAATTATGAACTATATTTTTTTTATTAAATTTTGATTTTTATTAAGACTAAAAATATGAATGTTTGTTGTTTTCTAGTTATAACAAAACAAATTAAACATGATTATCTATTTCAATAACACCAACAATATAACAAAAAAATATAATCTATTTTTTTTATGACACCAACAACAATGTTTATTATAGAAAAAGTTGTTTAAGGATATAATTGGGATAATAAAAAAGTAAGTATAAATATATCCATCTAGTTTGTTACATTTTTTAAATGATAAAGGAACAAAAATCAGACTTTTTTTTTTTATTCTTTTGAAGAGCCGACAAAAGTCAGACATATATATATTCATATCCTATTTGTTACATTTTGTTTAATATTTAAATTTATTCTTATCTATTTATTACATGAGTTATTTGTATTGAAAATTGGGGGCAATTTTGAAAAGAAAAAAGTCAGCCTAAAAAAGCTTAAATATGTTGTTTTCTTTATATATAATATAGATAGTTTCTTTTACCATGTTTGTCATCTTCTTTCAAACGTGAATGAAACAAATTTCATGGAGGTTCTTGAAAAGTTTTTTTTTTTCTTTTCAATTTTTGAGATCCATGTTTAGTTATGAAGGTTTTTTTTTCTGGGTTTCTTCTCTCTTGTCTATGTTTGATGAGTTTTACTTCTCATGACCATGGAAGCTACACCTAAGCCCATCGATAACAAAAAACAACAAAATGGAGAAAAGAAAGAACAAAAAAATTATTGTCATGGAAACAACTTCTCAATTGAAAATCACAAAAGAAATAAAATCAGTTTCGCTTGAAGATCTTGTTAAAACGAAACATCGCAATTTCCAATTTGAGAATGTAGAGGTTGGTTTCCTTAACGAATTGATGTGTCTGGATTGTTGTATAAACGTGATTCAGTAGAGGAAATTGAAAATCAGATTCAATGGCAAAAATTGAAATTCAGATGGGAATGAAGGTTTTGTTGGAACAAACAAAAGAGAGCAAAGATTAGGTGGGAGAAGAGATAGGTGTTACTTTTTTTATTTCTAACAAATCTCAGCCTTTATTTTATTTTAATAGATCCAATGGTATAATGTAAATGGTATACCGATTAGGGACTTAATTGCTCCCTCACCTTAGAGTTGACTAAAAAGGTAGGGACAAAAATGGTGATGCAAAAATTTTAGGGACTAAAAGCCTAACAAAATTTTAGTGAAATTAAAATGAAAAATTGGTAGGGATAATGTATAATATATGTAATGTCCGAGGTTCGAACCCCGACCACCATAAAAAAACAGAAAATTGATATATTTATAGAGACTAAATCCATAGTTAACCCTAATAATAACAAGAAGCAGAGGGTGTACTATAAGATAATATTTTCTTTTTAATAGTACATTTTTAGTTTTAATTTTGATTTCTCCAAAAAGTAAAATCAACCATAATTAAATGTTGGCTAAATATGAAGTGTTATGTAACCAAAGAAAAATATGGGGTAGTATAGGTTTTCTACGGTACCCCTCGATGAATCGGAGGTAATTTACCCTTATAAAAAAAAGACATTTTCTTCATCTTTATTATTACAACAATAAACTTCTTGGTATCCTTCATTAAACATATGATTTTCATCTCTTTCGGTCCATAATCGAATCATAGCTGTCATTAGAGGTAAATTACCCTCAGTTCATCAATGAATAATGGAGGTATCATTGATAGGGTTTTTCTTACAATTAGTTATCATTTTCATCTAAAAAACATCAAACTTTTTCATCTCCTTCATTCAACATATATGTCACACAAGAGCTTTCTCCATTTCCATTTTAGAATCTCAGTATAAAGTATATCATGCATTTTGTTATTGAAGGAAAAGTATGTCATGCTTTGTTTTACATCCAAGAAACGATATAACTAATTTCACACTAGAGCTTTCTCCATTTCCATTTTAGAATCTCATTTTTTTTTTTGAAGGAAAAGTATATCATGCATTGTTTTACATCCAAGAAACGATATAACAAATTTCACACTAGAGCTTTCTCCATTTCCATTTTAGAAAGGTTTCGGAATCTCTTTTGTGCATTATCCAAAGCTTGGCTGCATTTCTTCCTTTGTTACCTACCAATGTAAAGGTACTACCAATGTAATTATTTCTATCATTTTTATTATTTGTTCTTCAAGTGTTGATATATGCGATTTCTACCTAGTTTTTTTTTTCTCTACATGATGATATTTCTTTTAACTATTTGATAAAATACTTCTCTTAACTATATACAGTAACAAATTTGTAGATCTCAAATTTAGACATACTTTTAAGTTTTAACTCCTACATATATTTCTTAAAAACTACATCTCTCCGAATTTACTTCTCTTGTGTTCTGATAGATAAATTCGAACATAGTGATTTTTAAGAATCATAAGGCGAGCAAACAGAAGCTCCCTTCAATTTTATTCTATTTGATTGCGGGCTTATGGTTATTCCAACCCACAAATTAGATTTAGAAACCCTGTTGTAGAATTTCTTTTTCAAGTTCAACTTGACCTTTATTATAAGTATATTATCCTCTTTAAAAATCTATTTGATATTCATATTTTAACGAGCTAAATTTTCTAAAGTCCGATTGATGAGACATGTATAATTTCTTTTTTCGGGTTAAATTTGATCTTTCTTTTACTAATATATTAAATTGCTTTATTTTTGTTGTAGATAAAGATGAATACTTAAAATACAACATAAAATATATGTGGCAAATTCAAATAATTTTGAAAGAGAATATCAAATTGTCCGCAAGAGCTAGAAATTTAGTTATTACTCAATAAAAAAGTTATCTACTATGGATAAAAGACTTTCGCAACTCAAAGAAGCACAAGAAAGGTTTGATCGAAATAATCGAATTTCGATTCCTAGGATCCAAAGGGTTCCAATGTTTTTGCAACAAAAAGAAAGATTTTATAAGTATTGTACACCAAAGATTATATCATTTGGTCCTATTCATCACAAGACTGAAAGTCTGAAAGAAGGAGAGCATTACAAGCTTCTATGGACATCAATGTTTGTTGCTGATTATAGCAAAAAAATTGATAAAGATGCTAACGAAGCATGTATGCTTTTGCTTAAAAAGATTGAAGATAATATTGAAGATTTGAAGAATATGTTCACTGAGGATGTAATTGAAGGCTACAATGATAATGATCTTGCTTGGATATTGTTTGTGGATGGATGTTCTTTACTACACTTTATGGAAAATGTTGATGACCAATGCCCGGATGCCCTAAACCTTAAGTTTAACCAACTGATGCACATATGGAGAGATACTTCATTGTTGGAGAATCAACTTCCAAGAAAAATGCTTGAGATTCTATGCGAAGAAACGAGTATTGATTTGGAATTTTTACTTGACAATTCTCATAGTATGGGTGCATGCAAACGACTTAAAATGGTAGTGGTCCAATTGGAAAATCCTAAACCCTTACATATACTTGATCTTGCTCGTTCAATGTTCTTGTCACCCTGTAAGGTTTCCAACTTTGAAGAACATGCCCAAATGGAAAAACAATCAGAAGGAAGTGAACACAATCCAAAAAATACAACTCAATACCAAGAAGATAGTCATAAGCAAGAAATTTATTGGAATTGGAATACTTATAAGAGCATACGCGATCTAAAAACAGTAGGAATTCGAGTGGTACCGAATAAGACAGGTGACACAGATGAGCAGATATGGAGTAACATTTCGTTCAAGTCTAAATGGTTTAGTGGAGAATTAAGTCTTCCTATTTTTTTGTTCAATGACGTCACACCTTATTTTTTTCGAAACTTAATAGCATATGAAATGTGTCAAGATGTTCATTACAACTATGAATGTTGCTCGTTCTTTACCTTCATGGATTCATTGATTGACAATGCTGAGGATGTAAAAGAACTTAGATCAGCTGGTGTATTTCAAAACTTGCTTGGAAGCGATGAAGAATTGGCAAAGCTCTTCAATGATTTGGGTGATGATTTGCCAACAAAAGTGTATTGCAACAATTCCTACACAAATGCAGTAGCCTATAGCAAGAAATATATTCTCATCAAGCTTCAAATTGAAAAGCATTACACAAATAAATGGAAGACATGGTTGGCTCAAGCTTACAACACTCATTTCAATACACCATGGGCTATGATTGCATTTTTAGCCGCAGTACTGGCTTTAGTTCTTACTTTCATCCAAACCTGGTTTGCCATAAATCCAAAATAAAAAGAAATATTCCAACTAAACAAATATGTATGTGTTTTAGAACAAATTGAGGATGTTGTGTCACCTGCTCATATAATAATTTCGTAGTATTGAGATCCATGTTTCTTTAACAAAATTAAAGTGCAAATAAATTGTTTTACATTGATAATGTAATTGTTGAGACATTTATATTTTAGAATATATCAGTTGTATTTTGTGATTTGTTATTTTTAATTTGTCTTATATAATTTTGAAGTTTCATGTAACTAAAGTATAATGATCCATACTGGTTTGAATATATTCAATATTTGAAATCATGGTTAGGTAATAGGCCACTATGATTAAAGGATTGCTCATGAAAGTATGGTACCCATAATTGTTGGAATTGTAGCAAAATTCTTTGGTAGTTTTACATTGAAAGTTTCAAATCCAAGATTTCTTCGGTTGAAGAGTCTAAATATGTATTAAACACTATTATACCTCTAAAATTGACTTCCTATGATTGTTGAAGGGGTCGCACCTATTATATTATGTCTTGAGGAGGCATCAAGACTTCTAGTTCTACCAAGCATCTAAGGGTGTTCAGTTTATTGTGCCACACTTATATATCAGAAGTGAAAAAAAGCGGATTAGATATGTTTAAGAATTTAATTGTACTACTAATAGCCCTTCGATTTAACAGTAACTTCTGATATTTCAATATTAATATTTAACAGTTACATCTATGCAAACTCAATTCAAGTATGTCAACATACCACAAATAGATTCTAAGTTTATATATTTTATGCAAACGTAGTTCAAATAGTGTTACACAAACTTGGTTCAAGTACATTGAAGTAAACTCAATTCAAGTACATTTATATAAGATTAGTTGAAGTAAACTCAATTCAAGTACATTTATATAAGATTAGTTCACGTAATACATGTACATTTTTCAGTTTGTAGGTTTCACTCAAACCTAGTTCTTGCATCTTTGTCTAAACTAGTTTCAAGTACGTTTAAGCAAACTCAGTTCAAGTAACGATCACGTTAATGGTATTTTGAGAATTATTGTTAAATATTTTTAAATTGGGGGAGTGCCACCAAGAAAACATGGGGTGTAATTTTTTTTATTTTTTGTTGGCAGGGTAGAAAAATTATTTATTAATGAACTAGACCGAGTCTCATCTAAAAGAAAACAAAAGCTGAAAAAACACTATAAAAAAATAATGAAGAAAGAAGAGAGTCAATGGAGAGCGAAAATTTAAGAACGATTCGTTCTTAAACACGGTGCCAAAAATTCCCTTTGAATGTTGCTACTGCTACTCATTAGCAATCCAAAGTTTCAACCCAGTTCAAGTCGGTTTACTCAAACTTAGTTCAAGTACGTTGATATAGACTCAACTCAACTACTTAAGTACATTTACGATCACGCTAAGGGTATTTTGGGAAATTAATTTTAATATTTTGAGTTTAAAGGGGTGTAAAAAAGAAAACATTGGGTGTGCAACTAGAAAACCACAAAACAATGAAGGATAAAACGTTATGTTGAAAAAAATGGTGAAGAAAGAAGAGAAACGATGGAGAGTGGAAGTGGGAACCCTCGTTCTTCGTTTTCCCAATCACGGCGCCAAAAATTCCCTTTGAATGCTTCTACTGCTACCCATCATCGATCCAAAGTTTCAACTTTATCTCAAAGGGTCACTCCTCCTCCTACCACTGGCAACAATAATAACGCATCTACCTCTGATTTCAATGATGATGATTCCAGTTTTGGGGTTTTACTTGGAACTTGTTCTTATATGTGCCCAGGTAAATTATTTCATGCAATTTTGGATTTCATATTATAAAGTTTATTTTTTTATATTTTGTGATTTATGGTATTGTAGGATGAGTATGTTTTTATGTATGTGTGTGAAGGAAATTTTATAAGATGATGTAATTTTTATTAAATTGTTTCTTTTTGAGTGCTAAATGTTCTTGAGGACTGAGAAGAGTTGCTTTATATTAATTACATTGGTGGTGAGATGATGTAGTTTAAGGCTACTTTTTGTTTGAAAGGCAAATGGCATGCCAAGGGATTGCAATAGCGAAAGCGATACCAACTGGAGCCACTTCTCGGTTAAAGTAGAAATTTGGAGCGACTTTTTTTTAATTGCATGCTTTTCCATTTACGTAAAAGTAAGATAGATTAGTAGGATGTAAGTAGAGAAAAATGTGCACCGATTAACTAGCTTGACAAAGAAAACTGGCGAACATACTTCGCATCACATATGCTGCATAGTTTAGATGTAATTGATTTATCTCATACAAAGCAGCAAAGAGGTGGAGAACTATGTCAACACTAGGATTCAAGTAGGTGGATAAAATGGAGATTTTTGGTGTTATTTGTAATCAAAAGGGTATGTATGATGAGACTAAAACTAGTGCATGACGATAAGGTAGATGACTAGATTCAGAATATTTTCCTACAGTTATAAGGCTACAGCAAGGGTGAACTTTGAGCCTTTAGCTTTCAAACTTTTTTGATGTATTTACTGACAAACCAATTCATTAAGTATTGATTGTTAGATGGTAAATAGAAAACAAATAAAAGCATAAGCTGCATATCACATAGATGAAGATGTTATGATGAATTAGTGTACGTACAAGAATAGAAAAGACCAATTAGTAATATATTGGAGAGGAAAAAATTGTAAATAACACCTAAGATGGTTTGGTAATGTGAGGAGAAGACCAATAGCACTAGTATGAAGAGTTAATCAGATCCATGATAACGCCTAAACATTTCTGCATGCTGCATGGTAAATCACGACGCAATATCAGTTACTGTTATTGTTCCTTATAAGGAGTTCATATACAATATATATACCTGATATGTCTATTTTCAAACATTTTCACTTTGTCTACAGAAAGAGAGCGGATCCAGCGTGAGAAACTTAGAGATTTGGCAGTTTTTGAGAGGCTAAATGGTAATCCCAGAAAATCATCCCCTGATCTTGCCGTCAAGAAGGTAGGATCAAATTTGTTCTCCTATGTTATTTATGATCAAATTGATGATAACAGTGTTATCTTTCTACATGTGTTGATGATCCCCATAAGAAATTATAAACCGTGGTTCAGTATGCGGTTCAAGTTTGATAAATATTGTTTAGTTATAAATTTTGAAATTTCAATGGTAATATTTTGAAATTTTGAAAGAGATAAAAATAGCATTCAAGTAACCGTCTTTGTATCCTTAAAGTGTCAACAGCAAATATGTAACTATGTGTCACGAATATCGAGGCCTCCTCTTATAAACTCTTCTCAAGAATCCTATCTATCCGATGTGGGACTAAATCCCACCTGAGTGTTGGCCGCTAACACTATGAACAGATTATGCAATTAAAAATCCTAAGCAGGAATTGTTAATTACCGTCTAGCTTAATATCGAGTATGATATGAAGTCTATATCTAATTTTGAAAGATATTTGGCTGGGTGCAATACAATGTATACTTTATAAAGCATGTGATTCGACTTTTTCACCGTTTTTTCTCTCTTTTTCTATAAGTTTATATTTTCCGTAATCCGTATAATCATTGGTTGATGGTCGTAGTATTTTAGTGGCTTTTATCATGAGCCACCCTCCCTATTGTTCAATATCTTTTAGTTTCAGAGCTTCTCATATTGCATTTCACTTATCAGTTTTGCAGAACTATATCCATCAAAGATGTTCAAGCATCTGATATGCGACCTCTTAATGTATTAGAAGATACCTTAAATCATCTTTTGGGCTTGCTGGATTCTAAGGAGCATCCATTCGAAGTAGTTCATGACTTCATCTTTGACAGGACAAGATCTATACGTCAAGACCTTACTATGCAAAATATCGTAAACAAGAAAGCAATCTGCATGTACGAGGGAATGGTATAATTTTCTCTTTCAGATATCTTTGATTTATATGCCTTATTCTTTTCATCATTTATCAATGTGAACTTTTCTATTACAACTGTAGGGTTAAGGGTACATGATTTAAGTTGCATTTCTGATACTTCAAAGTATCACTTTTAAGTAAATTTCTAGGGTCTATTTAGATGCATGAACATCACTTAACACATCCGATGAATATCTATCAATAAAGTGCTCTTTGATTCATACTATTAACACCAACTACAATTCCTACACTAAATTGGGGATCTAATTACTTATCAAATCATTGTGGTGCTTGCTAAGGGTTGGTTTTGTATATACCTTTACATTTTTTGTTGCTCTTTCTCAGATGAAGAGAGTTAGATAATTGGTAGGATAGGAATTGAGAGAGTTGTGGTCTCTCGAATATTCAGGGATTCGTAATAGTTTGTACAATCAGTAAATACCATATTTCTCAATAATTTGACCGAGTTCCTATCATCTGGTAATTACGTTGTTTCACTCCCAATCATATAAATCTGAATAGTCCCTATGATTGAGGAGACTGCTTGAGGCCATATAAGACCTTCCTTGGTCTAACCACCTTATTTTCTCCATCAGTCGAATTACATTATTTTGGAATTACCGTATAAACTCGCTCCACCAATTCTCCATGCAAAAATGTATGTTTATCATCAATTTGTGACTACTTGCCAATGTGTGCTGCCGAAGAGAGGGTAGTTTTGCTGTACTCATTTTCCCAGTGGGAGCAAATGTCTCCCAAGACAAGCATGTGCAAATTAGGGTGGTCTAAAAACAGATCGAGGATAGGTTCTGATACAATCTTAAAATTTGACTAGACCTAAATCTACCCCAAAAGCTAGCTCAATGGGTGAGGATTGTCCAGGATTTGTAACGACAGGTTTGACCATATCACTAGTAGATGTAGCATTTCATCGCTAGTACAGTGAGGATGATAGAGGCTGCAATGAAGGCAGCTACATTTTCCAACACACTCCTTATGCCCATGACTAAATAGACATTTGGACAGTGGACAAATGTGGTTGTCCTATTAACAAATTTATTGCTCTAATTCCAAACCATAAGATGAAAAACTGAATGTTATTTCAAATTTCTTACTATATATGGAGGTTTCATTATTTAGACTAAAGTAATAAGTTTAGCAGTATATTTAATCACGCAGGTGAAATTTCATGTTATATCACATCACAAGCTCTGGTGTTCTATGGGTGATCCGAACATCGCATCAACACATCATCTCAACATGGAGCAGCTCACAAAGACACTGTCTTCTTTATTCAATCTATATGAAGCAAATCGAAATTCAAATGATGTTCACGAGAATGAAGCCGAGTTCCATTCATTATATGTGCTTTTAAATCTTGGTTCTCACAGCAAACCAATGGTAAATCCTTTAATCTTTTATATGATTAGTTAGTTTTTCTTCTTTATGTTTATTAATTCCAGCCATGTAATGTGGTGGTTTCTGATCCACAGGGTGAACCACTTTCTTTATGGTTTAGTCATGTATCAACTCCAATATTGAAGTCAAAAGAAATGCGCTTTGCTAGGAGAATCGTACGGTAGCCTTTCTCCTATATATTAAATTTGTTGACTTTAGAAATTAAATTGAATGGATTTTTTCGTTGGTTTTCTCATTAGCCTGTTTCTCATATATTATATATTAAAACTGAATGTTTACTAATTACAGATATTATTTTTTCTTTTCAGCTCGTTCCGAATGGGTAATTATATCGATTTTTTCCATACTGTAGCAGCCGAAGCATCATATCTGCAGTACTGCATTATGGAACCTTATATTAACGAAGTAATTACTGTAACCAGAGATTGCATTCTTTTCCTAATACTCTGTTCTTATTTTTTTCATGTCTGGCTTTGTTGCATGCCTATTTCGCTTGTGCCTGTACTTTCTTTTATGTGTATTGTATTATCTTCAAATGAAGCATCTTTTGTCATTGTAGTAAGTAACCATCATAAAGAATACCTTAAAAGGTTTGTTCATGATGGCTAAAACAAGAAAAGATCTATAAAAGATGAAATGCTGCCGAAAGACAGTGAAAGTTATATTATAATCATGATCGTTTCACTGTAAATTTTCCCTTCTGGTCTTATTTTTCCCATCTGCCAACTCAAAAGAAATGTCTTAGCTACTAGGTTATGCCATAATTTTCTATCATCTATTATGCTCATTCTATATTACCATTAAGGGTGTATTTAATAGAGCTTATTTATAGCTTATTTGGACTTATCTTATGACATAGACACTTATTTGAGTTGTGATAGAGCTTGCAAAAATATTATGACTTTGTTCACTTTTAAGAACTTCTGTTTCCTATATTTAATGAAAGTTAATGGTTTTGCTTGTGTGTACTTTGTAGGTTCGTTCACTGGCTTTATCTTACATAAATTTTGGTGGCTACAAACTTCATCCATATCCTCTGTTCAACCTCTCAAAACACCTGATGATAGAGGTATGAACTTTGTTTTCTTCTACCAAGTCTATAGAAACATGTGAACATTGTTGCTATATCCCATATAGATTATTATTAAATGCATTTGCAGTTAGTTAATTGCATTAAAAGAATGGATACCATGAGTGAGTCATTTATGTTCCCAGTAAACAAATATGAAGTCTTAATGTGGACTTAAATCGTGAGCAAATCGTTGAAAATGAGTAAATATCTAATTTGGTCCTTGAAATCGTAGGATCATATCAACCTAGTCCCCTACATTGTCAATTTACCAAAATGACCATAAAATTGCAAAATATTAAGTAGATTTGTCCTTTTGTTTGAATTTGTTATTAAATGTATCTGTGACATTATCCACTTAGCTTTAAATGCCTCTCTTACATTTTGTAATTTTGGAGATTTGGAATATTGTTATAGATAATAATGTCTATATAGTCCTACAATTTTAGGGGCAAAATTAGGTATCTACTTTTTTAAAAATAGGAAACATAATGAAAACAAGTGGCAGTTTAGCTATTAAAATAAAATAAAATATGAAATGAAAACATCAAACCAACAAAACCTAACTTTTCAACTTTGTTTGTAATTGTTCAAGGTTTATCTTAACGATGGGGTATATCAGTTTAACATTAATATTTTTCAAAAGTTTCTTCCTCAATGTATTGATCTAAGTTGTAAGATTAGTTTTGTTATGTTTGTTTTAGACTTTAGTTTATTCTTTACAAATTCATTCTTGATACATGCTATTTTCAACCATCACAGGAATCAGATTTGGAATCCTTTTGCCATTCTTGTGGTCTTGAGACATGTACAGATGAATCTGGAAATAAGTTACTTCCCACAAAGCAAGCCACCTTCAGTCACCCTAAAGGTGGGTTCCAGAAATATAGTTTTTTGGGCTTGCAAGATTATGAAAGATAGTTTTATGGGTGCTACTTTCTTCACCACCCCAACATCTGTTGGGTTATGCGTCGCGGACACTCCTATGAGATTGGAACGAGCATGATCCATGGGTTGTTGCAACTATTTTCATCACTTTTCCTAAATATGTAACTGATTGTGTGCATAGACCAATTATATAATTTCATTAGAATCTCTGTGATGCTTTCAGGAAACATGGTAACATATTGTGTACTATAAGCAGATCTTGTTACACGTTTGTACTTGTAAAATGTACATTTGAGTTTATATAGAATGTTACTAAGTATAGGTGTTTATTTAATTTGTAAACATGTGAAACGTTCCAAGGCTTATACGCACCAATAAATAAAGAGAAATGATATTTGTACAACCATTTTACAACAACTTTTGGACAACTTTCTCTTTCATACTCACATTATGTTTTTATTCTCTCTCTTCCTTTTTTTCTCTCTCTATTATTTTTAACCAATAGAAATAGAGGAAAATGAAGTTGTCTTGAAAGTTGTCATCATGGTTGTTCATATATCATTGCTCATAAATAAGATGAGTAGTGATATTTGAACAACCATTTGATACAACTTTTGGTGACAACTTCTTTTTTCTCTCTTTTCATGGGTTAAAAACAATGGAGGGAGAAAAAGGAAGAGAGAATAAAATGATAATGTAAGTATGAGAGAGAAAGTTGTCACAAAGTGGTTGTACAAATATCATTTCTCAAATAAATTTTTTCACTATTAGGCAAAAATAAAACTCTACATTTTTGTGTTGAGCTATACTATTTGAACACAACATTTGTCGTTTGTGACACCATATGCGACAACAAAAGGTGACACAAAGCATGTGGCTCTTGCATGGAACTCAAAGCATTCTTCTATGGTCACAACAAACATGTGTGTCTAAACTCTAATCGTTTATGTTTGTGACCATAGTAGAATGTTTAAGAAACCCTATGTGTGGTGAAAAATTATTTAAAAAAAGCCAAATGAAGGACCAACCATATAGAAATACGGTGTGTTTGTGTGTGTTACATTGTGTGTGTACACTAGCTTGTATGGGTGTATATTAAAAGGGAGAAAAGTAACAAAATAGATAGAGGTTATTGAAGGAAATTTAAGAGTGACACGAAAGATTTTTTTCAAACGTGAAATAATTTTGATAATGTGGCATAGTTAGTGTTGAGATGGCAATAATAATAGTTGGGAGACTTTTTAAATAGAATGTGAAGGTTAATATGATGAACTATATTTATTGGTTTATTATGGTAAGCTCAAAACCTAAACATTGATTTGATAAAAATTCATTTTAAGGGGTAAATTTTTACTAAACTACTTAACTAAAAAAAATTATTGGCTTAATTTAACTTTGATCTCCTACTTTTCCCATTTGACGATTTTGGAATTTTATTTTTGTTGAGCAATTTTTTTTTGAGGAAATTTTGTTGAGCAATTTTAACCCCTACATTTGCCCATTTCTAGTGTTGCAATCTCCGTACTCATTATAACACCAAAAAAACGTACTCATTTTTCTCCAACTGTGTTGAGTTGACACAGAGCAACGAATACCTCTGGCTCCTAACAATGGAGGGACTACATGCTACTGCACTTCTAGTCCACTAAGCACGGTGAGCCTAACCTTTGAACCATTACTTTTAAAAAAATGTTCATTGAGTAAAAAAAAAAAACTGTGTTGAGTTGCCAATTTTTAGTGATGTGGTTTGCCAATTAAATCACACACATATAATGGGTAAAAAGAGTACGTAAGTCTGTTTTTATTTCAATGACCAAGTTAAAAGCTCTCACGTAATTAAATATCCTTAATAGTAGTAACTATTTTTTGCATATCTACTAAAATGTCGACTAAATACATTCTCTCTCTTTTTTTTAGGCAACTAAATACATTCTTTTGTTTCTTATCATTTTTGGGGAATTCTAAAATATCTGTTCACGTCTTTGCATCATATCCAATGTAACTTTTTATTGAAAGAGGAAAAAACATTAGATCAATTTGTTACATGCATCTTGTCTTTGTTTGTGCCAAACAACTTTAGTTTTTGTCCCCTTGTGCTTACATTTGAATATTTTTTATGTGTGCCGAACGAAATGAAATAGAATGAAGCATCTTCCAATGTACTATATCGATATAATTAAGAAAAATGAACCTTTCTCTTAAAAGTGGAATTATTCATCAATTCTTTTTATAGTTTTTTTATACTAATTATAGTTTTCTTTTAAAAGCCTTTTATGGTTTCTCGTTCAAGACGGGAGAAACTATAATTTTTCATAAGCGTGAACTTATACCAATATCACCGGTAAATACATCGTAATGTTGAGTTGTTTATGTGGTTTAGTCATATATTTTTGGCCAAATATCATTTGCGGTCCTTTAAATTAGATCATTATAACAAGTTAGTCATTTAAGTTTTTTAGTTATAAATTGGTCCTAAGTCATAAAATATTTGCACCGTTATCTTAATTTCATCAAACTCAGTCAAAAATTGTTTGTATGGATGTTTAATGTTAATTTGATTTGTCCAAAGTCACAGTCTGTTATTCGGTCTTGATTCAAAACAAAATTGTTCGATTACTTGATTTATAACATTGTTGATCAAAGATTTATTTGTAAAATTAAGCTTGAATTTGAAAACAACAAGAAGAAAATGTGCATAAGTAATCATGTTTGATCTTATAGGCACTCTTGGACCTACCATCTTAATGTTAAATGGCTCATAAGCATTTTTTTAACGAAGTTTATTTAAAAGATGGATGACAGTGTAAACATTCTATGACTTAAAGGACCAATTTGTAACCAAAAGAAAACTTAAAGGATCAATTGGTAATAAAAAAATACTTAAAGAACTAATATGTTATAACATGTAATTTAAAGGACCGCACGAGGTATTTAGCCTTTTTTTTTTTATGGGAACTAAAATTTAGATGAGTTGGAATTTCGGGTTCATCAGAATCATAGAAAATGTTAAGATTTAAAGAGTGTTTATAAAGTTTGTAAAAAAGAGTGTTTATAAAGTTACTTAAAGTTTATCCATTAATATCTTCATATTGATAGCTAGATCTAAAATTACTTCTTTACAAAAAAAATGAGTTGAATTCTTATTATCGGTTGGTACCAACATTCGTTGATTTGTTCTTTCGCCATTTCCATTACTTTCTACTTCGAACTTTTAAAATAAGAATTTATTTGGATGAATTAATATTTGAGGTAATGAAAGAATAATTCAAATTCTTCAATGTAAATTTATTGTTTGGATGATAAACTTGAGAAATTTTCAAAATGTAGATACTTTATAAAACATTTTGTTGAAGTTGAATTTAGAGACTTTCAAATAATACAAGAATTTAAAAGAAAAAAATATTGAAAAATGATAACGATTGCCTTCAAGACTTTGTTTAATTAATCAAAAGTGTATCCCTCCAAAACAAAGGGAATTTTTTTTATTATCAATGGGATAATCTTTGCATAAAAATTTGTATGTTTATTATTTTTATATGTGTTTGACTTTATTTTGAAGATACAAGTAGGACACTGATTAGCTTGACCCTTATTTTATTTTATTTTGAATTTTTCACATTAAACCTTATATTTTTTCGAAAAATTTAAGTCGGTCCCTAAATTTTCCTAAATTACGAATTAGACCCTCTAATTTTTCAATAAGTGTAGTCTTTTAAAACATATTTAATCATATCTACAAAGTATGATAAAAAGAAAGAAATATCCCGATAAACAAAATATATTTTTTATTTTTGATAAGCCAAACCAAATGTATTGTATGTTAAGTTGCAGAAAATTACAAAGCAACAACAGACAATGTTTTTTTTTTGTTACAAGGCTAAAGAAACAAACAAAAAGAGCAGAAAAGAAAGAAAAAAACCTAGGGCCTAGACAAGAAAATTCATGATGCGTCGATCCTTTGCAGCGGGAGGAGGTCGACTGGAGGCGAGGAGTGGGTGATGAACTCCACATCGGAGGAACCTCCTAGTTTAGCTAGGTAGTCGGCACAACAGACAATGTTAAAACAGAGAAAAAAAATATATATGAATTGGATTTAAATTTGGTGCATATTTAAAAGTAGAGTAAAAGATTCCTTAAAAAAAAGTAGACAAAGATTAGATAAAATAAAAATTTGATACAATAACGTATAGTGTCAATATAGTGTAACATTGCTAAAAAAAAAAAAATTAGTGTAACATAACTGATAGATTATGATTCTTCAAAAAATATGTGATAGATTGACTTCTTTAAATTTGTGGTTAGAGGTTTGACTTTTGATAGTGGACGTTCCTTGGGGAAAAAAATGGTGATATAAAACCATTGTTTCTTTTGCTAAAAAAAAAAAAAAAAAAAATTATTTTTTTATTAATTATTTATTTTTTAATTATTTAAAAAATTTATTATAAAAAAAAAAATAATTTTTTAAAAAAAAAAATTTTTTTAAAATCTAAGAAAAGCTAATACACATTGTCTCAAAAACAATATTTCTTATTTAAAAAGTTTGATTATTCTTAATAATAATTTTTTTTAGGGATATTCTTAATAATAATTAACTGTCAAACATTAGGGAAAGTATAGAAATTTCACGAGGTAAAGGTAATGCAACACACTCCTCATGGATTCAGCACCATTTGACAGTTAATTAAAATAACAATAGATTCCGTCAAAAAAAAAAAAAATTATTCTTCA